>Ga0100402_1004297_pt1 | contig 15112 bp, 15 predicted proteins | sample CryGeyme20150102_FD_80419 | JGI IMG/M metagenome (GOLD analysis project Ga0100402, IMG submission 80419) | Groundwater microbial communities from Crystal Geyser aquifers in Utah, USA - Crystal Geyser metaG 2015-0102 | ecosystem: Environmental > Aquatic > Deep subsurface > Groundwater | place...
TGAGTAGGGAAAAGGCATGCCTTTTCCTAAACATATTGTGTATTTAGGTAAAACATAAAATGCAAATACAGGAAAAGACATGTCTTTTCCCTACAAATACAGCATTTTTATTCAAAATTCACTATTTTTTGTGAAACAAAAAACATGTGGGTAAACAGTAGGGTTAAAACCCTGTTCAATTGAAAAAAGCCATGTTTTAGTTAAAGCCATTTTTTTAAATTATACTTTAGCTTATAAATTGAACAGGGTTTTAACCCTGTCTATGCTATGATATACATTCATATTCCATTCTGCAAACAAGCCTGTCATTATTGCGATTTTCACTTTAGTACAAATCTCAAACAAAAACAGGCTTTTTTATATGCCTTAGATAAAGAAATCGAACTTCAAAAAAACTTTTTTGAAAATGCAGTTTTTCCTTCTCCGTTGCTCGTGTCCTCACGAGCGACAATCCCACAACCATTAAAAACCGTTTATTTTGGTGGTGGAACGCCCTCTATTTTAGAAATTTCAGAATTGAAAGCTATTTTAGAAAAGATAAAATCTACTTTTGAAATTGACCAAAACGCAGAAATTACACTTGAAGCAAATCCAGATGACCTTACTTCATTAGAGTTTTTGAAATCATTAAAAGAAATTGGTTTCAATCGTTTGAGTATTGGTATTCAATCGTTTGAAGAATCTTTTTTGAAGTTTATGAACAGGGCGCACAATGCCGAAGAAGCTAAAAATTGTGTAAAATTAGCTCAAAAAGCAGGTTTTGAGAATATTAGTGTGGATTTGATTTATGGTATTCAATTACCAAAAAAAGAAATTGAGTTTGATGTAATTGAAAATGATTTTGAAAAACAAAGTGAAGTTTTAAATTCAAATCCTCATTATTTTTGGGAAAAAGATTTAGAATTTGCGCTTTCTTTGAATGTTCCTCATATTTCAGCCTATTGTTTGACTATTGAGCCCAAAACACCTTTTGGAAACAGTCTGAAAAAAGGAAAACTAAAACGGATTGATGAAGAATTTGCAGCACAGCAATTTGAACTTCTGACCGAAACATTGAAAGAAAACGGTTATATTCATTACGAAATATCCAATTTTGCCAAACCAAACCAGTTTTCAAAACATAATACAGCCTATTGGAAAGATGAACCTTATTTGGGTTTGGGAACTTCTGCACATTCTTACGATGGAAAAAATCGTTTTATGAATGCTGCCAATAATAGAAATTATGTAGAGAATTTGAATAAAAATAGTTTACCTCAAACTATTGATGAACTTTCAGAAAATGATAGAATAAACGAATATTTCTTGACTTCTCTTCGAACTATTTGGGGAATCGATTTGAATCATTTAAACAAAAAGTACAACTACAATCTTTTAGAAAATCAATCAAAAACTATTTCAAAATTAATTGACAATGAGATGATTGAATTAAAGAATGATACAATTATTCTGACAGAAAAAGGAAAGTTATTTGCTGATGGAATTGCTTCAGATTTATTTTTATAACTCTCGCACCTTAAAAGGTACGGTACGATTTACTCACGCTAAAGCGTAAGCTACTTTAGAATCTGATTAGAAAGAATACAATCCATTTTCTCAACTGTTTTTTCATTATCTATACCATTCAGACTTTCTCCAAAAAGAAACTTTCCTTCTTTATCCAAAATCATAATAACAGGCTCATTTGTCTTCGGAAGATACAAATCTTCAAAAATAGAATTACTACTTGGAATAATATCGGCATAAAAAGGTGTTCCTATCAAAAATTCTTCTACTTCTTTTTTCTTGTTTTCTGTAAAACTGTAAAAAGTGATATTATTTTCTGAATAGGTTTCAATCATTTCATTGAGTTTTGGAATGGATTCAATGGACTTTGTAGAAGAAGGCGACCAAAAAACAAAAATAGTCAGTTTGTTTTCTAAGTTTTCTTTTGTGATTTCATTTTCTGAAATGAGCTTAAAATTAAAATTTGGAAAGGCTTCGAAAAGATTTCTTTGCATTGTAAAATCTTCAAAAAGAGCTTGTTTTTCACTTAAACTCATCTTTGAAAATGGATAGGATGCACTAGGTTTTGTTAGTTGAGTGGTGTCAATGATTTGTTTTTCTGTTTTGAATTTATCAAACCTCTCTTTCGGATTAAACTTTTGCCTTGAGCCACTCTTTTATTAAATCTTTTCTTACTTCCCAAAAATCCATATCTCCAACGCTAGAATAAACCTCTATTATACATAATGAGTTTCTTCATCTGATTTGTATTTTTTTCGTTCATTTCTCCAATATCCCCAATGCCATTCGTGTCCTTTTCCACAATTACAAAAATTAGATTTTCTATAAAACCCTCTCCTTCAAAATCATTCCATACACCTTCTTCTTGTGGCGCATATTTTCCAAAGACAAAGCCGTATTATTATCCAATTCATGCCAATAATTATTCACATAAAAAGCATATTCTTGCAAATGGGTGCATCTCAAGATGTCGCTTTATTAATTTTATATAGTTGTAGGGAAAGGGTACGATAGGCTTGCCTTTTCCTTTCATATAGTTTTTCCAATTCAAAATGCTAGTTTAGGAAAAGGCAAGCCTTTTCCCTACTAAAAACCACATTTTGAGATGCGCCCTTGCAAATTATTCTCAATCAAAGAATCTAAAAAAGGGTTGTTTCCAATTTCTAAAATCGGTTTTCTGTAAATTGAATCTGTCGTATAAAGACAGAGCGCAGAATCTAAGGTCGTTTTAAACTTTTCTACTTCCTCTTTTTCTATAATTCGTTCGGGCTTTCTTTGTGCCAAAACAGACGTAGAAAAAAGGAAGAAAAATAAAATAGAAAAAATGATTTTTGATATTATTTTGAATTAGGAATACATATATTTTACGACACTTGGAAAGTATTGCCTACTTTAAAAATTATTTTTAAAGAATTTAGAATTTTTGACTTTAGAAGCTGTTGAGCTTACTGTATCTTCAAACTGACTTTCTACTTTTGCCATTCTAGTTTTGAAACTTTCTTCTTCCAAAAATGAAGGTTTTTCTTCTAAATCAATTTGTTCTTGAAGACTTTTTGCTGCTGGCATTGCAATCCAAAGAGCCAAATAAGCCAAGAGTCCAAATCCATCTAAAAATAGAGTTGCTACAAAAAGTAAACGTACAATCGTTTCATCAATTCCAAAATATTTTGCAATTCCAGAAGCAACACCAGCTACTTTTTTGTCGGTCATACTACGCATAAAACGTTTTGCTTTTCCGACTAAAGAAGTAGATTGTTTTTCTTGTAACATTCCTTCGTTAGAATCTTTTGGCATTGCTAACCAAGCAGCACCATATAAAGGAAGTCCGAAACCACCACCAAGAACAGCAGCTACAAATCCCAAACGTACAAAAGCAGGGTCGATATTATAATAATCTGCAATTCCAGAAGCAACACCAGCTACTTTTTTATCTCTCTTTTTGAGTGAAAATTTCTTACCTACATTACGTAATTCACGTTTTGGTTCAGCTTTTTTGAGGGGTTGCCATTGGTCTTTTCTTTCGAAATAACCCAAATCCAAATCAATTCCTTCTGCAAGAGCAATTTCTTTTGCAGTGCCTACTTGCAAGACCATTAATTCAACATCATTTTTGTCGATTGTGCCTTTATCAATACTCAAACGCTCTAAAAGAACCTCAGCCATACGTGTTTCAATGTCTTCGATAGTCATCGAATCTTCTGGAAAACAACGTTTCAAATCCATTAAATAGGCTTTCAAAGCAGGATAAGCTGCTTGTTCGACATGGAATGAAATAGAAGCAATTTGAACTTCTAAAGTATTGTTGATAGACGAGTTGGTGTGTAGAAGAGGCATAATTGGAATAAATTTAGAATTTAGATATGAGAATTTAGAAGTAAAATACACAGTTGCTTTTTTGCTTCTAAATTCTTTGATGATGGTGATTTATAATTAGTTAGTGATAAGTAATGATGAAAAATTACAAGTTTTAAGTAAATTTAATTTTTAGAGGTCATTATGGTTGTATTACTTCTAAAATCTTAATTTTAACTTTTAAATTGGTTTTACCCTGCTTGTCGTTGTTCTTGTCTATTCTGATTTGTATTTTCTAAAATAGTAGTAGCAGAAAAAACAAGTTGATGCCAAGAGAGAGTAAGTTCTTTTAGAAATTCGTGTCCGTTATCAGTCAGTCGGTAGTATTTTCTTGGAGGTCCTCCTGTGGACTCTTGCCAAGCATAAGTAACCAAACCCGATTTGTTTAGACGATTTAGAAGTGGATAAAGCGTTCCTTCTACCACTAATAACTGTGCATCTTTCAAATGACGAAGCAAGTCCGAAGCATAAACTTCTCCATTGGCAATTACATTCAAGACACAGAGTTCTAAGATTCCTTTTCGCATCTGTACTTCGGCGTTTTCTAATGTAATCACATTTTTTTTAGGTTAGATTGGTAGTTGTTTTGGTTGGAATTGAAAGAATTTGAAGTCTAACAATGTCCACATGTCTTTTTATACGAGAGCCATCAAAAAAGGTTACTAGGTTATGCAAGGTAGTTGGTAAAAGATTGTAAAATGTTTTACCGTTGCTCGTATCCCTACGAGCGACATATCACAAAACAAAATTTTTTGCTAAAAACAAACTGGATTTGCAAAAAATAATGTATATTTAGCTAACTTTGAACAAATGTAGCTGACACTTTCTAAGTGTCATTTGTCAAGCAGAAAAAATAAAATTATGTCAAAAACAAATACACCTTTCGGATATATCAAAACATCAATTAATCAACCTGTAAGTATTGTAAAATATGCTATCGGTGTGATTGCGATTGCTGCTTTGGTGGCTTTTATTTTTAATACAACTCAAGGGTCGGACAAAAAAGAGGTAGAGAATACCTTTTTGTTGGAAGATATTCGCAAGACCAATGAAGAACATTTAAAGACCATTGCAGATTTGCAAAGAGAATTAGAGGAAACAAAAAAAGATGCTGCAAAGGTAAAAGAAGAATTAATCCAAAAACAAGCTCAAATAGATGCAACAGGGGTACAAATAGACGCAAAAGAAGGAAGTATCGGAACGCTTCAAACGCAACTTAGTGATTTGAAAAATGATAAAATGCGTTTGCATCAGATAATTGATGAGCGTGGAAGAGAACTTGCACAAATGACAGAGCGCAATAAAGAACAAAACGGACTTTTAGAAACCACACAAGAAAATCTTCAAAAATCACAAGAACAAACTCGTCAAGACCAACAAGCCATCAAAAATCTTCAAGAAGAATTGCGTGGGCTCAATGAAAAAGTAAATATTGCTTATAATCATGAAAAAGATTTGCAGAGCCAAGTCAATAAATTACTTACGGATTTGAATGAAACTAGAACAGAACTTAATCAGTCAAGAATGGATTTGAGTGATGCAAAAGCTGAATTACGTATTTTGAAGGAGCTTCACCCCATGAACAACAATATGCCTGTTCAGCAAATCACAGTTTCTCAACCTCAAGAAGAAAACAGTGCAAATGCGCTCAAAATGGTAGCTATCGTTTCTGTAATTGTTATGTTTATTGTTTTTGTGGTTTATATGTTGAGAGATTAGGAGGTTTTAGGAAAGCATTTTAGTACTAAATTTATAATTTGGTAATAAAATGCTTTTTTGTTTTAGTCAATAAATTATACCAAAATGATAGATAAACATACAGTCCATTTTCACAGTCCATTTTTTATTTTTATAAAAGGGCTAAATCATTTATCAGACATAGAAATTTTATAATTATTAGGACTCAAAAATATTGAAATAAGAGATTTTGAAAAAGAAACAGAGCATTATCTTCGCATAACAAAGGATAAAGAATGGATTCATATTATGGATAATTGGTGGTATAATTTATGGCATTCTGATTCTTTTAGAAAAAAAATCGATAAACTAGGAGAGAAATATGATATTTTTTACTGTTCTATGGGCGATTGTGATTATTCCTTTGATTTTACTTATTATAAAGATGGATTACTTCGTCGCAAATATGTCGTAGATGATCCTGATTTTAAAGGAGGAAAATTAATAGAAAATATAGGAAAATCTTTACCTTTTGAAGAAGATAATTTGAAAAATATAGGTCAAGGAGGTAAGATCATTTCAATAGCAAAATCTATTGGAATTGAAACCAATCATAAATTAGAGAGTATAAGCTGTTATCAATATGATAATATTTTTATAGAAGATTAATTTCGAATCTGTTCAAAACAAATCTCAAAATTTGCAATGCAAAAACAAAGTAAGTAATTTTACTATCATTTTAATTAGTTCACTTTGCCGTTGTTGGTGTCCTCACCGACGACTTAATTTAAAATAAAAAAATATATGTCAGATTTTCGTATTGAGCGTGATACAATGGGCGAGGTAAAAGTTCCTGCCGACAACTACTGGGGCGCACAAACAGAGCGTAGTCGCAACAACTTCAAAATAGGCGATGAGGCTTCTATGCCTAAAGAAATTATTTATGCGTTTGCTTATCTCAAAAAAGCTGCTGCACAAGCCAACACAGAATTAGGTGTTTTGGCAAAAGAAAAAAGCGACCTTATCGGAAAAGCCTGTGATGAAATTTTGGAAGGAAAATTAGATAAAGAATTTCCTTTAGTAATTTGGCAGACAGGCTCTGGAACGCAATCCAATATGAATGTAAATGAAGTAGTTGCGTATCGTGGACACGTTTTACAAGGTGGAAATCTAAACGATGAGAAAAAAGCATTGCATCCAAATGACGACGTAAACAAATCTCAATCTTCAAATGATACTTTTCCTACGGCTATGCACATTGCAGCCTATAAATTGGTAACAGAAAATACCATCAAAGGAATTGAAAAATTGCGTGATGCCCTTCAAAGCAAAGTAGAAGAATTTAAAGACATCGTAAAAACAGGTCGTACTCACTTTATGGACGCTACTCCTCTTACATTAGGACAAGAATTTTCTGGGTATGTTCAGCAATTAAATAATTCTTTGCGTTGCATCAAAAATGCACTAGAAATGGTAAAAGAATTAGCCTTAGGAGGAACTGCCGTAGGAACTGGACTCAATACACCAAAAGGTTACGACGTTTTAGTAGCTCAAAAAATTGCTACTCTTACAGGTTTGCCTTTCGTAACTGCTCCAAATAAATTTGAGACTTTAGCTGCTCATGATGCAATGGTAGAGCTTTCAGGGGCATTAAAACGTACTGCTGTTTCGCTCATGAAGATTGCAAATGATGTTCGTATGCTTAGTTCGGGTCCTCGTTGTGGAATTGGCGAAATTATTATTCCTGACAACGAACCAGGGTCTTCGATTATGCCAGGGAAAGTAAATCCTACACAACCAGAAGCTCTTACAATGGTTTGCGCTCAAGTAATGGGAAATGATGTTGCTGTTTCAGTGGGTGGCTCAAATGGACATTTTGAGCTTAATGTTTTCAAGCCTTTGATTGCTGCAAATGTCCTTCAATCGGCTCGTTTGATTGGTGATGCTTGTGTTTCTTTTACTGATAATTGTGCTGCTGGTATCAAACCAAACAACGAAGTTATTCAAACACATTTAGAAAATTCGTTGATGCTTGTTACAGCTCTCAATACGCATATCGGCTATGAAAAATCGGCCAAAATTGCTAAAAAAGCACACCAAGAAAACAAAACGCTTCGTCAGGCTGCCATAGAATTAGAATATTTGACTTCAGAAGAGTTTGATAAATGGGTTGTTCCTGCTGAAATGACTGGTTCGATGAAATGATAGGAATTAGGAAATAGAGATTGAGGAATGGAGAATGAAAATTACTATTTTTCTTTTTCTAGATTTAATCTATTTAAACCCTAAGAGTCTTTAAGACGCTTAGGGTTTTTTAATTACAAAACATTTGTCTAATACTTTTCTACTTCGTTTCTTTGTACTTTATTTTTTAATCATTTTAATTCAATTTCCAAACGCTATAAAAAACGTCTTATGGGTTACAATCGTAATTTTTAATTCGTAATTATTCCTTATGTTACATGTATTCAAATTTGGTGGTGCATCTGTGAAAGATGCCCCTGCTGTCAGAAATGTAAGTACTATTTTACGTTCATTTATTGACAAAAAAGATAAACTCGTTATTGTTGTGTCTGCTATGGGCAAAACGACAAACCATTTAGAAGATATTTTTAAGGCAGCCAAATCGAAACCCAAACATGAGAAAAATGATGAATTTGAACAGATTTTAAAACAAATTAAAGATTATCATTATGCCCTTGCAGATGAGCTTTTTGATGGCGAACGTGAAAAAATTGTCTATAAAATTCTTCAAAAATATATTTTTCAGCTTTCAGCAACCCTCAAAGACGACGAACCCAACTGGGATAAGCATTACGACCAAGTGATTTGTTTTGGCGAACTTATGTCTTCGGCTATCGTTTCTGAATACCTCAAAATGCAACATGAAGATAAATGTTTGTGGGTAGATGCTCGTCGTTTTGTTCAAACCAATGAACGTTGGAGAGAAGGACAAATAGACTGGGAATGGTCAGAACAACTTATTAGAGCCGAACTTTTGCCGATGTTAGAACAGCGTTTTGTTTTGACACAAGGTTTTATTGGAGGAACAATCGGAGGAAAAACGACCACTTTAGGGCGTGAAGGTTCAGACTTTACGGCTGCCGTTTTTGCGTACTGTTTACAGGCTGATGGCGTTACAATTTGGAAAGATGTTTCTGGAATTTTGAATGCAGACCCAAAGCGAATCAAAAACACTCGTCTTTTTGAGCAAATTAGTTATTCTGATGCTGCCGAAATGACTTATTATGGTGCGACAGTTATTCACCCCAAAACTATCCGTCCGTTGGCTGCAAAGGGTATTCCTTTGTATGTTCGTTCGTTTCTCAATGCTGATGTAGAAGGAACAAGAATTGGAAATTTTGATACGCAGCCTTCTATTCCATCAATTATTGTCAAAGCAAATCAACATATGCTCGTTTTTAAGGCAAAAGATTTGGCTGCTATCAATGAACGCAATCAACTCGCTTATATTCACTCTGAACTCAATCGCTATACTATCAAAATTAATTTATTACAAGTTTCTGCCACTTCATTTTCTGTTTGTACAGATAATGATGAACGAAAATTAGCTTCTTTAAAAGAATCGTTGAGTACTGATTTTGAGCTTTCTGTTTTGGATAATTTGGAACTTATTACAATCAAAAATTACGATACCGAAACACTCAAAAACTTTACAGGACTTGGAAACGCACTTGTTGCACAGCGTTCTGAAGATATTTTTCAAGTAGTGGTTCGTAAATAAAGTTAGAAGTTAGATTTTAAAAGTGAAAAGTTGGTATTGCTACACCAAAATACTGACAATAAGTACCAGCCTTTGTTGGTGTTTTAGCGTAGCGACACCAACAAAAACGCCAAACCCATAAAGAATTACAAAGTAAAATCAAAAATTGCTTTGTAATCCTTTTTTATTAAAAGAGTCTATTTCAAAATTAGTCTAACTGTCTTTTTTTTACTTAAATTTGCAACCTTATTTGAAATTATTTATCGAAATTATTATTCATTTTATGCAGCCACAAGAAATTCCAGCCTCTTATAATGAGGCATGTAAAGCCTACGAAACAAGAAAATACGCTATTGCTTTAGAAAAATTAGAAACCACACTTACAGAAAGTCCAAATTTTGCACCTGCTTTTTATATAAAAGGACTTACTTATATGCAGCTTCAAGATTGGAGAAATGCCTTTGATAACTTTAAAAGATATTCACAAATTACACCTGAAAAAGGAGATACCTATTTGAATATGGGAACGGCAATGCTCAATATGAAACAACCAAGAACGGCTATTTCGTATTTTGATTTTGCACTTTCATTGAGAATGACAGAAAACAGACCCGAACGAGCGCATCTAAACAAAGCTCTAGCATTCAGACAAATAAACGATAATGAAAAGGCTGAAGAATCTTTTGAAGCTGCTTTGAAAATACACCCTTATTTTGATGATGCTTTACTAGAAATGGCAAAATTTCAGTTGGATTTAGAGAAAAATGAAGAAGCATTGTCTTATTATCAACGAGTAATTGATTTGCCAAAACAGCGCAGAAATTTTCCTCTTTGGGAAGCGTGGGTAGGTTTGGCTCTTACACAAACAGAACTCAAACAGTTTTCGAAAGCCTTGGTTTCTATCGAAGAATCTATTGAACTCAATCCAAATACAATTGGCTTTTTCAAAACCAGTGAATCATTTGATTTGCTCAGAGAAAGTGAGTACAACGATGATTTTGAAACGATTTTAGGTTAGAATGAAATAAACATTTTTGATAGAATTAGGTTGAATAAACATAAAATTTATATTTTTTTTAACTCAATTTTTTAATCTTTCAAAATTTTATTTATGAATAAGAAAACACTAAAAGCAATTACATCAGTAGTGAGTGGAGCAGAAATAGCAATTCGATTAGCACCAGGAGAATTACATCTCAAACCAGCTTATAAAGGAGCTTTTGGGGCAATGGCTTCTCTGACAGGGTTGGTAGCCTTCGGACAAGTAGTACGCAAAAAAGATGCTTTTAAGAAAGGTAATCGTCTGAACACAGCTATAATTTTATGCTTGAGTACTGCAAGTATTTTACAAGGAGTAAATAAAATAAAAAAAGCGTATAATCAAACAGACCATAAATAATCTAATAGAAGATTTTATATCAAGAAGTTAGAAACTTTTTTTATTGCCAAAATTCCTATTTCTTAAAAAAGCAGATAGGAGTTTTATTGTTTATAGGCTTATTAAAAACAAAATTCTTTCTTCATCTAAAATTTAACATAGTATTTACCCTTATTTTTTTATTTTTTAGAAGTGATAGCATAATTTTTGCGTATTTTTGTGATAATAATAGCTTTACTACCCTCTCATAAGATTACATTTACTGAAAAATGATAATTTTGGGAAGGAAGATAAAATTTTTTGACATTTTTTGAGTTTATTTAGTATATAGATGGTCTATTAACAACTATTTATTTATTTATTTTTGATGAAATTTTGAAAATACAGTTTTGTTTTTCAATTTAGATAATGGAAAATTAGATAATGGAAAATTAGCTAATAACAAAAGTATATCTAAAGTTAGCTTCTCAATTAGCTTCTATAAATTTGACTCTCTAAAAATTGCTCTATACATTTGTCTTGTCTTTTGGTTTTACTAACTTAGTTTTAAACTAATTATGACTTGCCTTAAAAACTCGTTTCTATGAAAAAAATTCTTTTTACGTTCTTATTTACCTTACTTGGTGTCGCTTTTTTAGCAACTGAAGAAGTCCAGGCACAAGTAGGCAATAAGTATTACTACAAAAAAACAACTCCTCGCAGAGGTCCTCACAATCATCAATGGGTTTGGACAAAACGCCGTCAATATGTAAGTGTTGGTCTGAATGTCAATGCCATGAATTATTTTGGTGATATTGTTCCAAAACCTAATTTTTGGAGTACAGACTTGCGTTTTACTCGTCCAAATATTGGAATTTTTGTTGAGAAAAAAATCCGTCCTCAATTTTCTGCTCGTTTAGGGCTAAACTGGGGAAGACTTTTGAGTTCTGATGAAGAAACGGCCGACCCTACCGACGATCACGACTTTTTCCGTTATATCCGTAATGCTCATTTTAGAAATGATATATTCGAACTCAATACTACCTTCCGTTGGGACTTGATGAGCAGCGAACGTTTGAATAAAGAATTTTATCAAAGACCAAAACAATTCGTGCCGTATGTAATGGGTGGATTAGCTGTATTTTATCATGCTCCTAAAGCAAAAGCTCCTCCTACCAAAATCGGAGGTGGAGACCCAGATTGGGGCGTTGATGAATGGACAGATCTACAACCACTCGGAACAGAAGGTCAAGGGCGTGGTAGTTATACTAGATACTTAGCTAATGGAGATTCTATAGTTAGAAATTTGGGTAATAAATACTCTAAAGTACAGATTGCAATTCCTCTAGGATTTGGTATTCGTAAAAAATTATCTAATCGTATAGATGTTTCATTTGAATTCTCGTATCGTTTCCTTCTTACAGATTATTTAGATGATGTAAGTCGTGATTATGTGGACTTAGGAGTTTTTGAAGATGACGAATTGGCAAAAGCATTTCATGATCGTTCTTTAGAAGGAGATAGACCTGAAAAATTAGCTGAAATGGCAGGTAATGGAGAACTTGTTAGGTTACTAAACCGGTATACTTATACAGGAGTTGATGGAAAAGTTTATAATACATTTGATGGTTTTGGAAGCGATCCTTATATAGACCCAAGTATTCGTGGAAATCGAAATGATAACGACGTTTATATGCTTACTGGATTTCATTTGATTTATATCATTCCTCCTCATGGAGTTCGTTGTCCTGTTCGTTTCAAATAAGAATGAATAAGATATAAGATAACCTCAGATAAAAAAGAATGTTTTTTCAAAAAGTGTACAAGATTCTATTCTTGTACGCTTTTTTTATGATTTTTGAGGTTTTTTTAGCAAATGGCTGTAAATTTGTCAATTCAAAAATAAAGCTCCTAAAAAAAGCATTTTAATTAATTAAGAAATAAAACTTACTAGTACAGATATTATGTTGGCTATAAATTATAAATCAATTTTTCTTGTATTATTTTTTACTTTATCATTCACTTTCTCTAAAGCTCAAGATTTAGAATTTGGTTTTGGTGTTGGTATGGCAAATTATACAGGGGATATTTCGCCTTCTTATAAACTCAAAAATGGTCGCCCAGCAGGAGAGTTTTTTGTTCGTCTTAATCCTAATCCAACTTTTTCTGTTCGATTGGGTGCGATGGCAGGAATAATAAGAGCTGACGAAACAGAATCAAAAGATACTTTTTATCAACAAAGAGCAGCTAAGTTTACAGGAACTATATACGAAGCTTCAGCAAGAATGGAATATAATTTTAGAGATTATAGAGCCATGAGTGAACTTAATCGTCTTTCTCCATACATTTTTTTAGGAGGGTCAGTGGCTCATATTTCTGTAAACAGTAATTATTTTGATAGTCAGCCTAGAGCATTAGAGATTTCTTTGCCTATTGGTGTAGGTATAAAATATATGTTGGCACATAATTATAATTTAGGCTTCGAATTTGGTGTTAGACCTACTTTTACAGATGCTATTGATGGAATGATGCAAGATGGTAGTGCAGATGAAATAAGTAGTGTGGGTAAGTTTCAAATGACAAATTTATTTACAAAAGATATGTATTACTATACAGGAATTTCACTCAGCTTTACGATTAATAGAGTGGTTTGTCCTACAGAATTTAGATAATGTTTTTGTCAAAAAGGATTATTTTGCAAACTAAAATTAGATGGGGGTATAACAAATTGTCGTTTTTTGTAGGGAAAAGGCTTGCCTTTTCCCTACGTAATACAAATTGACTAAGCGATAATTTGTTATGCACCCAATTAGACGCTAGATAATACTTTCTAAAAAAGGAAGTGTTATTTTTTTGATAAAATTATAAATGTAAAACTCTGAAATAGAGTAGGCAAAACTCAAAGGAAAGTAAAAAAAGTGAAATAAAACAGCTTTTGATTTGAATTTACTGAATAGGCTTGTTATTTTTGTCTTAAATCTTTTTCTATGTTTGTTTCTACTCCTTGTTCCTACTTTTATGAATTCTGTCAAAATCTTTGCTGGTTCTGCATCTCTTTATTTAGCCGAAAAAATTGCACACTCCTTTGGAAAACCACTAGGACAACACAATCTTCAAGTTTTTAGTGATGGAGAAATTTGTCCTAATTATAGTGAATCTATTCGTGGTGCAGATGTTTTCATTGTTCAATCTACTTTTCCCCCTGCTGATAACCTAATGGAGCTTTTGCTGATGATTGATGCTGCAAAGCGTGCTTCGGCTGGTTCGGTTACGGTAGTGATGCCTTATTTTGGGTATGCTCGTCAAGATAGAAAAGACAAACCTCGTGTGGCTATTGGTGCAAAACTGGTAGCCAATCTTATTTCTGCTGCTGGCGCAACTCGTATCATGACTTGTGATTTGCACGCAGGACAAATTCAAGGTTTTTTTGACATTCCTGTTGATCATCTCTATGCAACGGCTATTTTTATTCCTTATATTGAATCTTTAAAAATAGAAAATCTAGTTTTTGCTTCTCCTGATGTTGGTGGTGTAGCTAGAGCTAGAAGCTATGCAGCACAATTTCATGCTGATATGGTAGTTTGTGATAAACACCGAAAAAGAGCAAATGAAATAGCTTCTATGCAAGTAATTGGAGATGTAGAAGGTGCAAATGTAGTTATTGTAGATGATCTTATAGATACAGCAGGAACAATTTCAAAAGCTGCACAAGTATTACTTGATAACGGTGCCATTTCGGTGCGTGCCATTGCTACACACCCTGTTTTGTCTGGAAAAGCGTATGAAAATATCAATAATTCGCCTCTTTTGGAACTTGCTGTAATGGATACCATTCCATTGAAAGAAAAATTTGATAAAATAAAAGTATTATCTGTTGCCGAGCTTTTTGCAAAGGCTATCCGTAAAATTCACGATCAAGAATCTATTAGTACACTGTTTATCTAAAAATAAATTGATTCTTATGTAGGGCAAACGCACGAAATTTTTAATTCATCCATTTTTACAGTTTTTTTTACAGTTTTGTCCTGTATTTTACCCTTAGCAAGGTCAATTTTTTTCAAGAATTAACTCTTGCTAAGGTAAAAACGCTCTATTTTTTATTTTTTTGCTCTTAGCAATCGTCTTTATCGAAGATAAAAAGACGTTGATAATGGGGGAAAAATGAAAAATAAATTTCCTGCGTTTGCCCTAAATTAGAAGAAGGCTCTTTTATGCTAATTGGTAGTCCTTTGTTAGAAGTAAATAAAGAAATAAGTCAAAAAGCTATTGATGAAATTTTGGAAGAATTTGTTTTTTATGACAATGAATATATTCAAGATAATTATGTATATGGAATGAAACAACTTTGTGAAATAGCTACAAAAGCATTAAGCCCCAGCAATTCCCAATGTAACACGATTTTGATTTAAAATCGAAAGTTTAGGCGTTTTTTAGCTAAAAAAATCAACATTTAAGAGAGTTTAAAGCCCTTGTTTCAAATTATTAAGCCCTAAAAA
>Ga0100402_1004300_pt1 | contig 15100 bp, 16 predicted proteins | sample CryGeyme20150102_FD_80419 | JGI IMG/M metagenome (GOLD analysis project Ga0100402, IMG submission 80419) | Groundwater microbial communities from Crystal Geyser aquifers in Utah, USA - Crystal Geyser metaG 2015-0102 | ecosystem: Environmental > Aquatic > Deep subsurface > Groundwater | place...
GATAGAGGAGTATACTCCAGCAGTTCCGAAATGATTGACTTGGTTGTGTATAAAAGTGTTGATCTGAGCAACTGATACTTGATTATTTTGACTATATGATATTATGAATACGTGGCTTTGGCGACGAAAACGGTCATCATGTACCAATGCGTGGTCAGAGTGACATAGTTGCCCAGGTCCATGAGGGGAATGGAGGTCATCAGGATGAGGATGATAATAATGATTCTTTTGATGGTGTCATCTGATAATATCTTGCTGATATTGCTCTCCTTGTTTTAGCTTTACTCCTCATCTTTCCTCAAGGGATGATCCTGCAGCTATTGGATACATTTTAGATGGATCTTTGAAGAGTTGCTTGCATCATCATCCTCCATATTCTCTTTGCTGTCTATAATATGATCAACTGGACCGACCTCTTCCTCTTTGATGCTGTCGTTCTAGAGCTAATATTTTGTAAAATTGTGAATTGATTCCAGAGGCATTCTCTTCTTTTCTTTCCCGTTTTCTGATAACTCCTTGTCAGAGTGTTCATCAATTTACACCTTCTTTGCAAAAGGCGATATTTTTTTTTCTTTCTTCTGCAACTCATTCAACTCTCTGGCTTTCTGTGTGGACTTATAAAGCTTGGCTACTCTTGCCAACCTGAATATCTTGACCACTCTGACAGCTCTTGCTGCTGCTCGAGAGGCCTTGCTTTGGGCAATTATGGCATTGACTTGGAAGCTTGAACCTGATGATCCCGAATTGAAAAGGGCGTCTGTGATCAGGTCCACGTCCAGGAGTAGAGTGATGGTGGAGATGAGGTCAAGATAAAAGTAAAAAGAGCAGAAATAGCCTTCGGTCTTGATGTTCATGAGAATTTCGATCATAAAGACCCCGAAGAAGACCATGTTGACGATTCCGATTGAAAAATCTTGTTCCTTGGTGAGGAAGATAGTTTTTACGTCGTAGAGGACCAAGCTGACGAGAGTAAGAAGGGTGATAAAAATTTGAAAATATATGCTGAATAGTTGGCGAAGTACTTTTGCACTAAGGTGACTATACAATTTTTCTGGCTCTTCTCGATTACGATGTTCTCTGTTGTAAACCCAGTAGTCAAACGCTTTCTAGAATATTTGTTGTCAGTCATTGAGACCAACTCATCTTCACTGGGACCCATGCTGCTCTTTCGACTGAAACTACCCACTCTTTCTCGATCTTGCATTTAAAAGCCTCTATTCATTTCTTTACTGGAATACTCAACAGGACTCGGCGTGATCGACATTATGTTCCTGCTAATTTAAATACTACTATTCTTATGAATTCCATACCATAATCACCGATAGATAATAGATGATATTTCACAAATCTATGAAATTGGGATGAAAGTTGTATCAAAACTAATCTAGCAAGATCGTGACAGCGATCCAAACACAATTTTTATGGCAACTCCACTGAAATCTAGGCTCATGGTTCTCCCTCTATTATTTCGAGTTCAACTCGATCAATTTTTTCTTGATTGTTGAAACCATTGTTTGGTCATAGTCATTGATATCGACTTTCCTTGTGACGATGAATATTGCTATCCCTACAATTATTACAGCTGTATTATTAAGTTTCTACCGACAGCAACGATGCTTAGAGTAAAAAAATAGTGAATTTCACTGTTGAAGAGACCGCTTTGGATCATACAGAGGTATGCCACAAGACCGATGATTATTATTAGAGAAAAAACTTTGATCCAATGATCTTCTCCTCCGAAACATGTGCTTTAGATAACTTCCTTGTTCTTCCTCCAAGTCTCATAACAAACTTGATCAACCTATTCCTTCATCTCGTCTATATTCAAGTGTTTTAAATAGGAAGGGCAAGGATTGTTCTTGAATCCATTTCCATATCGATTGGATGGAAATAAAAGTTTATTAGGAGTCGATAGAGGCAGGTTATCTTCTTAAGATTTGATGAGTTCAACCCGTGTTTGAGGGGTGAAAGATGACAACTTAATAGAGGTCTTTTTGTTGAGATTTTTGGTAAAGTTGGAACAGGTGATTTTTCGAACCGATCTCATAATCTAAATATAGAAAATCAATATGGGTATGTATTTATGTTTGATCAATGGTGATGATCAAGTTTATTGCTAAATAATTATTAATAAAGCCTTTCATAATCACATGTCCAAACATACCTCAAAGTACTATCAATTGGTTAAGATTCTCCGAGCATAAAAACAAATGAGCAAGTATCAGCACATGATCCGGTAACAAAGAGTAAGACTAAAGAACGAAAAGGCCAACATGCTCATCAACTAAGAAGGCATTTCTGGCATCATTGATCAAGATAACTCCAAAGAACTTGATAAGGAGGATGTTCACATCCTTAAGAAGATAGAAAAGCTGAATGAGGAATAATAAAAACATGGAAGGCTGTGGGAAATATATGAGCACAAATCTAAAATCATGAGACAGTCCTCAGGGTTGCTTCCCATGCAACAAAAAATCAACAAGCTCAAAGATGAAACTTTGCTTGACCACATACTCGATGATCAGGACCACTTGGTTGATCAGAAGAAACAAAAGCTGGAGCACCTCTGTGACGACCACAGCCACACTTGTGAACAGTTATTAGTTGCAAAAAAACAATTAGATATTTATAAATCTCGGATAGAGGAATGTGATAAGGATCTGATAAAACTGAAGGCTGACTTTGACAAAGAGGATAAAAATTTGCATGAGAGATCCAACCGGTTTAAAGAGGAGAAAAGTAAGGATATAATGACTAAAAACATCAACAAGGAAGACCTGCAGATGAGAAACATCATGATGTCTCGGATCAAACTAAACCAGGAACTTGATTTTAGCTTCCAATTGCAGAGAAGAAAGGCTTTCAATCAGGCAAAAAGTGGAGTAGCATAACGCAAAAAAACTGCTCAGGAGTAGTACAACAAGCAAAAAATAGAGGTTGAAAATTTAACCAATAAAGAGTAACAGATTGAAAACGAGAAATCTACAATGTAGGACAAAATATAACTAATGAATAAATAAACTATATTCTTTCTCAAAAATATCGTCAAGAATTTCGGCACCCATTCCAGAGGAATAAAATGGGTAGTAGACAGGCTCATCAGAATGAACGCGACTCTGACGAAAGAAGATTTCCCATAAAATATGTCCAATCAGGATAAAGCATTCCTCGAGGAACTTTTCAAGTAAACTGTGAAGTACAACCCTGATGGGACTTCTATTTTTAGTCAATAAAAAAATTATGACCCGACAGTTTAAGACAGCTCGATTGCTAGCAGTCGGATCGCTAAAAAACATCGTCAGGTGACTCCCATGAGTGCAAAATTTAAATTTGATCCCAATGCTACAGTCCACAACCATTACTAGCCCTTTATGGAACGCACCCTGCTTCGACCTAGCAACCAAAGAACTAGAAACAAAACAATGGTTTATTTTGATATCGACAGTGTAAACTAGTCTGAAGTCAGGGGAAGAGCCATATCCGAAATCAAGCATTTTAATATTGAATCAAGCTCTCTAAAGAAGATATACAAATACACAGGAGAAGTGATTGCAGACAGAATAAAGAAGAACAAATGGCATTATGAGTCATGTAGGGACATAAATTTCACCAGTTACGATAATGACGGCCAAAGTGACAAAAAGGATATCATGATGAAATAAAAGCTCAGGTCAACCTACATGAATCTTCGACAGACTCCCAAACGGAATTATCTCAAAAAGTTTGTTTTTGGGGAACAAGATAAGAACTGATATATTTATTATTATGTAAGCCACACAAAAACAACATTATCAAATTAGTGGGAATAGAATCATTTTCAAACCTTATTGCCGCAAATATGTGAAGGAGTACCATTAGTGGTTCTAAAAAGATCCATAATTGCTCTATCTCACAGGATCTGAACCACTATCGCTTGAGTAGGAGTATAGTAATCACCAATCTTGGATTTAGGACCCATCGAAATATACATTCATTATCTTTAATGAGCAAGGCAGGATGATTGGTGATATCAACTTGTTCTTTTCGGAATGGATCGAGCCTCAGCAAGCATAGATCAATATAATGATTGCCCTCAAAAATGAAAGAGGAAAAGGATATGCCAGATAAGCTCTGAAGTTGATTGAAGCATTCGCGCTAATCTATTACAAGAAGACAGAGATACTTGCAAAAATCAAAGAGGATAATGTTGGCTCTCAAAAGCTTTTTACAACATCAGGATACGAATTTTATGAAAAGCAAGAGAGATATCAATAGATTGAATATCGCAAAAAGCTTTAAGATTTTGAAGGTTGTAAAAAATTATTGGAAGGAAAAGTGAGTGAGGTTAAAGATATATCTCAGATAATGACTGAGTGATTGAATGTACATAATATAAACAATCATTGCTGCGAATGATATGATTAAGGTTACTGAAGCAAAGCAAGCTCACTTTCCAGGTATTTGATCTTTGTTTTAAAGTGATATTACTTTTCCTTTAAAATAGTTTAGTATTTCTCAGTCAGTATCCTCTCCATCTTCTGCAGACCTTCATTCACAAAATTATCTTTTTATTATTTCACGAGCTCTATGCTATCTTCAAGATTTTTTATCCTTTATTTCGAAGATGCATGACTTTATTTCTATATAATGTATAGTTTTTCGCACTAATCAATACATTTCTGACTCTATCTGAGCAGTTCCTATCGCTCAGCTCCCTTGATCATTAGTTGCTGCTTTTCTTATTCCAAGGACTTTCTTTCATTTGTTTGGTGATCGTGTAATTTTTATAATTACTTGATTCTTTGATTCTATCTTTCATGTACTAACTCGAGTTCAACCAGCTTTGTTTTCAACTCAACGTAGTTGTGTTCAGTCTCAGATGCGTACCTTGATTTCTCCTAACATTTCATCTTGAGCTCTTTCATTTCAAGTGCCTGCTTCTACCATGAAGTCTATACATCTTGGAGCTTTTTGCTCACCCTAAGGTTGGCTTATTTCAGATGAGCAGCTGTTGAAGTTATTTATTTTTCATTTTTCTCAAGCTGAGATATGATTGAGAGGAGATCATGTATTTCAAGCTGCTTAGTGGAAATATCTTCTTGCTGTGAATCTATTTATGCTCTTAGACCTATATTATCTTTCTCCAAAGCAGCTATCAAGTGTTTGTGCCTCTGTTCACTTTATCCGAGTTGAGTCAAAAGGAAATGATTCTTTTAAGCGATGAGACAGTTTTAACTTGCCAACTTTTCAATCTGCTTGGCACTAGTTACCTTTAACTATTACAGCTTAACCATATCTTATTTTAATACTGTTCTTTCTGCCATCATGATAGCACCATCTTGCTTGAGTTGATTATTCAACTTCTCGTACTTGATGATTTATCTTTGAATATTTTCCATTTCTGCTCTGTATGTCTGAAGTTCAGCCTTCATAACTTGAATTGTTTTTGCACTATCATTTTACAGTTTACCCAGCATTTGGGTTTTTTAATCTGCTTCTTGTTTAGTTTTATTTGCTACCTAGATATATTTTCTCAGTTAGTATGCTAATTTTTAGTCTTCTGTCCTAAGAACATCGATGGTCTATTCCCTCTCCTTATTGACTCTAATCAGCTGATTGTTCTCCTCCATCAGAGATTATATTTTCTTCAGCTGTTTAACTTGCTCTTGTTCATATCTATTCTGAAGTTTGACTGACTGCTATTGCAATTCTTGTATCTCTGTTCGATATTTAGTTGCATTTTCATGACTTATCTTTTCGAACTTTTGTCTTTAACTTATGATCTATTGCTGTAGCTTGATGTTGTTAAAAGTATTCTCGAAATCGTTTGCTAATCCGAGATATTATCTTCGATGGTCTTACTATACATTTATTTCTCTCATATTCTCCAATCCACTGCTTTCCCTTCTAATACTATCCACCTCCCTGACCAATTCATAATTCTTCTTTTGTAGGTCAGATATAGTTTTTTTGAGCTACTCGTTTTGCTGCACAAGAATAGTTACATACCTTTCGATCTAGTCAATCTTTGATACTCGAACTTTCAATTCTTTATTTTCTTTCAGACACTCCTCCAACCTTCTATCAACTAATACACTTAGATTAGTTGGTTTTCTAAGAGTGCCAAGCTGGATTGAGGGGATATCTTTTAGCATCTTGGCAGACTGATACCTTTAGCGATGACTGATCCGGCTCATTCTGTTTTTAATATTAAAAGTAATATAGTTACTTTATTGCCTATTTACAAATCAGGTATCTTTGGAGTAGGTTGACCTTCCTCTACTTTGGTAGTATTCCGGCAAGGTGTTGTGCTCCTTGGGTTTGAAAAACTGCCTATGAAAAATGGTGTCAGTCATCCACTCAAAGTAACTCAGGTATAGGCAATACAGCATCATTCCTTTGCCCATGTTTCTCATCAAAGTGCCAGCAAAACCTTTCCAATAATTATACCTCTTGTTGATGTCGAAGCAAAGTTCTATTTGTCGCTGGATCACAAAGTGATTTGTGATGCTTGTTGTAGCTAGTACGATGGATGCAATGAGAAGCTCTTATTTTGTGTATCCATAGTCAAGAGGAGCTAGCTCATTATCTGATTTTTATGGGGCTTTCAAGAATCGACCTTCTAACTTTGAAATCATGAACACTTCCAGAATAGAATTGACTATGCTCACTGGCAAGGTGTATTTGAGACCATTTTTGAAGGCACTCTTTGCACCAGTGAAAGCTATCAATTTTTTGGCAACATTTTCAGGAGTGTTATTTCGGTTGGGCTCCAGAGATGAAGCGATAGTTTGATAGTTGAAAGCACTCTGGCTAGCCAACGTACCGACTGCATTTGCTATAACACAAGACATATAAGCTGCGTATTTGTTGGTATGTGCCCACTAGCTAACGATCAGGTGGTCGAAGAGGAAGAACTTAAAAGTCATTTGGGTGATGGAATAGTCCAAGGAATATCTGAAGCCATGATAGCATTTGGGGAACCCTTATACTTTAATCATATCTCTAAGGATATGCGATATCTATGAGACTTGGTTTTTGGAACTGTATACTTCCTTCTTGACCAGCTGTGTTTGGATGCGCTGAAGAGGGTATGTTAATATCTAGGTGAGAACGACAGGTATATTGACTGCTAGCACTTTGTGAATGAAACCGAAAGAGCTGAAGTCAAAGTTGACCACAAACATTAGTTATAAAATATCAGTGAATACTGTTATTCAACTTCTCCAGAGTCTACTTGGACTCCACCATCAAAGCTGATCCTCCTCGCATCTCCTGCTTTGAGCTGCCCAGAAAATCAGCGATGCTGGGCTCAGAAACAAAAGGATCATTGAAGCATGTTGGTCTATCAAAATCCTTGAGTGAGAGAATATCGTCCTAAAACTTGCTCAGCTCTGTAAATATTTCACTCGCATGTTTGCGATGGTTGGGGTTTTCTTGTAGCATGCTATTGAGGGTGAAAAAAAAATATTTACTGAAATTTTTGGCAACATCGTCCATCAAATCCTGTTTCTTTTAGCTGCTGAAAGAGAGTTTATTTCTGGGGTATAAAAAATAGCAATCTGTGAGAGTTGCCGCCATTAAGATGGTGACCCCTAAACTGAAGACCTCGGCCTTGCAAGGATTGACCTTCGGATATTGTCCTTTTTCGATCAGCTTCTCGTCAATTTACTCAGGTGCTTCATTATTGAGTTGTTACCGAGGAAGCAATCAGCCACTTTTTATTCTACTATTTTATCATAGTTGTCAATCATGGATGGAGTCATGAAGGCAGGAACGATCTTTGTTCTTCCTTTTTCGTTGATGACAATGTTGCTTGGATGAACATCGCCGATCTTTTTCCCAGCTTGTTCGGCATAGAATGCTGCTTCGATAAGGTTGTACATCAAGTACCATAGCTCAGTCTAATCAAAAAGTAGCTTTCCATGATACCTGTTTACAATTTCAGATTTGAGGACATGCTTATAGTTTTCACATTCCAGGTACAAAGTTCCTGCAGTACCGCAGAGACCTTATTGCTTGAACTCGTAGCTCAAGGGCAAGTAAAATATTTCTTTAGCTTCGTCGTTGAACATGTATTTGTTTTAACGTTACCACAAGGTGAATGCCTTGAGAGAACTGAAATGTTTCTTCATCCTCACCGACTGAGGTTGTAGAGCTGATGTTGTAGATGAATACTCAATGACTCCAAATAGTTAATGAGTGAATTTGATGGTGGATTGAATTTTAGAAGATTACTGGCCCATTTTTCCTGCAATAATTATATTGGCACCCACTCATGAACTGCCTTCTCATAAATGAAAATCGTTATTGCCAATTATGAAGTCAAGCTGGCGTGCTTTCAATATAGAGTAAGCCAGTAGAATCCTGTGCTGGTGTGTATAATATCAATAATATTTGATAGTTATGGGAGGAAGTGTATGTTCCAACTGCCAAAATAATCCGGGGTAGTATAATGCTGCATTCTCTTCCATCAATCAGATGGAAGTTGAATTCAAAAAATATGCCTAAAATAACCTACTTGGGCTCTATGGACGAAGACTGCAAACAGCTATTGAAAAACTGTTCACTCTCGAACAGTTTCATATCTGTGATCTTCTCATTAAACTCAGCACTGAGAAGAAAACAGAAGAAAGAGATAAACTTCTCTTGGATATCGAGGGCATCAATCTGGAACAGCTCGATCATGTAAGTATCATCTGATATAGCTAACTTTGATCGAGCAGAGTTCCTTCAAGCAACAGTCAGGACTATAAAACGCCAGCAACATTTACCTGGGAGAATAGCACGAGGATAGAATGCTAAAGATGATCCAGAGGAAAAACCTGAAGCATAAGTAACTTAGCAAGCAGAACTACTAAAATATACTTCAACATCAAAAATTCGTCATATTTGCGACAATCGAATGCTTTGGTAACCATAATAGCTTCGAGCATCTGAAACTACCGACCAGAAGAAGTGCTCTTCAGATATTTTTGGAAAAAGTTCAGGCTGTTAATGTGGTCAATCACTGTAGCCTCACTGTTGTGTTTATCGTTAACCCTGAATACTAAAAGCAGTTTGATGCCGAGTTAGATCGTATTCTCAAGATAAGAGATCTTGAATCAAGTAGAGACACTTAGACTTCTCTTTTTGACTTCAAAGTAAACAAAGTCCTTTACGTACATATCAATTGAAGTAGAAACCTGTTTTCCCCTGCGTTGATGACAACAGAAAAATTATTTTGGATGGAAATCGAATAAAGTTCAACTATTTCAACGGTGATTTTCTGGGGTTCTGCATGAAGGATTAAAACATGTCGAAATACCTTTAAAAATACTAGTTCATCCAGATAGCCAATGTCAACAACCTTGTCGAAGAAGTAGCAGCTAAATAAAGCCTGACATATCTTTAATCACATCCTGAGACCAGCATCACACTTCATGCCTATGAAGCAGTAAATAACAAACTATTTAGAATCCCAACTTTGAAATTAAAAATTATATCAGACTGGAGAAAAGTTTCCTTGAGAACAAGTAGTACAGAGGACAACAAATCAAGAAAGCTCTCTATTCTCTCAGTGAAACCTACTATCTAAGAAGCTCTCTACTAAAGGAAGTCGACAAATTCCAGCTCTACCACAAAATCATTTCAACTCGCTTTAAAGCTCAAAAAGTATAAAATGTCATTGAATTCGTTCGAACGCTTCAGTCGGTCCTCTACGCTCCCTTGAGTCTGATAGTCATAGGTAGTTATCCACATATTTTAGATGATGCGGTTGATGAGGATCCTGTCAACAAAAGCAGTGAGGTCCTATACTCAAACTATTGCAAAAAAAGAATCGGCTTGAAATAAACAACTGATAATGAATTGGTAGAGATCTGCCCTCAAATACTGTTTGGAAAAAAAGAATATTTTCAAAAAATTATCGAAAAGTTGAGATAGCTGCCAAGGATAGGCTTCCCTCTGGTCATCAACAGATAAAAGACTTAAAGCCTCACCGCATGATGCATTTATTTTCTATTAAAAATCAATAATATCCAAGCATCAATATGTCAAAAAATGGCCTTCTCGAGTTGACTAAGACCCTTTTTAGGCAGTTGAACATTATGCATATAGAGCCTTCCATGTTTTTGTTTTTGAGTCTCCTCATATATTGGGGTTAATTCATTCTCTTTTACTAGATCTACATTTGGTGAATTTTGTCCTTCAATTGCAAGAAATTCCTTTTCATATAGGCTATTTTGGTATCCAGAAATCGCTGACTGCTTTGGCTCCGATCTCTGTCCTGCCTGCTTTGAAAGTTGTACCTTCCACTGGATTTATCTTTAGAGACCGACTTAGTGGGAAGATAGGCATTGAAAATTTCCTCCATTTTATTTTTCTTCCTTCCTTGGATATGCTCCCTATCATGAGAAATCGTTCGATCCTAATCTTTTCTGTTTCCATATCGGTTATTGGGCTTGATTTGAAAGGAGCTATTACTGGCACTACTTTTACAGGGATGATCGATCGTTGCAATCGATCGAATTTTATACAATCTGTTGGTGTCATAGGCTTATTTTTCTGGTCTGTAGTCAAATTACTCGAGATCTGATAGATGAAAAAGTACATATCATTTAGCTATTTCCAGGTTGGTTTATGGCACTGGGAATCTGGATGACTGTATTGATTTTTTCTTACTTGTTTGTTTGACTAATGGAGGATGGCGCCTGTAGTTAAGCTCGGTGCTGGGCAAACTCTAACGGAGAGCGCTGTCCTGTTGACTTGGTTCAGTGATTACTCTAAGTTTACGTTTGAATTTGTTAGTTTTCATAAAATTATTAACAAATGACCCTTCATTAATGCCATAGCTGTCATAATATATGGTTCATATGATTCGATAAGGGATAATATATAAAAACAATGATAAAAAGTCACGAGTACTCCCTCCTTCTCGACAAGTTATTCAACCCAGACGACCAATCTCTTCGTATTGATCTCAACATCCTCAAATAGATATGCGCATCAGATGATTACCATAAACTTATCGATCTCACCTCTATCCTCACCCGCCTCTTTCTTGCAGGTAAGCAAAAATTGTCTATCAGAGAACTCATAGGAAAAACAGTCAACTCCGAACAACCTCAAAAATAATAGAAAGTCGAATTTTTCATTGATGGACTCACCAGCATTGAACTATCACAGTTGGTGCAAGAACTCTTTGTTGTTCAGAAAAAACTTAAATTTACAGTCTATTCAGCTCGTCTCGGATCAGTATTATGCCTTTTGAAAAAAGTACTCGACGAGCATAAAGGATCAAATGATAGGAAATATGAAAATGTCGGATCTTTATGGATAGGAGATTTCGAAATAATTGAGGATTAGTACAAGAAGGCAGTAGCGACAAGTCCACTACAATTGGGAGCTAGTCAGCTAAACATAAAAATAGCAGAAATATTGAAAAACCCCAGACATCATTTGGACGGAAGATTCAGCAACTTCACCACTCTCCAGAAGGTACTTCATTCTTAACAAAGTACATAAGTAAGGAGATATTTCCTTTTTTGGAGAGAAACGTCCTGACCATTCCTCTGAACAACCACACAGAAAGATAGCATGAACTTTCTCGAATTCTTAAATTCATCAATAGTTACTACATGCCGCAGTATAAGCTAGAAGTATAAATATCGAAAAATACCCTCGTTTAGAATCGAGTCTACACAAGCAAACTCTATAAATAATACCTGTTTCGACACTATAGCGAAATGCTTAAAACTATAGCGACGATCATCAACTAGGCAATCTTGTGTCCTGCTTCAATTCATATCCAGCTGATGCTCCTCCGTATACTTAGAAGAGTATATCTGCTAGGAGAATAAAGCCAAACACATTCTTCGGAAACTTTGTAGAATATCAGAACCAATCCTTCCTATGTGGCTTCTTCTCCTGCGAACTACGTCCGGAATCCTCTTTTTTTGGTCCTCAGAAACATCTCTCTTTTCTCGGAAGGGCACGATGATTAAATCAAAGAAGCAGCCATGCTTTGCTATAAAATAGTGAATCAAAAGAGCGACCTTTAACTTTCCTCAATGATAGAGAATGCATAAGATTTGCGATTCCTCAGAAATTCTAAATTTTTCACTTCCAAAGCATACATATACTCTGAATAAATCTAAAGAACCTATGAACCGTCTGAGCTGGCAAGTCTTCCCTTTAAACAGCATCAAAACATCGCTGCTCGAGAGCTGTGGACTTACACAATTCTCGTAGAAAAACCGAGTTCTCTTCTTTGTTGGTAGTTCTATATTGGAGGTTTTGACATCAAATTTGGAATATACAAGCTGTAGTAACTCCGAGATTTGACTCCATAATAGTATGAGAAAGGAGTGGGTTGCCGTTAAGTTCACAAAATGTAAAAAAATCAAAATACAACGAATAGTCCCAGAAAAGGACATGTCTTTCTGAAAAATGGTCTCTACAGGCTGGTCTTCGATAATAGTTTCAGTATGATGAGGAGCAAGGAACTCTACTATAGCTTGCTTCATTTTGGAATCATCAGCTTGAATGATTTTGATATAAGTAGCGATAAGAGTGTATAAATAGTGACTATCAATAGTAAGGAAAATCAGAATTCAAAGTTAAACTAAGCCCCACGACTATGCTCTGTATTGAGTTTATTCTTCAGCTCTGCGTTCTTAATGTTAGTTGAGATATGGGTTTTTATCCTTTTACGATAAATCGGTCGACGGACCCCCATTTCTTGGGAAACTGACTATCGCTGAGGAATACTATTGCTTGGGTAGCTAACAGCATTTGACTCTCTGTTTATCATGTTTCGGGCATTTATCTTCTGCTTGAATAATTTTCGATTGTCAATGAAACGGTCTATCATAAGCATGGACTTACTGTTTTGGTAGATCCTCAGTATCTTGATATCCTTTTATGTAAACTGCTCGGTCAATTTTTTCATGTTTATCGATAAAATATCGTTCAGCTTTGGTCGAGGGTACTTGCTCACATGAGGCAGCATCTATCCTCCCAGCATGTGTGATCTTTTTGAGGATTCTGATGTTTTTACCTCGCCTCTTCGAGAAATTTGCCTGGATTTTGAGGCATTGACTAATGAGAGCTCATACTGTTTCAATTGCCTTTAAAATCCGAGGTTGGGAAGAACATTTGGTCTTTATTTGCGAACATGTGCAATTGCCTCTTTGAAGCTTTTGGACTCTTTTTTCATGATGTAGGATATAACAAGGGTCGAGCTCTACTTTATGCAAATGATACTCTTGATATGCCGGCAGCACAGTGAACTAAGATGTTTCCCATGATGATATTTTTCTAGACTAGTACAAAAAAAGCATCAAAAAAATTAGTTATATTTTCCTGTTTGCTATCGAGAAGAGGGTAGACCACATGCTAGATGGTTGGACTGAAGACAATATGGTCCATATCTTTGGCTGCCGTTATCACTAACTTATACCTGTGTTACCTGTTCTGACACGTTGCTGGGAGAGGAAGTCAGCATCGATGGCTGCCTGCATGTCCCCGAGAAAGATGCAATTAGAAGTTTCGGGATGGACATAGACTTTGTTATAACTCTGATAGGTATCCTAGAAGAAGTTATCGTACATCTTTCCTTGTTACTCCGGATTTTATTATTATACTAAAATAATGAATGAGAATTCAAAGCTGTCCAATTTGATTTTAATTCGAGCGTTTCTTCCCCAAGGGCTCATTAAAGCTCAGTATATTCTTTGATCGGGGTTATCACAATTTATATATTTGAACCGACACATAAAAGCATGCAGAATGCTGCGGAAGAAGTAACCAATGAGCTGGAAATGCTGCTGGCCAAAACAAAAGAGCTCGAAAGCAAGTATATGGGAGAAATACTCGCCTTGGAGAAAGTGGTCAACCATTCGAGAAAAACTATTCCTGAAGTGGTGAGAAAATAAGACAAGAAAGTAGAAGAAGTAAAAGAAGAGCTCACAAAAGAATTTATTGAAAGAAAAGTTGATGCAATGTTGATGGAAATAGACCAAAAGCAGAAGATGCTGGAGCATAACCCAAGACAAAAATTAGAAATAAAAGCCCCTGAACCGGTTGTTTAGAAGAAGCCTCCAATACCGACTGCCAATCGAGTTGAGAAAGGCAACAAGCCCAACATTCCAACATATATTCCTCCCAGGAACAAGAATGAAGTGACAGGAAAAATCACACAGACCACCATCAAAACAAATACTCAAAAGGTTTTTCGACCTGAATTGTTAGCAGGCACCAAAAGAAGCAAATCCCGATAGTTTGTCAATAGCAAGAACACAGAAAAGCGAGAGCAAAAAAGCTAAGCAAATGTTGATGATAAAAAATCAGAGAGCATTCAGAGACATTAGAACCGACCAAAAAGCAGTTCAGTAGTAGCTCATAAAGCTATCTCAATTGCTTAATCAAAGCCAGCTCTAACTTGCAAAGAAAAGGTCAATGGCCCGAAAGCGTTTTTGACATTCAACAAATAATTGGACGAAACTTTGGAAGAATTGTTGAGCAAAGGTCAGAAAAATAGGAAGCACATCCTGGAAAAGATGATAAGAGAGTGCTAAAATGAAGAAAGGGGCCACAAGAAGCATGAATAAGCAAGTCGACGGGCATTTCTGAAACACATGAACAATTTAGCAGTATCAAGAAATGCTGTCAATCCAGTATTCACTCATAAACTGATGCGATCAAAGTGGAAGTACTACCCTGAACTTTTTGAGCTGAGTTCAATCCTCAGTGGCCTCTAAAATTAAATTGGAAATTTACAAAATATCAGATAGTACAAGCTTGACGCCAAGCAATAATACCGCATTGTTCAAACAGCTATCAAACTGTCCTAATTACTTGTAAAGATATAATAAGAAAAATCTTCAGTCCCTGATCAACTAGATCTCAGTTTCTCACATGCTGATATCTCCCAACCGGTGAGTCAGCAATCAGATGACCTGCAGCAATTAAGTGAGCTTAAACTGAACCAAGACCTGAATCGGTTGCTGGAGTAGCTTAGTCAAAGTAGTGAGCTGTTGAAGCCTCAGCTGAGAGGTCTTCAGGTATTGACAGAGGTTGGCATATTCAAATCTAAGAAGAGTCCGATAATTTTGATGCAATAATAGTACTCTTAGTGGAA
>Ga0100402_1004301_pt1 | contig 15100 bp, 12 predicted proteins | sample CryGeyme20150102_FD_80419 | JGI IMG/M metagenome (GOLD analysis project Ga0100402, IMG submission 80419) | Groundwater microbial communities from Crystal Geyser aquifers in Utah, USA - Crystal Geyser metaG 2015-0102 | ecosystem: Environmental > Aquatic > Deep subsurface > Groundwater | place...
AGTGGAATTGCTCACGATTTTGAATCAGAAGCTTTTTTGGCTCAAATGAAGAGTAAATCCAAAAAATGAGAACGTATTCATTCTCTAATAAAGCGATATCCGACCTATCCAATATTTGGGAATACACCGAAAATGAATGGGGAAGTGAGCAAGCAGAAGTTTACTATAGAGACTTGTTATCTAGATGTGAATATTTATCTAGGCATCCCAATATTGGTCGACTCTATTATTCCGTTCACGACGAATTGAGAGGCCTTCCATTTGGTAAGCACATAATCTTCTACATTGAAAATCAAGACGAAAGCATTTTGGTGTTAAGGGTTCTTCATTCTTCAATGGATATCGAGACTCACTTAAAACCGAAATAACTAAGCCTAACAAACGGTATATGCCAAGCTGCCCTATTCTACGCTGCGGTATTGCAGTTCAGCATATACCGCCACCGTTGTGCCGCATGTCATCAAGAACAAAACATTATGATAGGAATTAAACTAGCATATTATAGGAAAAAGGATTGGAAACGATTTGTCAAGATAATTGCTGACCGTGAAAGAATGCATTACACATGGCATGATTGGCATAAAGATTTTGAAAAAACAAAACAAGATTTGACCAATCTGGGATTCGATGTTGTTGATATTGTTGTAGATTTGGATGAATTAACGGAGTATTGTAGGCTGAAAGGAATAACAAATGATGGAAAAGCTCGTTCTCAGTTTGTTCAAGAAAAATAGAGATTATGGGATTTAAGAAAATATCGATAGAAAAATATGTGGAACTACACTTAAAAGTAACCCATCCGAAAACAGAAATGATTTGGAAAAAAGACTTAAAAGTGCATTGAAAGATTATAGAAATAGAATTAAGTGTTCATGTGGGAATGACATCTGGGTGATTGGTTCTGCTGTAGTTGGAAATAGTTGTTTTACTTGCATCACGGGTGAAAGTGAACCAACTGATGATTATGAAATTGATTCAGCAATAAAAAAACAAGCAGACAGAAAAGGTCAAAGACACATTGATAAAATGTAACGAAATTGATTCAATATACGCTTTCAGGACAAAAATCGGCCAATAATTTGGTGAAAATAGGTTACAAAATCCAACTTAGTATAGTTGCATTTGCAGCCAAAATAATGACAACTAAAAATCCAAAAATTATCCATTATTCAACTTTTTGAAAAATGTGGGTAATCAGAGGGGACTAACTGATTAAAAAATGATGCACGAAAGCTTAACTATGTTTAAAAAATATTAGCCACACCAGTGTGTATTCGAGCAGTTTTAGGCCGCTTCAACAGTGTGATAGTTCGATAAGTAATTCCCCCACAAACGACTACGATTCTTACACTCATCGTTAGGAAAAACTATTAGAAATCATAGCACTTTACAAATACCTCAGATGAGGTATTAACTTTTTAGGATTATATAGATAGGTTTTTAATTGAACGTACACTTACTCAATTAATCATGAAATTATGAAAAACCTTCTACTACTAATTTTAACATTGACTTCCCCTCCACTATTTGCACAATGGATACATGCGCCCAATTCCGAGAATGTATATTTTGGGTACGGTGGTTTCGGAATGGTTGGTGATACCTTATTCACTGGTGCAGAAATAGTGAATACCAGCGATGCTAATCTTAAGGCTTTATATAAATCAGGAGATCAAGGACTCTCTTGGGAAAAAGTGAATGCAGAAAGTGGATTGACCAATCAAAATATTTTTTTCTTATCCGTATCGAATGTTGACAGCCTACTGTTTCTAGCGAGTAATAGATATCTGCAATCTTCCAAAGATGGAGGAAGAAATTGGGAAATTGATGGAGATTTTCAGCAAGGCGATGAGCATGTCCTCGTTCACTTTGTCAAACAAGGTAATGTGGTTATCGGAGCAGCTCAAGGTAGTACAAATGATGGTGCAGATGGCGTATTTAAAAAAGTTGGTGATGGAGAATGGGAAGCAGCAAACGAAGGACTTCCAGATGGAAAAGACGGAGAAATTGCACCACAAATTTTTGATATGATTGTATCAGAGGATAGAATTCTTCTTACTGCTGGGACAGATGTTTACTTCTCTGACGATACAGCTAAAACGTGGGATAAATATACTGGAAATGGTGTTAGAATAAATAAACTTGCATCTGGCAATGGTATCGTTTTAGGTTCTGGACATGAATTTTTTAAAAGTTCTTATCTATACAAATCAACTGATAATGGTATTAATTTCGAACGAATCACAATTCCTCAAGGATTATCTCCAGGTAGTTTTTCTTTAACATTTATGAATTCATTAGAGTTTATAGATGGAGTATTCTATGCTGGTATAGAAGCGTCTTCAACTGAAAATGGTGGGGTTTATTATTCAAGCGATGGCGAAAATTGGGAACTATTAGGTCTTAAAGGATCAAGAGTAACATCTGTAACTCATACTAAAGATTACATTTTGGCTGCTGTGAATTATTCTTATGTATCAGATTCATTACTTGGTGTCTGGGCATTCCCAAAATCGGAATTAATGACTACTTTTAACGAAATAAGCGAAGAACCTTCTCTTTTTAAGCTAGAGCAGAATTATCCAAACCCGTTTAATCCTACTACAACTATTTCATTTAGCTTAAATCAGTCTGAAAATGTTACCTTAAACGTATTTAACAGTCTTGGCCAAAAAGTAGCGACTCTTGTTGATGGTGTAAAAGCATCAGGCACTCATAGTGTGCAATTTAACGCATCATCACTTTCTAGTGGATTGTACAGCTATCAAATACAAGCAAATGGCAAGGTGAGCACAAAGAAAATGCTTCTTATTAAGTAACATTTAGAGAATATAATTCAAGATTGAAGGGCGGTTTATATCATTATTGACTGCCCTTTTTTTGGAATAAATATATAACCAAGTTTTGTTTTCTATGGAACTGAGTTCGGGATAAAGATTATTACAATAATTTTAAACAAAACCCAGAATAAACAATGGAGAACGTCAATTGGCTTAAGAAGCACAAGCGGACGCTTGCGCTAGAAGTGCACGGGATGACCGTTTTTTTACGAAAACCACTGCCTTTTTTTAAAAAACGAAGTCCGAAAGTTGAATTAGAATCTGAGTAAGATTTTTATTCAAGTCTAAACTGCAAGTTGAGAAATTAAGCAATTCTAGCTTCTTGTGAATCGATGTAGAACTAGAAAACTTGTTTAGTTTATATTGAAAATCATACTTGAAACGAGTCCTTATCCCGAACTCATTTATTACAAAAACTGATTATTGAATCAGACCTTTAGAAAGGGCAAACCTAACCATAGCAGCTCTAGTGTGCACGTGAAGTTTACTATAAACATTTTTAATATGTGTTCGAACGGTATGTGGGCTAATAAAATAGTTTGATGCGATTTCTTCAGTTGAAAGATCGTCTACAATTCCTTTTATGATGTCAACTTCACGATCAGATAGTGAGAATTCTTCTTGAACTTTTTTAGCTTCTTGTACTTTCGAGTCTTGATTCGTTTTTATGTACGACAATAATTTGGATGCAATAGATGGAGAGAGCATTGCTCCACCACCGTAAAGCTCTTTTATCGATTCAACATATCGCCCAATCGGATCGTCTTTCAATAAATATCCAGATGCACCGGCGTGAATAGATTGATATATTTTTTCGTCATCTTCAAAGACGGTTTGTATAAGAATATCTATTTCAGGATAAATAGTTTTTATTTTTTTAGTAGCTTCAATCCCGGTCATACCAGACATTTCGATATCCATTAAAATAACTTGGGGTTGAACGTCTTTTGGGAGTTGATTAAGTTTTTCGATGCCTTGAATCGCATTATGTGCTTCCATAACGATATGTATATCATCGTAAAAACCAAGTCGTGCTATTAATCGGTCTCTAATTTTTTTCTGGTCTTCTATTATTCCTACTCTTATTTCCATGGTATAAATGAACGAATTTAAACTAATTTGGTAAATACCCTAGTTGAGGTATAATGGCATTTCAATTAAAATAGAAGTGCCACTTTCTGGTTGACTTCCTATTTTGTAGTTGGCAGATATATCCTCTGCTCGTTTTTTCATATTCTCCAATCCGTTTCCTAATCCAATGCTTTCGTCAAGGTTCATTCCTATTCCATTATCAGAAATTTCAATCGCAAGATTCTCATTATTTAGTGAAAACGAAATCTTAAATGCAGTAGCCTCAGCATATTTTTTTGAATTATTAAGTGCTTCTTGAATAATTCTCATCAAATTCAAGGATTGTGTTGGATTTAGTGTTATTGAAGTATTTATTGATGAAAAAACTTCAATATTCATAGATCCTAAATATCTTTTTTGCCGATTTATATAAGCCTTTACGCGCTCTATAAAATCGTTGAATCCAACTTTTTCTTTATCTAGTAACCAAATGGTTTCACGAAGATCTGTCATTGCACTACGGGCATCAGCATCTAAATCTTGAAGCATGTTTTTCACTTCATTTTTCTGATTTTTTTCATTGTATAAGGAGCTGATTTCAATTCCTGTAATCAGATTGGTGATTTGAGAACCAACATTATCATGTAAATCTCGCGAAATTCGCTCTCTTTCATTATGAATTTTCTTTTGTAGCTCTAACTCTCGATTTAAAGCTCTAAGCTTTACATTAGAACGAAGTTGCACGCCTCCTGCTCCAATAGAAAATATTCCTAACAGACAAAGTGAAATGAACCACCACGTTTTGTAGAAAGGAGGAAGAACAGTAAAGGAAACAGATGCAGTTTTATCACTCCATTGTCCATCAGGACCTATTGCAGATACAGTAAACGTATAATTTCCATCTGGCAAATAATCATAGTAGGCAGTAGTTCTTTTATCAACATATACCCAGTCTTCATCAATACCACTTAGCCTTATTCTAAAGTCAGTTTTTTTAGGAGCGAAATAATTTATTGCAGAATAGGAAATGCTTAATTTTAAGTCGTCCGGATTTAATACGAAAGCATTGAGTGATTCAATTTTCTTATCACCAACGGTTATATCATCTATATAAGGCTTAAAAGAAGAACTATTTATGGGTGGCGTTGCATCTGGTTTTATAATGGAAACACCGTCTATTGATGCAAAAAGTAGTGTGCCGTCGTCCAGTTTTTCTACCGTAGCATTATTTGCAGCCTGAAGATTATCAGAAATGAGGCCATCTTCCTTGTTAAAAAAATGAAATGGGATACTAGTACTTAAACCTTGCTGAAAGTCATTTAAAGACTGCAATGCTATTTTTGTAATTCCGTTACCGGTTGCGAACCAAAGATTTTTATAATCGTCTTCAATAATTCCAGCAGCATTAGCTGAAGGAAGACCATTCTTTGGACTAAATGTAAAAAGGCTATCTCCAAGCACTTTACTTATGCCATAATTAAAAGTACCAATCCAAATTTCTTTATTGGAGTCTTCGTAAATACTTAGCACTTGATTAGACAACAAGCCTTTTTCTGTATTATAAATCGTTTTATTTCCGTTTTTAAAACGAACTACGCCACCACCATAAGAGCCATACCAGATACTGCCATCACTTGCAGTTATCATAGTTATACAAAATGCATTTGGAATCTCATTTTCTTCAGAATACGTATTAATTAATTCTCCTGATGTGTTGTAAACACTAATTCCTCCATTCGATCCAATCCAAAGGTTTCTATCTAAATCAAAAGTTAATCCTCTTACATAATCTTCAAATAAACCATTTTTTGTAGAATAACGTGGTATAAATTGATTATTAACGATTTCAAAAACGCCAGCCCCTTGTGTTCCCACCCAAAGATTTCCATCTTTATCTAGTGTTCCTGATTGTGCATATCCATTTGTAATTTTTGGTGGATTTTCTCTAGATTTCCAATTCCCATTTTCATAAAAACGATATCCTTTACCGTACATTCCTATCCAAATTCGTCCTTCTCCATCTTGATTTATGGTAACCGCTTCATCTAAAAAAAGATCTTTACCATTTAAGGACAAGGTTTCAAAGAATTTAGGAACTAGAACAGAAAGCCCATCCTCCGTTCCAATGAGCAGCATTCCATTTGGATCGAAAAGAATAGTATTCACTTCATCAGAAATGAGTCCATCATTTGAAGTTAGAGTCTCCTTAATACCATCATTATATCGTGTAATTCCACCTCCAAGCGTTCCAATAAAAACATCACCATCAAGACCTTCTTCAATGTCTTGAACAAGAAGATTGGGCAAGCCATTTGATGAATTTATAAATCGAACAGGTTTTTGATCTTCGAAAATTACAATTCCTTCTTTATCGGTTCCTACCCAAACCTCACCATTATGTAGAGCTTTAATCGCTCGTATTCTATTGTCAGGAAGTCCATTATCAATTGTAAAGTTTTTGAACGTTCCATGTTTATAAATACTTAAACCAGTATTTGTTCCAATCCAAAGGTTTCCGTTTGAGTCTTTCTCTAAGGTCCAAATTTCATTACCAACTAAGCCATCTACTGAAGTATAGGTTGTATAAACAGAATCTTCGTAAAATATTTTAAGTCCTTCTCCATAACTTCCAATAACTAGAGAATCATTTTCAATTATGCTTACTGCCTTTGTAAGATCACCTGTTTTAGCAACGAAATTGGTTAAGGAATCTCCGTTAAACATATACAAGCCTGCTCCAATTGATGGTATCCACATATTCCCTTCAGTGTCAGGCAAGATATCATATAGAGTACCTCCAATACCCCCTTTTTTAAATTTTTTTTAATGATAAGCCATCATATCTTAATAGCTCTTTATTGCTCACTATCCAATAAAATCCGCTTTCATCCTTATGAATTTTATACACTTGTTGTGAGAAAATTCCATCTTCAACGCCATAGTTATTAATAGAATACTTTTCCCATGTATTTGAAGAGCCTAATTTATATTGGGCGTACAATGAGGAGGAAAGGACGCAGAGCAAAACTATCAGAACTATTTTTTTTACCATTCTCATTATCACTTCTTTGCTTAATAAACAGACAAACTAAAAAAATGAACTGGTTTTACAAAAAAATTGAAGTAATTACTGTGCTTTAAAGTTAAACAGTTACCTTTTAATGAATTCATGCAGGCTCACTACTTTCTTTATTGAGCATCAAGTTTTTTTAGGGAGCATCAAGAATTTGCAATCAAGATATCATATTTATGCTATTGATACAATTGGGCAAGCAACAAGAAGCGTAGAATCCACATTAGATTTTATTGACGATTCATATCCAAGATCGGAAGATGAAGTTCTAAATGAACTAAATCTCGAAAGAGCTAACTTTATTGGAATTTCTTAAGGAGCTTAAGATAAAACTCATTTTCCTAAATCAAATGCTGAAAATGCCAAAAATTGGTTTGTAATTAATAGTACAGAATCAGTTCAAATAATTGGGAATTCGATAATAATAAAAGGCAATGCTTTTGAAATTTGACTTAACCTATTGGCATTAAATACTTTGATACATTTTCGCTTTTTTTTTAATGTTTTGAAAAAAGAACATTTAATTAGAGTATTAAATAATTCCGTTAGAATATTATTCAAATTTTTAGAACTTCTAAAGTAACATGCTGAGTGTCATTCTTTTCAAAGCTAATTTTTATTGCTCTCATTATCTATTTTTCAGTTTTGACCTCTATTTATATGTTTTTTTAAATAAGAATACATACATTGAACAAATAGAAGGATCTGAAATAGGTTTTTATGACGAGCTGAATATCCTTATAAAGTCTTCTTATTATTGGACTTATACTTATGATTTATCATCGAAAACAAATCAATCCGGCTTATACAAAGTCTTATCTGTTGGAAATTATTGGGATGATGCATTCCAGTTATTTCCGAAGTGGAATAAATTTCGAATGGTTCTCCAATACGTTAACGAATCTGCTTTTACTTACAAAGAGTAAGACCGGAATTATTTGTGAAGTCCATTATAAAAAAGATGGAACACCATATCTAAAATCGAACATTATTGATAATGCGATTTGGAGCGAAGATGAAAAAAAGTTTTACAGTAACAACAAAGATGAAGCCCTAACCTTATTTAATTTTAGTGATCTTTCTAAGCAAGTTCTTCAAACTAAAAAAGCATTTCTATCTAATAAATCAAAAACAGAATTGGAACTTGATGAACACAATAAAAATCCAGCCTTAACTAATTTCCTAGTTTTACCGATTAAAGGATACGATGAGACAATTGTTAGCATTCTTCTTGTTGGAAATAATCCTGAAGGATATAGTTCTGAATTAATCGATTTTTTAGATCCGTTTATTTCTACTTTCGGCTTACTAATAGAACATGACAGACAAAGACTTATAAATGAGAATCGAGAAAGAAAGTTAGTATCACAGAAGATTCTGTTCGATAAATTAGCAAAAAATGAATCTTTAGAGAACATCCTTCACTCCATAATTAAGTCATTCGAAAGTAACATTTCAAATACCAAGTGCTGTATTTTGTTACTTGATGAAACTAGAAAAAAAATCTCAACTTGCTTAGCTCCAGGACTTCCGAATTTCATTCATGATTTAGTAATTGGATTACCTATTGAAGATTATCTTGGGAGTTCAGATTTTTTAGCTTTAAGAAAAGAAACGGTATTAGTTAATGATATCATAAGCCGTCCAATCTGGGAGAAATTTACTGATCTTACAACAAAAGCAAATCTGAATTCTTATTGGTCGATTCCGATTATTAATAGAAATGATTCGATCTTTGGTATAGTTTCTTTTTATCACAATCATCCCCACAATCCTACTGAAGAAGAAATTGGTGAATTGTCCGATATAGCGGATATTTCAAAAGTAGCCATTGAAAGAAAATACGCTGAACTTGAACAGCAGCAAGCCAAAGAATCTGCCGAAGAAAGTGAAAAGAAATTACTTGAAGCTCAAGAATTATCGCACGTCGGAAGCTGGGAGTTCATTACAGAAACAGACACGGTAACTTGGTCAAAAGAACTCTTCAATATTTTTGAACGGTCAACAGATTTACCAGCTCCAAAATATTCTGAACAAGAGCCATTTTATACAAATGAAAGTTTTACCAAATTAAACAAAGCCCTTTTGGCTTGTGTTCAATTTGAAAAACCATACAACATTGAGTTAGATATTTATACTTCCAATGGATCAATCAGGCATATTATTTCAAAAGGAAGTGTAAAAAAAGATAAAAAAAATAGGATTATCGGCGCCTATGGAACAGCTCAAGATATTACACAAAAGAAAAAAACCGAACAGGAATTAATTAAGGCCAAAGAAAAAGCAGAAGAAGCAAACAGGCTTAAAACAGAGTTTTTAAACAATATGTCTCACGAAATTCGGACTCCTATGAATGGGATAATTGGATTTTCTGATTTGCTAGACGAACCTGATGTTACAGCAGAGCAGAGAAAAGAGTTCACAAAAATCATTCAAAATAGTAGTTATCAGCTTCTTCGGATTATCGATGATATTATAGATATTTCAACTTTAGAGACTAAACAAGATTTATTACATGAATCAGAGTTTTGTCTGAATGACTTATTGTCGGATTTATTCTCCATTTTTAATTTGAAATCAAAAGAACGAAATGTAGCTTTCTCCATAAACAAAAGAATACAAGACGAGCACAGTTACATTGTCTCTGACGAAACTAAAATCAACAAAATCTTAAGTAATTTAATTGAAAATGCCTTCAAATATACACACGAAGGTCTTGTTGAGCTTGGGTGCTATCTTGAAAAAGATACCCTAATTATATATGTAAAGGATACTGGAATTGGTATTTCGTCTCAAAATCATACCATGATATTTGAGCGTTTTTCTCGCGAAAATAATGATAAGATAAATAAATACGGTGGACTTGGATTAGGATTGTCTATTGCAAAAGAGAATGCCCGTTTACTTGGAGGAGAGCTAAGCTTAGAGTCAGAAAAAGGAAAAGGGGCTACATTTTATCTGAAATTACCTTATAAATCGACAAAGAAAAGTTTTAAAGTTGTTGAAGAAAAACGAACTTTAGTGATTTCAGAGAATATTAAGCCAACGATTCTAGTAGTTGAAGACGAAGAAATTAACTTTTTTTACATCAATAAAATATTTGAAGTAATCCTAAAGGGGCGTTTCAAAATTATTCACGCTAAAAATGGAAAAGAAGCCGTTGGTATTTGCCTAAAGGATAAATCTATTGATCTTGTTCTAATGGATATAAAAATGCCCGTTATGGATGGTTACGAAGCAATTTTAACCATAAAACCCATTTTACCCAATCTGCCTATAATCGCACAAACAGCCTACTCTTCAGAATCTGACAGAAAAAAGGCCTTTGAACACGGATTTGACGGATTCATCACAAAACCCATCAATGATAAAATATTGATTGAAACGATTTCAAAGCATTTACAAAATGTAAATTAGGAGATGAATTTATTGGTGTTTATGAATTCTTAAGGTAATTAGTCAAAAATTGAATACTATATTTTTTTTTACTTAAAATAAATCTGTCACATTTTCTTACAGCCTGTCACTAATAGATTAAAGACACAATAAATCATCACAAAAACGTAAGAAAATGAACAACTCGAAATCAAAAATCAATTCCGCTTTAACTAGAAATCAAATTATTAGCAGTGTAGTTTGGGCACTTGTTATTCTAGCATGCTCAATTAGCATGGGAAGCACAAAAAAAGAAATACTCTACATTCTTATTGCTGGCTTTTTTGTTGAATTCCTTCGAATATCCTCTTTTAACAAAACCGTTATAAAAGATAATTCCTTAGAGATGCATTAAAATCTCGATCTTTCATTTCAACAAAATTGATTTAAACATTGAGTATAGAATTCAAGCAAACCTTGACTAGATAAATGACAAAACCTAACGATTTTCCGATGTTTCTTATTTTCTCTTTTGAAATTTAACATCTATTCCTAACGCACTCTATCCTTTATTCTGCCAAAACAATAATAGCTCAAAAGCTTCCTATTTATGCATGAAATTTGGAGATTCACAGTCCTATTTGTGTTCCATCGCATAAATTTCGAATTAAAGGAACGCTAAATCTGGCAGTAATATTTGCGTCATATTCACATCTGTTTAGACAATTTCCAATCATTTTAAATAAGGATAAATACAACTTATTTAGAAAACTTAAACTAATTAAACAAAACATTATGAAATATTTAATCACTTTACTCCTCGTTTTTCTATTCACAAACCATTCTTATGCGCAAGGTGAAAGTGCAATTTCCAAAACTACAGTCAATGCATTCCAAGAAAACTATAACAATAGCAATTATGAATCCATTTTTTCAATGTTTTCACCTGAAATGAAAAATTTCATGCCCCACGATAAAGCGATTTCATTTCTAAAAGGTTTAAAATCTGAAGCAGGTGATTTCAAATCGAAATCATTTGTCAAGTATCCACAAACCAAGGTAGCTCTTTACAAAGCGCAATTTGAGCGAATTCTAATTGCTTTATTTATATCTACAGATGCCAATTCGAAAATTAATGGCTTAATGGTAAAACCTTTTGAAGAAGAAAAAATACCAACACCTGAACGCAACACATCAAAATTACGACTTCCATTTAATGAAGAATGGACCGTTTTGTGGGGAGGAGATTCAAAAGAAGAAAATTATCATGTAATTGAAAAGTCTCAGAAAAATGCGTTTGATTTTGTTATCACCAATAAAAATGGGAAATCTTATACAAACGATGGTACAAAAAATGAGGATTTCTATGCTTTTGGAAAGACAATTGTCGCAGCCGCTGATGGTGAAGTGGTTTTAGTTGTTGATGGAGTTAAAGACAATAAACCCGGCCAAGCAAATCCATTATTTGTTCCGGGAAATACCGTCATAATTAAGACAAACCACGATGAGTATCTGTTTTATGCTCATTTTAAACAACATTCCATTTTGGTAAAACAAGGTCAACAAGTGAAACAAGGCGATGTTTTAGGCTTGTGTGGAAACTCAGGAAACTCAACTGAACCTCATATCCATTTTCATATTCAAAATGTAGAGAATAGCATTAATGCAACTGGCATAAAAGCTTTCTTTGAAGAAATAAGAGTCAATGGAGCGATTCAGAATGACTACTCTCTAGTTAAAAGTGATCAAGTAATAGAGCTTTAAAAAAGTAGTTGAAAACTGCTTGAACTAAATAAACAGAATATATTCACCAACGGAAGTTATTCACTTAGAAACACTTTTATGGGTTAATAACTTCCGTTTATTACAAAAAATCAGCATCTTATCAATTTGGAAGAATTCTAAATTCACTAAAAATCATTTCGCAATCATTAGTCTGAAAAATTTGTGAATAACTTTTTAATCATCAATAATTGGTAAATAGTTAGTAAGAATTGTACCTTCAAATTCCTTCATATCAAATAGAACTAAAGTGTTAAAAAGGGATTAGTAAAGATGAATAAAGTTGATTTATACTTAGATCAATTAAAGAACTGGAAAAAAGAAAGCATCATATTAAGAGAAATCTGTTTAGAATGCGGGCTATTTGAAGACTTTAAGTGGATGCACCCTTGTTATACTCTAAATGGAAATAACATTGTTTTAATTCATGGTTTTAAAGATTACTGCGCTCTTCTATTTCATAAAGGAGTTTTACTGCAAGACACGAACAAGATTCTAATTCAGCAAACAAAAAATGTTCAAGTTGCTAGACAACTAAGATTCACATCTGCTCAAGAAATCATTGACTTAAAGCCCCTTATAAAATCCTACATTTTAGAAGCCATAGAAGTGGAAAAAGCAGGCATGGAAGTTACCATGAAAAAAACTTCTGAGTTTTCAATACCTGATGAATTCAAAATAGCTTTAGATTCAAATTCCGAATTAAATTCAGCATTTTTGGCCTTAACTCCAGGTCGGCAAAGAGGATATTTATTGTATTTTTCTCAAGCCAAACAGTCCAAAACACGAGAATCTAGAATTGAACAATCAATTCCAAAAATACTTGATGGTAAAGGCTTAAAAGATTAACAGCATCACAAATAATCACTTTCATCAAACCACGTAAGTGGTTGTTTTTTTATGAATTAGGATTAAGAATTAGTGTTATTCTTGTTATCAATTTCCTGAAAAAAAACAAAATCATTATTCTTCTAATAAATAAAATTTAAGTGGATTTACACTAATTTTTTTTATGTTTTTCAAATTCGATTCATATCCATAACGCAGCTTTTTTGAAATTAAATTCGCTTTTTTAAGCCATCTCCGTTAATTTGAGAAGAGAACATACACACCAAACTATTTTTTTTGTCAATTAAGCAAGCACATTTTTGCACATCATCTAATCTCAGCTTCTACTGCTTTTGTATGTTCTAAGCGTTCAAATAAGCATAGTCTTGTTTCTCTTTTCAAGAATATTGACAAAATTCTAGCATTCTCATTTTTCCTATCGGGATTGTAATAAACTAAAGCGTATTGCTATTAAATATCTTTTTAACCCTTCTTCAGCCTTTACATCACTTTTAAAAATCAAATTTACTATGACCTCTCAAAACGAATTCAATAGACCTCAATTAAAAAAAGGAATTGGCAAAGCTGGCATGTTCAGTCTGGCATTTGGCGCAATGATTGGCGTTGGTTGGGTAACTGCAATGGGTTCCTGGTTGTCGAATGCGGGTCCTTTAGGCTCATCAATTGCTTTTACTTTAGGCGGATTACTTATGGTAGCAATAGGACTCTGTTACGCTGAAGTAACTTCCGCTTTGCCTCTTTCTGGTGGTGAAGTAGCCTATGCTTACAAAGCATTTGGAACCTCAAAGTCATTTATTGTTGGCTGGTTTTTAGTTTTTGGCTATCTATCTGTTTCGGCTTTTGAAGCAGTTTCCATCAGTAAAGTGCTTAGGTATTTAATCCCCGCCATGGATTATTGGCACGTTTATTCCGTAAATGGGAGTCCGATTTACTTTTCACATATTGTATTAAGTGCTGTTTTTGTTTTATTGATAAGTGCGGTCAATTACACAGGAATTAAAAACTCAGCCAAGTTTCAAGTTGGATTAACTATCCTTTTTATTAGTCTTACATTTGTTTTTGTAATTGCCGGACTCATAATGGGAAAATGGGATAATTTAGATCCATTGTTTTCAGAAAACACAACTGGATCAATAAGCGCCGGAGTCGCCATGGTTTTAGTAACGGTTCCCTTTTGGTTTGTAGGTTTTGATACCATTCCTCAAGCAGCTGAAGAAGCCAATGATACAATTACCCCAAGAACGATTGGATTACTCATTCCATTATCTATCATTTCTGCCGTCGGTTTTTATATTCTCCTAATAATGAGTACCTCCATTGCAGCGCCTTGGCATGAAATAATTAGCGATAAATTGCCCACAGCAAAAGCTTTTGAAATTGCTACGGAGTCGCCATTTTTAGTAAAACTGATTCTTGTTACAGCAGTAGTTGGATTACTCACAAGTTGGAATGGATTTTTTCTTGCTGGTTCACGAGTGCTTTTTGCAATGGGTAGAGGAAAAATCATTGCACCTGAATTAGGAACATCACACAAAACCTATGAGACACCATATAAAGCCGTTTTATTTAGCGGAATAATAACCTTTTTGGCTTCACTTTTGGGCACTGGTGCAATGACAGCTTTTGTAGATGTCGGTTCTTTATGTATTGTGATTGCCTTTTTTGGCGTTTCTTATTCATTTTTAAGATTACGAACCAAGTTTCCAGATTTAGATCGACCTTATAAAGCTCCAGGTGGCAAAATTTTAGGAATCATTGGCCTTGTTGGATCTCTGGGTATTCTTGCCATTATGGTGTTACCGAATAGTCCTGTTGCCTTGATTTGGCCATTTGAATGGGCCATATTTCTAACGCTTACCGTTCTAGGAATACTTTTCTGGATTTTTTCTGCAAAGAGTCGGAATGCTGTTTCTAAAAAGGAACGCGATTATTTGATTTTGGAGAAGTTTGTTTAGGTAAAATATGACTCAACTTTCGGACTTAGACCTTTTGTAAAGTGAATTATTTTGTTAACGGTTTTATGTAGCATAATTAATGAAAACAAGAGCTTATTCACATCATAATGAGCTTAGTTCATAGAGATGTTATATGGTCATGCTGGGCTTCGACC
>Ga0100402_1004305_pt1 | contig 15095 bp, 9 predicted proteins | sample CryGeyme20150102_FD_80419 | JGI IMG/M metagenome (GOLD analysis project Ga0100402, IMG submission 80419) | Groundwater microbial communities from Crystal Geyser aquifers in Utah, USA - Crystal Geyser metaG 2015-0102 | ecosystem: Environmental > Aquatic > Deep subsurface > Groundwater | place...
AGTTTAGGCGTTTTTTAGCTAAAAAAATCAACATTTAAGAGAGTTTAAAGCCCTTGTTTCAAATTATTAAGCCCTAAAAAGACGTTTTATTGCTAATTTAATTTACATTGGGAATTGCTGATTAAGCCCAAGTATAAATGACCCTGAAACTGCCATCAGAACAATTAATTACATAACTTTGATTTTTATAGAAAATGCTCTGCGTGAGGGAGTTTATTGTTATACAGATAAGGAGGGAAAAATACGACTTTGGAAAAAAAACTATTCACTAATTTAATGCATCGTTATACGACACCTATTTAATATTACGGAAAGAGTGATGTAATGATAATGAACACACTTTTTTCGATGATAGAGTATTTGTTTTTAGCAGAAAGAGTGAAAGGAAAGTTAGATATTTCCAAAATTGATTCTCTTCTTTTAGAATTCCATTCTACTATAAAAGATAATATAGAAGGCGAACAGATGGTTTTCAAATTCCTTTCTTTGAATAAAAAATAAAAATATACCAAAGTTAGCCTTCCTAAAGTTTACTTTTCAGTTCGCTTTTTTAAGAAGGCTAGTTAATATAATAGCTAGAGTAATAGCTAGAATAATAGCTAGAATAATAGCAAATAATAGCTCAATAATTAGTTGGAACTAATTTTTAAAATATTCCTTAATTAGTGTTAATAATATATTAATAAGAAAGTAAATTAAAAGCTAATTCAACATCTTCAGCATATTCTTCACCACTTTCAAGCATATCAACATCATCTTTTTCGTAATACCAGTTTACGGTAACGTTGCCATTTTTATTCTTTTTGTAATCTTCAAGTATATCAAAGATTTCTAAGAAACGGCGAGAAGATGACGTATTGAAATAGGTCATTCTGAAATTAAAAACGATTGTTCTTCCTTCCTGTTCTAGATAATTATTGATCCATTCAAAAATAGGTTGAAAAAATTCAATCGTATATTCGTGATACGATTCACCAGAGATTTCTAAATCGCCAGTTTCAGCATTAAAATTAACAGTAGGGATGTAGTTTTCACCTTCGATTTGGAAGTTTTCCATACGAATTTATAATTTTTTTTAAATTTATTTATCTAATCTGACAGTAATAGTTAAAAATGATTGGCTTGGATAATCAGGATGTGGATACGCTTCTCCAATCAAAGGGTTATTGGATTTGCGAACCATATCGATCAAGCCAATGTTAGCACCAGGTTTGTTAGCACGTTGAGGCGCACGACGTTGTTCCTTATAGTAGGTTTTCAATTCATCATCATCCAAAGAATTTATATACTGACAGCGTTCCATAACATGATCCAGTACAGAGTTTTCTATTAGATTAGAAGATGAAATCAAAAAATGATCATCAGCTTCACTCACTAAAAGATAGCCAACTCCAATAGGTTTGTCTTCCTTTATAGAATAAGATTTTTCTATAGAATGAAGGCTTACATTTTGAGAAAGCTCAATAAAAATCGCAAATATTTTGCGTCCAATATTAGGGTCTTCTTGCGAACTTTTGCGCTTCAAACTACTCGCCAAACGAGAGAGCAAATCTTGAGAAACTACTCCTTGAAAAGCTAGTAACGTTTGATGTTTACGCATCTGATCGTAAAAATCATATATGACGAAATCGTTATCCATACACCTAGAGTTAAATATAACTTTTAAAAAAACACAATCAAAACTAAAATTTTATTCCTTTTGTCTTAATTCATTTTGTCTTATTGAAGAACTCAGAGAAATAATTGTTTTAGGTTTCAATCATTTATTCAAATATACTTTAATGTGTGAGTAAATACCCTACCTTTTTTCAAAAAATTGTGATAAATAAGATGAGTTTCAACAATTTTTCGATAAAACATCATAATTCTTTATTTGTTCGGCAATCAAATCGTGTCTAAAAACTGAACTTTCTATAAATTAATGTAAGAATAGAATATCAATAGCGAAACTAAACAAAAATTAACAGAAATAAAATCAATATATCAGATTTTTTCAAATTTGTTTGATTTTACTCAAAAATCTATTAGTTGTAGCTATTATTTTCATAATTACATCTTAAAGTACGGATTATTCTTCAAAAGAAAAAAAAAATATTTCGTATGTTCTTTGTTTATTCTGAATTTATTTAGAAAATGTAAAAACCTATTCCATTAAATTAAATGAAATAGGTTTTGTCTTATTAAAGAATATCAATCAGTTAATGCAATATGAGTGACATTTTTCAAATTCTGTAAATTGATCAATTTTTGACAAAATAATAGGTTGCTTTTTTCCATAACGTAGGGTTTGCAAACCCTACTTTATGGAAAAAAGACATTTATACAGAATAAAATTTGGCAAAGATTTGCCTTTTTTTAAATGTCACTCATGTTGGTTTTCTATTCCTAAAACTGCTATTTTTTTTAGAAAACACTAGAATATTTACTATTTTTACACTAAAAAACAGTTTAAATCATAAACTTTAAACGTGTAGCAAAATTATCCATGCAAAATTTACAAAACGACCTTATAGAATTACTAAAAAACGAAGATAATTTAGTAGTAGATAATCAACTCAATAAAAATAAAATTATTGAAGCCTCTTTAAAAGTAGAGCCGTTTCTTATTCGTTTATTAATACAAAATGAAACCTTCAAAAAACACTTTTTTACAGAAGTAGAAAATGTAATCATATTTGATAAGATTAAGTTTCAGCGTTTTGTAAGTAATAAATCTTTTTTACCTGATAGTTATACTGCCTTTAAAAACAAAATTGGATTAGCTATAAACGACGATACAACAGATAATTTTATTACCACCAAAAACGATGTCGTTTTAGTGTGGCCTCACAAAGATTGCATTTTGGAAGGAGGACAAACAAAAGAAGACCAAAAAAGAAACGAAATCTTTTGGAACGAAACCCTTGCTCCTGATAATGTAGATAGATTATTAGACCCAAAAGTATTTACTAATTTTAAAGAATATTCGCTAAGCACGCAAATTAGTAGGGAAAAAACAGGAGGGCTAGAGCTTGAAACCGAAAAGAAAACACCAAAAGTAGTAACCAAAACAGAATTTGATGCCGATTATTCTTTTAAAAATGCGAATCTTATACTAAAAGGAAATAACCTATTAGTCCTTTCTTCGCTACTCAAAACACACAGAGGAAAAATAAAACTCATTTACATTGACCCTCCTTATAATACAGGAAACGATAGTTTTGGCTATAATGATAAGTTCAATCACTCGGCTTGGCTCACTTTTATGAAAAATAGATTGACTATTGCTAGACAACTTTTGAAAGAGGATGGGTGTATATTTGTTCATTTAGACCAGATAGAAGAGGCTTATTTAAAAGTAATATGTGATGAAATTTTTGGTAGAGAAAATTATGTTAATACAGTTGCTGTAAAGTCATCAACTCCAAGTGGTACAAAAACAGCTCACAAGGAAAAAACTATCATTAAGCAAAAAGATTTTATTGTTGTATATCGTAAGTCAAACCAAACACAATTTAATCCTCAATATAAAAGGAAAGAAACATGGGATAGTCATTTTAATTACTATTTAGATAGAAAAAAGGAAACTGTTACTTCATTAATTGAAGTATTAAAAAACGAAAAAATTTTGTCTAGTAATTCCTCAATTAAAGACTTTGACATTAATAACAAGAAACATAGTCAATTTTACCTTGAAAATGCCCATCTTATATGTCAAACTCAATCACATAAAAATGAGGAATTAAAATTAAAATCAAAAAGTTTAGGAGACAAAGTATTATTCATCAATAAAAGCCAAGATGATGAAGTTATGTTTTACAAAGGAAGACAACTCACACCACTATCTAAAAGTATTCATGAAGTAATTTTTGATGGAAAAATATCAAATGATTTTGGGGTTTTGCTATGTGATTTTTGGGATGATATAGATTTTCAAAATACTCAAAATGAAGGAGGAGTTAGTTTTACGAATGGAAAGAAACCTGAAGAATTACTATATAGAATAATAAATATGTGTACTCAAGTTGGTGATACTGTCCTTGATTTTTTTGTTGGTTCTGGGACAACTTGTTGCGTTGCTCACAAAATGAACAGAAAATATATAGGTATCGAACAAATGGACTATATTCAAACCTTACCATTTAATAGACTAAAAAAAGTAATTGAAGGCGAACAAGGAGGCATTAGTAAAGAAGTAAATTGGCAAGGAGGAGGAAGTTTTGTGTATGCTGAATTAATGGAATACAATCAGTATTTTGTAACTCAACTACAAGAAGCGACTACAAAAGAACAGATTTTAGCACTATGGAACGACATGCAAGAAAAGGCTTTTTTATCGTATCAATTTGATAAGGATATTTTTAATGAGCGTTTGGAGGCTTTCAAAACGGCATCTTTGGAAACTATGCAGCAGTATTTGATTGAAATTTTAGATAAAAATCAACTCTATGTAAATTTTAGTGAACTAGAAGATACTACTTTTGCTATTAGCAAAGAAGATAAAGCCTTAAATTATTCTTTCTATAAAAAACGATAGTACTATCTAAACCCTAAGGGTCTTGAAGACCCTTAGGGTTTGGTGTGCCAAAAACAAAAAATAAGAATTACTATGAGTTTATTTATTCAAGATACTATACAGCGTTTAGATAGACGTGTTTCTAATAAAGTAGAAGATGGAGATATAGAAATAGAGTTATCTGCCGTTATCAAAAACAATTTACGTTTTTCTCCTCGTCCTTACCAAATAGAGGCGTTTTCGTATTTTGATTATTATATGAATAACAAGAATTTGCGTACCCGACCTACTCAAATTTTGTTTCACATGGCAACGGGTAGTGGCAAAACCTTGATTATGGCAGGTACAATAGTGGAATTATACAAAATGGGGTATCGCAATTTTATATTTTTTGTAAATACAGATACGATTATTCGCAAGACAAAAGAAAATTTTTTAAATCCAGAGAGTTCGAAGTATTTATTTAAAGAACAAATCAATATTGATGGTGTCAATGTAGCTATTACGCAAGTAGAAAATTTTGAAAGTACGTATGAAGAGGATATAAGTATTTTATTTTCTACTACTCAAGGTTTGCATACCAAACTGAATGCACCACGAGAAAACAGCATTACTTTTGATAATTTTTTAGATAAAAAAGTAGTTTTGATAAGTGATGAAGCCCATCATATCAATGCCTTAACGAAAAAGAAATTAACAAAAGAAGAAAGTGAGAGCTTTACAAGTTGGGAATATACCGTAAAACGTATTTTAGAAAGCAATCCTGATAATGTAATGATAGAATTTACGGCTACTTTAGAACTTAGCCACCCAAATATTGCAGCCAAATATGCCAATAAATTATTGTATGATTATTCGTTGTCTAAATTTAGAGAAGATGGCTATTCAAAAGAAGTACAGACCAATCAAGTAGATTATAAACCCATACAAAGAGCGATTGTAGCGATATTGATAAGTCAGTTTAAAAAGAAAATATTTGCCACTCATGGTATTTTAGCAAAACCAGTCGTTATGTTTAAATCAAAAACGACTATTGAAAGTGCAGAAATGGAAAAGGCATTTAGTAATGAAATAAAAAATTTAAGTGTTTCGAAGTTAGAAAATTTGATAAAATTAGATAATGAAATTCTAAATAAAGCAGTTGCTTATTTTAAAGAATTAGGTATTTCTTTACAAAACTTGATAGACGAACTAAAAGAGGATTTTTCAGAAGATAAAATCATATCGGTAAATTCTAAAAATGATACAGAGGAAAAACAGTTGATTATCAATAGTTTAGAAGACCACAACAACGAATACAGAGCCGTTTTTGCAGTAGATAAACTCAATGAAGGTTGGGACGTTCTCAATTTGTATGATATTGTTAGGTTGTATGATACTCGTGATTCGAAGGGAAATACACCGGGAAAAACTACCGTTGCAGAAGCTCAACTAATTGGTAGAGGAGCAAGATATTATCCTTTTAAAGTAGAAGAAAATCAAGAAATAGACAAGCGAAAATATGATACTGACTTAGATAATATTTTACGTAATTGTGAAACGTTGCATTATCATTGTTCTCACAATCCAAGATATATTACAGAATTAAATAACGCTTTACGTCAATTAGGCCTTTTTCCAGAAGAAAAAATAGAGGTAGATTTGATTTTAAAAAAAGACTTTAAAACCACTTCGCTTTATAAAAATGGATTCATATTTTTAAATAGAAAGGCATACAACGACCCTAAAGTTCTTGTAGAATACCAAGAACCAAACATTACCAAAAATCATATCTATGCTTTACGCACCAACCGTTCAGCCTCTACCACTATTTTGGATAATACGTCAGTTAAAAAAAATAACGTACAGCCTAACTTTGCCAAAAAGCATAAATTTAGTGAATGGGATAAAACGATAATTCAAAAGGGATTAAATAAAATATCATTTTATCGTTTTGACAATATCAAACGTTATTTTCCAAGTGTAAAATCAATGAATGACTTTCTTACAGAAACTACGTATTTTGGAGGGATAATCGTTGAAGTAACAGGTTTACAAAAAGATACTTCTAATTTATCTGCACACCAAAAATTAGAAATTGTAATACAGGTAGCTACTCAAATAGCCAATGAAATTTCGACTAAGTTTGGAGATTATAAAGGTACAAAGTCATTTTATAGAGAACCATTAAAAAAATACTTCAAAAACAAAAAATTATCCTTTTCAATCAACACAAGTGAAACAGCAGAAACAGGAAAAGCAACTATGCGTAATGATATAAATCCAAAATACTTTGTAGATTTGAATAAAGCGGATTGGTATGTTTATAATGAAAATTATGGTTCGTCTGAAGAAAAATTTTTAGTAAAATATTTTCATGATAACATGGAGAGTTTAAAAGAAAAGTTCAAAGACATTTATCTACTTAGAAACGAGCGTTTTTTTAAGCTATATAGGTTTAGTGACGGAAAAGCAACAGAACCAGATTTTGTATTGTATTTAACAGATAAAAATTCTGATAAAGAAGTAATTTATCAATTATTTATAGAACCCAAAGGCGACCATTTATTGTATCAAGATAGTTGGAAAGAAGACTTTTTACAAGAAATAGAAAAAGAAGCCGTCATAGAATTATACCAAAATCAAGAATATAGATTGATAGGACTGCCTTTTTATAATAAAGCAAGTAGAGAAGAACAATTTGAGGCTAAACTAAATGCAATAAAATAATCTCTCTCAAACGGTTCGCCCCCTCTCCAAACTTACCCACGACATTGCCAAAGAATTAGGTTTGTTGGATCAATATGAGTGACATCTTTCAAATTCTGTAAATTGACCAATTTTTGACAAAATAATAGGTTGCTTTTTTCCATAAAGTAGGGTTTGCAAACCCTACTTTATGGAAAAAAGACATTTACACAGAATAAAATTTGGCGAAGATTTGCCTTTTTTTAAATGGCACTCATGCTGTTGGATTAAATCTTAAGTTATCAAATTCTACTTTCTTACAAAAACAAAGCACTAAAGCAAATAAACCTAGCCGTTGTCGGTGTTTTTACTGACGACTTTTTATACTATTTTTTAACAAAAATTTACACCAAAAACATAAACTTAATAAATTATGAAACGTTAGTAACTCTGAAAACTAAGGAAACTCTGAAAATTGGTTTAGTTTCCATAGTTTTGCAAGCGTAGATTCAGAGCTAAAATTTTAGACTGGATTTTAAACTTTTCAAACTAACAAAATAGATAAGGAGTGAACTACTAAAATGGACATATCTAATTTAGATAATAAATCAAATCAAGAAGAAGAACAAAAATCTCAAGAGAAAGAATTGCAGGAATTTGAAGCTGTTAAGAAAACAATAGTAGAAGGAGCGCAACAACTTTTTTGGACGTATGGACTTCGCAGCGTTACGATGGACGATATAGCTAGTAAGTTGGCTATGTCTAAAAAAACATTGTATCAATATATTCAAGATAAAGCCGAATTGGTTTATCTCTGTGCCGAATATCAGCTTGAAAATGAGCATTGTAATATGGAAGAGGCTTCTCAAAAAGCTGAAAATGCGATTGACCAAGTTTTGAAAATTATGGAATATAACAGACAGTTTTTTCTCAATTTTCATCCTTCTCTGATTTTAGATTTGCAGCGCAGTTATCCAAAGGCGTGGAAAATGTTTTTGAGACACAAAGAAGAAAAAATTATTAAGGGCATAAAAGCCAACATGGAAAGAGGAAAAGAAGAAGGATTATATAGAATGGATATTGACCCAGAGGTCATTGCTCGTATGCGAATGGCACAAGTCGAATCTATCTTTAATCCTCAAGTTTTTTCTCCAAAATTACATCATATTGGCGAGGTACAGTTCCAAATTTTCAAGCATTTTTTATATGGACTCGTAACTCTTGAAGGACACCAAACACTAACCAAAGCAATGGAAAGCGTAGAGTTTTTCAATTAAAATATTTCTTAACTATTTATTATTACTCAATCAATTACTTAATTATAATGCATCGATTTTTAACTTTATTTTCTGTCTTATTCCTTTCTCTCATTTTGGGAACTGAACTAAAAGCACAAGGAAATACTCAAAACTCTACTACTGCCACTTCTACCAAAGACTTGCAAAACTATACACTAGAACAATGTATAGAATATGCCATCGAAAACCGTGTAGAAGTAAAAAATGCACAATTAGACAACCAAATTGCTAAAGCACGAGTAGGCGAAGTTCGTTCGATAGGACTTCCACAAGTAAATGCTTCGCTTTCTTTAATAGATAATTACAAAATACCCGTAAACTTTCTACCTGCTCAATTTCTTGACCCACAAGCTCCAGAAGGAACATTTGTAGGCGTAGAGTTTCAGCCTCAATATGTAGGACAAGGAAAAATAGAGCTACAACAGCTTGTCTTTAGTGGTTCGTATATTTTGGGATTAAAGGCAGCAGCTACTTATACGCAGCTTTCTGAAAAGCAGATTACTCAATCAAAAATTGAAGTAGCAGAGTCGGTCAGTAAGGCTTACTATTCTCTTCTTATCAATAGAGAACGTTTGGAGCTTTTAAAGCAAAATTACAATCGCTTGGATACGGTTTATCTACAAACAAAGGCATTGTATGAAAATGGTTTTGCTGAAAAAATTGATGCTGACAGACTAAAAGTAGCTTCAAATAATATCAAAATGGAAATTCAAAACTTTGAACGTTTGATAGAGTTGAGTGATATGCTTCTCAAGTTTCAGATGGGATTGCAACAAGAAGATAATCTGACTGTTAGTGGTTCGATTGAAAAATTAGAAATTAATGAATCTGATGCTTTAGTTGCTCAAATTGACCCAACACAGCGCATTGAGTTTTCCTTACTTCAAACTCAAAAAGAACTTAATTTGCTTCAAATAAGAGAATACAAAGCTCGTTATCTACCTACTTTAGCCTTCTTTGCTAACTATGGTGCAAATATGGGGTCTTCTGAAACAAAAGACTTAGTTCCTTTTGCAAGTGAACGTTGGGTAGCTAATGGTGCGTTCGGTATTAGTTTGAATGTTCCTGTTTTTGATTCTTTTGAGAAAAAATATTTGGTGCAACAAGAAAAATTTAGACTTTTGAAAACTGAAAATCAGATGCGTGATTTTTCAAGAGTAGTAAACTTGCAAGTTGCTCAATCTCAAACAACACTTCAAAACAGTATTGATAAACTCAAATTTCAAGAGGAAAATATGGAGTTAGCTCAAGAAATTTTTAGAGTAACCAAAATCAAATACGAAGAGGGCGTAGGCTCAAATTTGGAAGTTGTGGAGGCAGAAACAGCTTACAAAGAAGCACAAACCAATTATTATTCAGCTCTCTATGATGCCATGGTTGCCAAAATTGACCTGCAAAAAGCTCAAGGAACACTTTATACAGAAACAGAAACAAAGTAAGAAGTCAGATTTCAGAAGTTAGAAGTAATGAAATTATAATTAATTCAATTTCATTCTCTTTTTACTCTTGATTTCCTCTGTGGTTCAAAAGAAATTTGTATTTAATCTCATTCAAAAAACAAAAAACCGTCATTTTTAATTCATAATTCAATGAAAAAATATTCTAATAAAATCAGTTACTTATTTTTCTTTGTAGCTATTCTTTCACTTTCTTTTTTTTCTTCTTGTGGAGAAAAAGAACCCAAAACGCCTGAAGAAAAAAAGGCTACTTTAGAGAAAAAACGTAGCGAACTCATGGAACTTCAAGGCGAAATTGCACAACTTGAAGACGCACTAGGAGAAGCTGCAAAACAAGAAAATCCATCTAAACTTATCGAAACAACGCCTGTAAAATCTGAAACCTTCAATCATTATATTGAAGTACAAGGAACGGTAGAATCAGATAAAAATGTAACTATTTTGCCTGAAATGCCCGGAACTATTATTTCTCTCAAAGTAAAAGAAGGCGATAAAGTTTCGGCAGGACAAGTAATTGCAACGCTTGATGCAGGAACTTTTAACAAACAAGTAGCCGAACTTCAAACACAACTTTCACTTGCTACAACAGTTTATGAAAAAAGAAAACGTCTTTGGGAACAAAAAATTGGTTCAGAAATTGAATATTTACAATCTCAAAATCAAAAAGAATCTTTAGAGAATAGCATTGCAACACTCAAAGAACAGATGCGTAAAAGTGTAGTTACTTCGCCTATTTCGGGAACGATTGACGAAGTTTATGTAAAACAAGGCGAACAAGCTAATCCTGCTATGCCAATTGCTCGTGTTATCAATGTTTCTGATGTGCAACTTGTGGCTGATGTTTCTGAAAACTATCTTTCTTCTGTCAAAAAAGGCGATAAAGTAAAAATATTCTTTAGTGCTTTAGGAACAGAAATGGAACAAAAAGTAACGTTTGTAGGACAAACAATCAATACAGCCAACCGTACTTTTAAAGTTCAGATTGATCTTCCAAATAAAGATGGAAAAATAAAACCAAATTTGGTGGGAACAGTTAAAATCAATGATTTTCAGCAAGAAGGAGCAATTACAGTTCCTACCAACTTGATTCAGATTGGAACAGATGGAAGCAAGTTTCTATATGTTGTGAAAGAAGAAGGTGGAAAGAAAATAGCTAAAAAAGTAGTCGTAAAAACTGGAATGTCGTATGAAGGCTCAACTATCGTAACCCAAGGACTTTCTGCAACAGACGAAGTAATCAGCAAAGGATACAATGAAGTAGTGGACGGAGAAAATGTTCGTTTCATAAAATCATAAAAAATAAATATCGAAACCCTAAGGGTTTTCAGAAACCCTTAGGGTTTGAGTATAAATAAAATTCAAACTCATTAAAAACCAAAAACAATGAGCGAAACAAAACCAGACTCTAATAAAAAATCAGAGAATAAAAAAGAAGATGCAAAATTTGATATTTTTGGTCTATCTAAGTTCTCCCTCAAAAACTCTACAAGTGTATTCATTGTTACTCTTCTTTTTGTAGTAGCAGGTGTTTTCTCATACATTGTTATGCCAAAAGAGCAGTTTCCAGAGATTGTTATGCCGACAGTTTATGTCCAAACAGTCTATCCAGGTAACTCTCCTATTGACATCGAAAACCTTATTACTCGTCCGATAGAGAAAGAATTAAAATCTCTAAAAGGAGTAAAAAAGATTTCTTCTACTTCGGTTCAAGATGCTTCGGCTGTCATTATTGAATTCAATGAAAATGTTACTGTTTCTGATGCAGTTCTTGATGTAAAAGATGCTGTCGATAAAGCAAAGAAGGATTTACCAAAAGATTTAGACCAAGAACCAAATGTGTTGGAGGTAGATTTTTCTGAAATTCCGATTATGGAAATCAATCTTTCAGGAGATTTCGAACAAGCCAAACTCAAAGAATACGCAGAATATTTACAAGACGAATTAGAAGAACTTTCTCAAGTTTCGGAAGCTGTAATTACAGGAGATAGAGATAGAGAAGTTCAAATCAATGCCGATATTTACAAAATGGCTGCTCGTAAAGTATCTTTTCAAGACATAGAAAATGCGATTATTTCTGAAAACTTAACTGCCTCTGGGGGCGATGTTCTGACAGAAGGCTATCGCCGTTCGCTTCGTGTAGTGGGAGAGTTTCAAAATGTAAAACAGCTTGAAGGAATCATTGTAAAATCTGAAAATAATCAGCCGATTTATCTCAATGAAGTTGCAGAAGTAAAAGATTCGTATGTTGAGCGTTCTAGTTATGCACGTCTTGCAACAGGAAATGCCTTTGAAGAAAAAGGAAGTTTGCCTGTAATTTCTTTAAAAGTAAAAAAACGTAGTGGCGAAAACTTAATTGATGCTGCTTACGAAATCAAAGAGATTTTGAAGAAAGCACAAGGTTCTCATTTTCCAAGTACCTTAGATGTTACGATTGTAAATGACCAATCTGAAAACATGGAAATGCAGATTGCAAACCTTCAAAACAATATTATTTCAGGTGTTATTTTAGTAGTTGTGGTTTTGCTTTTCTTTATGGGGCTTCGAAATGCTCTTTTAGTAGGTGTTGCGATTCCGTTATCGATGCTTATTTCATTTATGATTCTCAATTTAGTAGGAATTAGTATCAATATTGTTGTTCTGTTTGCGCTTATTTTAGCTCTCGGAATGCTTGTCGATAACGCCATTGTGGTTATTGAGAATACCTATCGCTTTATGGAAGAAGGTTATCCTGCTCAAAAAGCTGCCTTGATGGGAGTAAGTGAAGTTGCTTGGCCAATTATTAGCTCTACGGCTACGACATTAGCAGCCTTTGTTCCTCTTGCTTTTTGGGGTGGAATTATGGGAGAATTTCTGAAATATATGCCAATTACGCTCATTGTTGTTCTTGCTTCTTCGCTTTTTGTAGGCTTGATTATTAATCCTGTTTTCTCTGCTTACTTCATGAAAGCAGAAGCAATAAGCAAAAAAGGTACAAAAACTTGGTTGATTGTAGGTATTGTTACGATGGTACTGGCAGCTTTAAGTTATGGATACATTGGTTTTACAGAGGCTAATAATTATACACTTCCTAATATATTGACTACTTTCGGTTCAATCATTTTCTTAAATATTTATCTACTTACACCTGCTGCTGATTGGTTTCAAAACAAACTATTGGTACGTTTAGAGAATATTTATATGCGTACTTTGCGTTACCTTTTAAGAGGTTCTCGTCCTTATCTTCTTACAGTAGGAATGTTTCTTTTGTTAGTTTCTAGCTTTGTGTTAGTTGGAAGTGCAGGACTTCAAACAAGTTTGTTTCCTGATAGTGAGCCATTATTTGTCTATATGTATGTAGAAGCTCCTCTAGGAACAGACATCAAAACAACCAATGAGTTTGCCGAAACGATTGAAAAGAAAGCCTATAAAGTTCTTGCTCCTTATGATGAAATTATCAAATCAATCGGAATTAATGTAGGAGAAGAATCTGGCGACCCTCAAGATAATTTTGGTAGAAGTGGAGCAACGCCTCACAAAGCACGTATTGCTGTTGCTTTTTATGAATTCCAATACAGAAAAGGAATTAGTACTTCAGAAATAATGAAGAAACTTTCTGCTGAAATGAAAACCATTCCAGGGGTAAAAATCAAGACAGACAAAAACCGTGATGGCCCTCCAGTAGGAAAACCTGTAAATATCGAAATTTCGGGAACTGAATATGATGTTTTGGTAAGAGAAGCCGAAAAAGTCAAAAAAATGATAGAAGATGCAGGGATTCAAGGTCTTGACAATTTAGTTGTTGAAGCCGAAACAGGTAAGCCAGAACTTATTCTTACGATTGATAGAGAAAAAGCTCGTTTGTTTGGCCTTTCGACAAGCCAAGTAGCCATGACACTCAGAACGGCTATTTTTGGAAAAGAAATTTCAAAATACAAAGATGGCGATGATGATTTTCCTATTCAGCTTCGTTTGCAAGACAAATATCGTTATAATATTTCTGCTTTGATGAATCAAGTGATTACTTTCAGAGATAATCGTGGTACGTATCATCAAGTTCCGATTTCTGCTATTGCAAAGATTGATTATAGTTCTTCGTATGGTTCTGTTAGAAGAAAAGACCTTGACCGTATGGTAGCTGTAAGTTCTGGAATTGTGGAAGGATATAACGCAAATGAGATTGTAGCACAAATCAAATTACTTATCAAAAGTCATAAATTACCAGAAGGATATAGCATTAAATTGACAGGAGAACAAGAAGAACAAGCCAAATCAATGGCGTTTTTGATGAAAGCGATGTTAATTGCTGTTTCTGCCATTACGCTTATCTTGGTTTCACAGTTCAACTCTATTGTTAAGCCGTTTATTATTATGGGGTCGGTACTCTTTAGTATGACTGGGGTAATGTTGGGATTGGTGATTTTTCAAATGGATTTCATTATCATCATGACAGGAATTGGTATTATTTCACTGGCTGGTGTGGTTGTAAATAATGCCATTGTACTGATTGATTATACCGACCAAGTTCGTGCAAAACGAAAAGAAGAACTAGGACTAAGTGAGGAAGAACATTTGCCTACAAATGAATTTTTGGAATGTATTATCAAAGCAGGTTATACTCGTCTTCGCCCAGTACTTTTGACGGCTATCACGACTGTTTTGGGACTTATTCCACTTGCAACAGGTATGAATATAGATTTTGCGAAACTTTACGCTAACTTCAACCCTGATTTTTATATGGGAGGCGATAATGCAACTTTTTGGGGACCAATGGCGTGGGCTGTCATCTTTGGTTTGGTGTTCGCTACTTTCCTTACGCTTGTGGTTGTTCCTGCGATGTATTTGATGGCAGATCAGTTTTCTGAATGGATTAGTCCAAGTCCGAAAGCTACTATTATTGCAGAGCGAAAAGAGGATTCAGTTTAAATTAAGTGAACTATTGACAGTCTTCTGAAAGAACTCTCAAAGTTTGTAAAAATATAAAAGCCTATTCATTTTTTATTAGTTGTGATAAGATGATGAATAGGCTTTTTTGTGTCCTACTATTTTTTATAATTGTTTTTGGTTGAGGATTTGAAAGTAGGGCAAACGCACGAAAAAAAATTGTACTCGTTTAAAGCAAATCAAGCTAGTTTTTAACTTTGTAAATTGAATTTACTCTGATAGTTAAAGTGTGTTTAAATACACTGAAAGCAGTATAAA
>Ga0100402_1004306_pt1 | contig 15092 bp, 7 predicted proteins | sample CryGeyme20150102_FD_80419 | JGI IMG/M metagenome (GOLD analysis project Ga0100402, IMG submission 80419) | Groundwater microbial communities from Crystal Geyser aquifers in Utah, USA - Crystal Geyser metaG 2015-0102 | ecosystem: Environmental > Aquatic > Deep subsurface > Groundwater | place...
CTGGTAAATAAAGTGAGCCCAAAGTCTTTCTTGATGTCGATTTTTCTTCATTTCCAAACCAATCTACGCTTGCGCTGAATGTACCATATGCATAGAGCCCTAACGACTCCAAACCCTGTTTGTAGGAAAAAGAATACGAGGCAGATTTTGTGTTATTTGCATTTGTTGGTTGATAAGATGGCGCACTGGTCATGAAACTCATTCCCCCTTGATATGAAGATGATTGCGTGCTTATATAATGAATGTGAAGCGCCTCCTTTGGGGCATTATCCTCTGTATCTCCCCCTTCATATTTGTCTACATAATTACCAGCATACATTGATAGATTAAGTCCAATGTTTTTTATTCCAGTTCGCGAATTCATTCCAATACCTAGTCCGAGGCCCAGCATTCCCGTATATTCATATTCCTCCCTTTCTATTGTACGCAACGCGGCCTGATAGGATAACCCAGCAGTAGCATCATACCCTTCAAAAGAACTAAATGAAATATCAAAATTAGCCCCAATGCCATTGGGCCCGCTCAATGACTTTCCAAAACCAATATCATATCCAAGCCCCCTATAATTATGGTACTGAATACCGAGTTTGAGGCTGTAATTAATTTTTTCTTGATCCAACCAACTGGTAATATTAACCCCATTCACAACCTTATCAGGAAGTTTTTGACCAAATGCTTCCCCTTTTTTATCGAATTCAAATGATGCACTTAATCCAATCTGGGGCTTCAAATTATTCTTATATTGAATTACATCGCCTTTAAAATCATCTGGTATCCCCTGTAATTGTCTATTTATTGAACCTGGATTAATATTCCAACCCAAACCAACAGAACTCGCCTCCTGGTCCATAGTAATTCCGCTGTGATAAGAAATATTTATTGGGTAGCCACCAACGTCAAACAACGGAATGTTGTATGTGAAATCCCCAGTAAATGGATCCACCATCTGGGTAGTTGCTATTGGCTCAAAGCTTTGAACTTCTGGCTGGGATGGCCCACTGGTTAGTCCATACGCTTGAATGGGATAAATAAGTTGTTCGAACATGCTGATAATAACCAGTACACTAAAAACTTTTGTGGTTTTAGACTTTCGAATGTGGTTAAGTAGATTCATTTATTCCGTAATCAGTTTTTAATCAATTCAATACTGTTAATTTTTCTAAGCTCTTTGCTCGTTACTGGCCATTTAATAATGCCAAAACTGAACATGTTATCATGATACTCTAGCTGAAATTCAGCGTCCTTGTTCACTGTGTACGGGAAACTTATATTTATACAGTCAAAGGGAACTAAATCGTAGGTTCTTTCGTAATGGTATAAGACTGGCAAAATGGTGTCCGACCCCTGCTTAAATAAAAAGTCATAGCGTGCATCTCCATCTAAGTATTGTAATCGGTCCAAATAATCGCCCTTGTTAACGGAAGTATGCCTAGAAAGGCTTTGTGATTCATTCTGATTGGAGAAATAAACCCTAAACATGGCGAAGGAATCCGTTGCTTGACTTTCTAAATTCTTTCCTAGCATTTGTGCCGCTTTCCAATAGATGCTTGGTAAGTATTGGATTACCAATTTTTCATCATTAACAACATACTCATGACGCATGCCTGACGCTTCTGAATGAATAAATTGAATCAATCCTTCAGGTGTCATTTTTTCCTTGCAGCCAAAGAAAAACAATGCAGTTAGTCCAATTAAAATTGAAGGCTTCGTCATTTATTCAAACCAGCATAGGTTTCATTCAAAAACCTGGTAAACTCCTCACTCACATCCAGACCTTCCTCATAAAAGATCAAGTCTGTAGATTCGCTTTGGCCAATGAGATATTGAAACCCTTTCTTTTTGCTAAATTCTTTAGCCTTAGCATGGATTTGGGTAAGCACCATTTTATTGTATTGTCCTGCAACACCTTCATTTCTTTCAGAGAATTCCTTGGAGATATTCTGGAATTGCTGATAGAGTAAGTTCAATTGATTCTGAGCATTTTTATCGTTTGGGTTTGATACGGCAACGGATTCTGCAGCACGAATTTGAAATTTTAGACTATCTATCATAAAACCCTGATATTCATCCATTTTTCTCATTTTTGCTTCCAGCTCCTTTTTCATGTCGAATTCGTCATAAACCTTATCAATATCAAAAAAGGCAACCCGCTGATTTGAAGAATTAAGCATCGCATAAGTGGACATTACCAATGAACCAACTACCGCAATTCCTAATAGCCACCACTTCATCTTATTCACATTCATTCGTTCTGACGTATTTAAAGTTTAATTCCATTCTAATTCCATTGATTGTATACATGACTAGCTTATAATCCCCGTTTGGTAAATCCAGTCCATCAGCACAAAGCATCACCGAAAACGTGTTAAATCCTTGGTGCGTTCTAAAGCCCAACATATCCCCGTTTACAACCTCAAGTCCATTGCTATTAAGAATTGACGCCCTCGTGGCGATACTCGAGTTACCTCCAGACTTTTCATTATACCCTACCTTCAATTCATTGTCGATGATAGATGTATGCGATGTGCCCCTTTCAGGATTTAGAATCACAATAGGCGTATTCGTGATTTTCTTAGGCTTCGGACAATAAATAAACCTCCAAACTTCAGAACTAGAAATCACCTGACCTTTGACTTTAGCTTCTACCTTCCAAACATAAACTGCGCTGTCTGCAAAAGGTCTTCCATTGAACGGATAGGAATAGGTGGTGTTTCTAATCTTACCAAATTCATGATGGGTAGGATTATATTCAATTGCCTCCACATTCGACTGGTTGTTAAATACCTCTTTGATTAAAATGCTGTATTCGATGTCAAAAGCACTGATGCCATCTTGTTGCGGTTGAGGAAATAGGAAAGCTGACCAATTAAAGATTGGGAATTTTTCTGTCAGTGTATCTCCATCATCAACAGTAACCAACAGTATTGCTGGAAATTGTGTCGATTGTATGCTCACATTATATGAACCTAAACTGTTAGCAACACCATTTGTAATCTGTTCTAATTCATAGTCAATCTGGTAATCGCCAATTCCAAGATATATATTGGAGTGATAAAACTCTTTTCCAGATTGAAAAGTTCCGTTTTGCGGAGTAAGGTTTACATTCTTAAAAGCAGAAGAGCCAGGAGAGGCATTGAAGAGATTAGATTTCCAAACAAATTTGCTATTCGACGAATTATCAGATAGCGTTATTTGAAGCGTCAGATTTGATGTGACTGTATTCGAAGCATTTACTATTTGTGCATCAAAACATTTACTGAGCTGATACCTTCCAACATTAGACCCAGAAGCCTGCACGGTTATCTGGGCCTTTGCAGTGCCTATCAAGCAAAGACAGGCTAAAAGTAGATGGAATAATTTCTTAAAATTCATAAGTGACATTCGTTTGAAGTCTGTTCAATGTTCTATTGGTCGTATAATATTGGCCACCCAAATAGGAGGAGTTGATATCGTAGCTAACCCCTAAGCGAAAGGATTTCAATTGTCCGTCAATGCTCACTCCTCCTCCTGAATTCAGTGAAGAACCATTTTTAGCAATTGAATACCGCAGGCTTGCATTGGTGTTCTTTATCGCTGAACAGGTAAGCTGAAAAGCAGCTGATTTTTGCACTAATTCCATCGATGAGGCACTTTGCTCGATGACCACTCGGTTTGTGCTCATAGTAATTCCAAGCATCCAAGATTTAGCAACCTTCAACTGATCGGAAATAGAAAGAAGCTGACTCCTTGTTTTGATGAACTCCGACTGCTTGTTTTCTTGAACATTCGTCGTCAATTGAAAACGATGAAGCATTTTCCATAGTTGAACGGAATAAGAACTCTGGATTTGACCAAGATTAAGTAGCTGCTGGTTCCCATTTAGGTAGCTCCTGTTAAATCGGTGATAAAGTATAATGACCTTAGGAAGCCGAGCTGGGTTAATCTTCAATTTTGTTTTAACCTGCTGAATATTAGAAACGCTTTCTTCTCTGGTATAAATTCCAGTCCCACTTAATTGAATCAAATTCTTAAAAAATGACTTTGAAATATTCAAGTCAACGCTCCTTAACCCATTAATTTTATAGGGGTTTAATACGGTTGAAAAACGACTAGATACTTCAGTAAATCCTACTTGAATAGAATAGCCCTTCACATTTCCTTTTAATGCAGATTTTGCGGAAAGACCCGGCATAATGTTATTATTTAACAAGATGGATTGCTCGCGGTAATTGCTTTCACCTTGATCTAACCCAACTTCAGGATTAAATACTTTCATATGCGTCATAGCAATCTCACCCTCATACTCAAGAAGTCCATTTTTAAGAAGGGTCTTTGAATACTCCAGGTCAATTATTGGATTTCTTAACCGTGTATTATTCGTTGTGTTAAAATTATGAATGAGGGTAGCTCTAATCTTATAGCTCTCCGTTTTCTCTTGTCCAACGGAGTACCGAAGCATCCCAATTGAGCTATTTCCAACCAATAGGTTTGCAATACGACCCGCACTTATTTCATGTGTAAGTGTTCCTATTTGAAGGGAAACATCAGCACCTTCCACGGCAGATTGATTAAAGGTAAGTTCTGGGAGACTCGGATAAAACTTCCCAACCGCGAGTGAATTTAGCTTCACATTTTGTAACCGCGATCTGAATTCTTCGCCTCTAGCGCGCGTGCTTTTGAGCGACTCATTTCCCAAATTTTCAACCAGATGCTGAGGAGAGATTTCACTTATGGAGTCTGATAGACTCTTAAGTTCTTGGAGGTGTTGTTTTAGCAATTCAGCCTGTTGAACCAGCGAATCAAGATTCTCCTTATACTGCGCGACAGAATCTTGGTTTAACAAAGAATCTTGACCATTCAGTGAGAAATCGGACTTTTTCCGTAATGAATCGGGAACCTCTAAATTCAGTGACGTGTCAATAGGAATTTTATTATCTGGAATTTGAGCTGTGAGCGAGTCTTTTAACCTCTCTTCGATGCGATCAAGATCTTCTTGAATTTGTGACTTTTCCTTCTCAATCTTTTCCAGCAATTCCTTCTTAAAGTCGGCCTGACGTTTTTTCAATTCATTTTCCGCTCTATTCTTTGCCTGTTTCTTGAGCTCCGAGAATTTCAGTATGTCAAATTGCAAATTCGAATAGGAAAGCGGCTTAAATTGACCTGCGTTCCCTGGGCTGAATCTAAAATTACCTTTAAAAGGCAAACCCCATAAAGTAAGCTCGGGGTTTATCGTATAGGTCACAAAATGTTTTGGGAAATAGCTGTATTCGTAATTAGCGCTATTGTACTCATACGTTACAGAAACATCGCCATGAATACTAATAGGGAAGTCGTTTTTAACATCAGGTGCATTATCAAGTGCATCAGGCATCTTTGCTATGGCATATTCAAACAAAAATTCCCCATTGTACTCATTGAGTTCATCAACAATGGTATGTCGAACAAACACTTTTGAATGCTCGGTCCAATCAATTGCAGAAGCCCCTTCATTATCAGCACATATTTTTCCAAGAAGATTTACAGAGTCCTGAACAATAAAGTGGGAAGATTCAAATTGTGCTACCTCAACATAATTCGAGTCAAGAATGCTTGTTAAAATACTTAGCGTTTTTGAAGAACCATCGAGTACATGGATGGAACAATTTGATAAAGACACTTGGAGTTGTTGGGGCAGAATCTGCCTAGAATAAGCCTGAATAAAGGCTTGACCATCTGCTTCATTAAGCGCAGTGAACAATAGCATGAAGCAAAAAACAGATCTGGTCAAGACGCGTTATTAAGGCAATAGGTTCATGCAATTATACCTAACGCTTTCATATAAAAAAACTATTCTTCAAAATTTTGACGAAATACGTGAAAGAAGGCTCGAATTCTCGTCAATTGACTAATAATTAACGGGATTTCAATCAAAGCACTAAGAGTTAAATGCCGACATGGTTGCTACTGTGGGGAAAATACCTGCATATAATCGTTAGATACTAACAAGTTGCTATTTAAACAGAACTTTCATCCACTGAATAAATAATCTAGACGTTATATTACCTGCAGAAGAACAAGAATCTGATTGGATCATTAAACAAGCTAATCAATAATTCTATTGAGTGACCATTCGGTTTGTGAATCGGCAAAAATCAATGTGCAGACGTGCGCGTTTCAAAAATGACAATCCTCCTTTTACTTTGTCACGCATTGGCCAATTATGCAGGTTGACGGCATGCAATAACTTTATTGCTATTCCCTCTGTTAACTGGAAAAATCGCTGGAATTGTCCCCACTTAGACGAAGGCAGTTAAACCAGCTAAACTCTACAACATCAACAAATAAGACTAGCGTAAATTGTGGGTTTTTTGGAGCGCTAAGGTTCCGTTTTTTCCAATTAATGTTTGCTTTTTTTGAACCAATAAAATAAGCCTCTACCATTTGAGTTTGAAGTGTAATACGGTTTATGGTAGTATTTGAGGATTGGGTATATTGCATGCGGCTCTCAGCCCATTGAGATAAATCAGCGCCATCTAGAAAACAATAGCTTGAGCCAAAGAATAAAGTATACAAATTATATGGCAAACGATCTGGTGTCCTATTCGCGTGCAGGCGACGCTTTTCATTATAGATGGGCAGCTAAACGTTGTCTGAGGTTGATAAATCCGAACGCACAAGTCAGAGAAATATACATTGAAGGGTCTCCGGCTGTTGAAAAGGCGGGTGAAGATGTAATAGATGTCTCCGAGCATAGCGTTAGCGATGATGGAAAAGTAAGAATCGACTATTACCAATTGAAGCATAGCACGGTTCAAGTTGATGATCCTTTTCAAATTAGTGACTTAAAAGGTACCCTCAAGGGTTTTGCTGCGAGATATTTGCAGCATAAAAGCGAAATAGACTCTGGAACATTTGCCATTTATTTTACTATCATTTCCAATCGAGGGTTTGCCAGCTCATTCAAAAATAATCTGGCAGCTATCGCAAAAAAGGAACAGGTTGGTAAAGTTTTCAAACGGACAATTGAAAATTATACCCTACTCACGGCTAGCGATCTGGAGTCATTCTGTTCCGTGCTGCAAATCCAAGATGCTGAAGGAAATTACAATGTTCAAAAGGAAGAATTGAGAATAGAGCTGGCTCTATTAATGGCAGGTTCAATTGAGAATTCTCAAATTGAAAATCTTATCGCATTAGTCCACGACAAGGTACTGCCTGGCCCGAACAATGTCATTATTCGGGAAGACGTCTTAAGGCGCTTTGGCATTACATCGGAAACGCAATTGTTCCCAGCTCCAGCTAAATGGGAAGAGGCCGGGAGAATTATTGAGAGGGATCAATCTAAGATAATTTTAGACGGTATTAAAAGTTCCTCGCATCCTGTTATAGTTCATGCTGCTGGGGGGGTGGGTAAATCGATTTTTTGCCGTCAGTTAATTAAATCTTTGCCTGAAGGATCCATAGGTATTGCCTATGACTGTTTCGGTGCAGGGAGATATAGGAAAAGAACGGAATCAAGACATAAGCATAGAACTGCTTTGGTGCAAATAATGAATGAGCTTGCTTCAAAAGGCTTATGTGACCCATTTCTCGTGCAGAATTCAGATTTGGATGAAGATATTATGAGGAAGTTTCTCATTCGAATTGATGCTTCTATTAAATCCTTGAAGAAAGCGACAGATTCTGCTCAGCTTTATCTTCTAATTGATGCTGCGGATAACGCGGAAATGGCGGCAACAGAATACCAGGAGTCATGTTTTGCTCATGAGTTGTTGCATGAAAATATACCTGAGGATTGTAAAGTGATATTCCTATGCAGAACGGCGAGAATTCCATTATTACAACCTCAAAGTATAATTCCTCAATTTGAGCTAAAACCATTTTCAGAGGAAGAAACACAAAGAAATCTGCGCGAATATTTTCCGCAAGCGAATAATGGAGATGGAATTGAGTTTCATCGCTTAACCTATGGAAATCCTAGGGTACAAGCCAATGCCTTGGATGTACGATATGAGTCGATTAATGCACTATTGACATCACTTGGATCAGGTATGTCTGTAGAGACGCAAATTGAACAACAATTAAATTTGGCCGTCTCAAAGATTATAAATAGTCTACCAGCTAACCATCACCATCAGATTAATTCAATATGTACGGGAATGGCAAGTTTGCCTCCAAATATTCCTGTTCAAGTTTTATCAAGGGCTGCAAATGTGACAGTTGAAGATGTCAGAAGTTTTGTCTCGGATTTTGGCAGATCTCTTTGGTTATCTGACGCTTCTGTGCAGTTTAGAGACGAGCCTACGGAAACATGGTTTAGAACCAAATTTTTGGCTACAACTCAAAACTATAAAGACTACATTCACCTTTTAGAGCCTCTAACACGCGATTTATCTTATGTTGCAGAGGTTCTGCCGCAATTATACTTGCAGGCTGAACAATATGACAAACTCATTCAGATTGCATTATCAGATAATTATTTACCTGAGAACCCAATTGATGCTAGGAATATCCGGGTTCATCGTTTGCAATTTGCGTTCAAGGCTGCACTTAAGCTCCCAAACTATAAAGATGCCTTTAAACTGGCAATGAGAGCGGGAGAAGAAGTGGCCGGAAGCGACAGACAGTTATCTCTTTTCCAGTCTAATATAGATTTGCTTGCCATTCTCCAAAGCAAAGATAAGGTTCAAGAAATTGCTTTTAAAAGGTTACTTAAGAGTACCTGGCAAGGATCAGAAAATGTTTATTCGGCATCACTCCTTTCTGGGATATCAGACTATCATGGAGAGGCGAGAAGTTATTTAAGATCTGCCTTAAACTGGCTACGCCTATGTTTTGAAGAACAAAGAAAGAAGGAAGCAAATTTTTATGACTCCCATGTTCAAAATAGTGATATTTTGGAGCTTGTCTGGTCGTATTTAAACCTTAACGGCGTAAAGGATTGTGCGGAGTTTCTATTCACGTGGACACCGAAAAGCAACATGTTCAACATAGTGCAAAATCTTATTTCCAGGCTAATTGATGTTGGGAAAGTTGATGAGGTAGATGAATTTCTCGATTTCTTCGATAGGGAGCCATTTTACATTATGGCGACAACAAGTGCCTTAATTAAAGTTGGTAGGTTTCCTGAAGCAAGCAACCTAGAAACTTGTTTAGACATACTTTGTGAGAAGGGCGGCATAATTGTTAAAACAGAACAAATCCATGATCCGATAACACCCATGGTTATTACTTTTTTAGAAGCATGCGTTTTTAGGAAATTGAATCCTCAAAAGATACTGCAGACACTTAAGTATTATGTACCGTTACGAGCCACCTGGCCGGTTTATCGATCCTATTTGTCGGATGAAAGATCTAGTTATTTAAAGGCGACCGCTATACGTGCTGTTTTAGCTGGAAAGTCTAAAATAGACATAAAGTCTGTTGCTCCTAAATCGTTTGGTAGCATGGATAGACCGAGTGAGTTGAATAATGATATTAAGACATTTAACGAAGTATTTAACGGTTTGTTTCCTTGGTACATGCTTAGGGCTCAGGTTTTATATAATGATGGTTTTAGAATCGTTGAAGTAATTGACTCTATTGGTCAATCTTCTGGAAAAGCCAGAGCAAATAGGTATGGTAATAATGATAGCTTGCCAAATGAGATTGCAGAGGCCTTGGCTTCCACCTTGGTTATCAATCATAATGCGAATCCTGATGATATAGTCCAGGTGTTTGAGGAATTTCTTAAAGACAAAAGAGCTTTTTTGGTTTACGATAAATTAAAAACTCTGCATGCTGCACATCGATTACCGCATTTATTTGGCATTAGACAGCAATTAGAAGAATCTACTTATAGTCAACTTAAAGATTCTCATTACGGTAATCCGGAAGAAATAGCCAACGGATTGATAGTCTTGGCACGTGCAGTTTTGATTTCTTCGACTGAGGACGCAAGCGAATATTTCAATGAGGCGGTTAGTATTGTGTCAAAATTTGGCGACGAAATCGCACACCGTTGGGAGGGAATAGTCTCCATTGCAAAAAGGGCGGCAGCGGAGGAAACTGTTTCTAACGAATTAGCGTATCGGTTCATTAGGTGTGCGGAATTGGTTGGCGAGTATGTAGGAAGAGAAAAGAATTGGAATAGAGCGGAAGCTATGCAGGTATGCACAAGAATGTCCCCAGGCATTGGAATTTCTGCGTTAAGTAGATGGCGGGATCGTGCTACAGGTCATCTTCCGTATCAATTGTACGCGGTATTGGTGGACCTCATTAGCTCGGGAAAAATCCCTTCAACGGTGGGCTGGTCATTGGCTAGTTTCCTTTCTTCAGATATTGTATCTGATTTCTTGTCATTATGTATAGAAAATGAAGTGTCAACCGATGTAAAAAAGAGTTTTCTTTATGATGCGGTTCGCTTGTATCAATGTGAAGGCGCTGATGGAAAGGTTTGGGACGAATTGGGTCAAATTGCTGTTAAACATCAAATTGATAATGATTTATTGCCGGAAATCATTCGTATGTTTAACGGCAACAGAAAAAGCGAACCTTCTAAAAGTAATCAAACATCATTTGAAGAGGAAACTACTCCAGCAGATTCTAAGGAAAAATGGGGTTACCTTTTTGAAGGAGTGCAGCTTTCCGAGCTGGAAGGTTTTAATAAGTTGATCGAAAAGTTTGAATCAGAAACTCAACGCGACCAGAAATATTGGGCTTTAAGAAGTTTATTGGAGGAAACTGTTTCTCGACTGGAAGTAAAATCACTTTGGCAATTTATTGACGTGATTTTTCTTACGGACTCAATTAACCACTATGACATTCAATATGTCCTTTCCTTATTGTTTCAACGGTGGGGTCACAAAATCAGCCTTAAAAACAAGTCCGCGGACATCGTTTATAGATATGGGCAGCGTTTCGCTCATGAATTGACAGAAAAGTATTCGTTTGATTCCATAAGTAGAGAGTTGAATTTGGAAACAGATATTACGAAAAATCTTCAAGCTGGTATGGTTTCCGGCCTAACGAGTAGCGAAGAACTCACTACGGCTCTTGGTTTCTTCGGTTTTGTTAAGGTCGCATCTTCTTTGATCGATAGTCGAGATGCCGCGGATGTAGTTGATTACGCACTATCTCGATTTGAATTACATATTGAGCCCACCTTTGGTGATGGTGATTGGAATGATAGACTGAATATTTCAAGCAATATTAATAACAATATTGCCGGATTTATTTGGTCCGCGCTCGGATCACCTAGGTCAGTGGACCGATGGAATGGTGCTCATTGTCTTCGAGGGTTAGTAAAATATAATTGTGTAGATATTCTAAATGAGCTGATGTACTGGTTTGAACACGAGGATATTGGAGCATATGGTTGTGCTGATTTCCCCTTTTATCGTCTGCATGCCAGGCAGTATCTTTTAATAGCTTTTGCGAGAGCGTCGAAGGATTACCCTGAAAGGTTTGTTAAATATTCGGAGATATTTAGCAAAAGTGCGCTGAATGAAAAGCATCTTCTTATTCAAAAATTCGCTGCAGATATTGCTTTGAATATTGAAAAAGCTTTCGCAGGAACATATAAAAAGGAAGCAGTGGATTCTTTGAGGACAGTTGGATCTAATACCAGACAAGTCCAAGTCCAAGAATACGGATTCTCAAAGGACAGTCCATGGCACGAGGAAGGTAGTATTGATACGAAGATTAATCGTCATTTTGGGTGGGATTTTGAGCGTTACTGGTATCAGCCACTTGCGAAAGTTTTTGGTATTCCTGAGAAACAGATCGAAGACTTGGCGGCAAAAGTGATAGTAAAAGAATGGGGTATTGGAAATCGGGAAGGTGGTTATAAGGATTCAAGAGTGGGTCTTTGGAACAGTTCATCTTATGAGGGGGAAACGAGACACAGTCATGGTACATACCCCAGAACTGACCGATTCGATTTTTATCTTTCCTATCATGCAATGCTTGTTGTTGCAGCTCGACTTATTGAAAAGTTGCCAGTTATAAAAACCAGTGATTGGTCAGAAGATGACCCTTGGGCAGATTGGCTATCAAAGCATTCGTTAACACGGGAAGATGGATTATGGTTGGCGGATATTCGGGACCCATTACCCCTTGAGAGACCGGATTGGATTGATGACGAAAAGAGTAAGTCTTGGAAAGCGGATATTGTTGACGCGGGTTTTATTAAATGCTTGCAGAGGTTAGAAAAGGATGAAATATGGATTAATGTATGCGGGAATTGGTTTGAAAAAGCCAACGAAAGGAGAGAAAATTTTTCGATCAATACGGCTTTGGTTTCACCAAAGACGGGAGACGCTCTATTACGTGCGTTGGCAACATGCGATAATCCACATGACTATAAATTGCCATTTTTTGAAGAAGACAATATGGAGATTGACTCCGATATATTCCAATTAAAGGGATGGATAAATGACTGTTACAATCAAAAACGACTTGATGAATACGATCCTTATGCCGGACAAATATACTATCCAACTTATTCGTTAGGAGATAAGATCGTTGAGAATTTGGGATTAGTAGCAGATAGTTCTGGCAAGAAATGGAAAACCCATAATGCTTCCGAAGATGTTTTGGTTTGCGAAACTTGGAGTAGTTCTGGGCATACTAGTGATGACGATCCCGATCAGATAGGAATAGTATTAAGGGCTAAGCTTTCTTTCCTAAAGAAACTTTGTGAAACGTTTAATTATGATATAATTTTTGAAGTGAGTATTAAACGCGACATCTACCATAGTTATAGTAGAGATACGAATGAGTACTCAACTCCAGTGTATAAACTATTAATATTGTCCTCAGATGGAAAACTCAGAACAACAGGCGCGGATTATCAACTTGGGTAGCCTCCTTGTGCGTGAGCTAGGAATAGATGGTGGAGTGGATACTTTTTCGAAATGGATGACGCATTACATTGCTGAAAAAATCATTTTCGCCGAAGAATTACCTCCCGGGAAGAAAAAGCGTGAAGCAGAAAATGAATGCTTCGATATTGTTCTTAAGCTATGGGAACGCAGATGGAGTTTGGGTTCTGGCAGAAGGCCTTTAGAAGATTTTGAATCGATTCTGCGGACTATAGAAAGAATGAACCCAGAAAAGGAGGAGCCTTTCTTTTATAGTTCTGTAGATTATGAATTATCCGCACTTGAAAAGGAGAATACGCGATTTAAGGACATTATGTTCTGTGCAAATTTAGCCTCCGATATTGACAAGGTTGCAAGAATTTGGATTGAGAATATTTTGCATTCGGCGGCAGTTCTCGCAAAAAATGAAAAATCGGGAGCCTTACTTAGAAATGCCGTTTCATTGCCAAAGAATGCTGATATTAGAGTCATCAATATTGTTCTTAATAATCACCCTCTTGTTGGACTAGATGATGATCAAGAAGATGATGATGAAAAGAAGAAACGAATTGAAAGACTGAAGATGAGAATTGAGGAATTGCAGAAATTCTCCAAACTCAATAAGGTTTTGATTAAAGGCTACAAAAAGGATTTGGATGATTTACTGTGATTTAAGTTCAAGTCAAACCATTCGTCAACTACTGGTAATTGAGAATTAACAAGGCATATTATGGAAAAGTTGTTCGGAATGGTTGATTCGAAATTTGATGAAGCTTTTGTAAAAGCTCTTATTGAAACGGAGGCTTTAGAGTCCGTGCATTTGGACTTTAAGCGAGGAGACTCTCTATACTTTAAAGAAGGTAAGGCCGACAAAAGAGAAGAGCTGGCTAAGGACATATCTGCCTTCGCAAACAGTGACGGAGGTATTTTGGTTTATGGAATAGAAGAACAGGATCATAGGGCTCATGAATTGACATTTGTGGATGAGACTCGAGTTTCAAAACTTGGCATTGAAGACGTATTAAAAAACCGAATTAGAAAAAACATTAAGGGAATTGGAATTCACTACATCCTGATAGAAAATGACCCAAAACAACTGATAGTAGCATTTAACATTCCCAGAAGTAATGATGCTCCACATATGGTCGGAAACAAATTCTATAAGCGATTCCAGACACTGAGTGCTCCAATGGAAGAATACGAAGTCCGGGATTCTTATTTCAGAACATCAAAACCTGTTTTGCAATTAGATATTCAAACGGAACGCTCAGGCCGCGGTGGAGAATTAAAGATTATTATTCGAAACATCAGTGCCGCCATTGCGTATGATTACAAACTCATTATTGATATTCCGGCCGAATTTATGAGCGCCGCTTATGAATCCCAAAGACGCAAACTCCGAGAGTATTATATTGGTGATCGTAGTCCTTATTATTATTCCATTCCCAACCGTAGCCCACTTTTTCCAATTGAGGAAAATGTCATATTGCAGTTTACGTTTCATAATATTCAGCAATCGATTTTATCAGACCCCAAAATTAGATTCGAGGTAGTTATATATTATGATGGAGGCTTTGAACGAAAGGATTTCTGCTTTATGGAAGAAACTATAGATGGAAGTAAGACATGAAAAAGCCAATTGAGATTACAGTATTCCTCATAAGTTCAGTGGCGAAATATTCTCTAAGAACTTAAATTAAGTCATCAAAGCATATATGAATAACAAGTGGTTGGAACCGGATGAACGGTGGTCAATTTTTGGATATAACGACTAGCAGCAATTCATCACGAACCTTGCTATCTGTTTAAATTTCGCGTGCATATTACATGCAACCCTATAAAAATCGAGTAGAAAGATAACGGTATAAAATATTACAGTTATCTGTCCTCTCACACCACCGTACGGACGGTTCTTTAGAGGAAGAGTGTTGTAGAATGGTATTAACAAATTGGATGAATTCTATAAAAATTCAGTTCAAAAAGCTTCTACAACCCTTGCCCCTCGGAAAATTCGGTTTTTCCGAGCACAATGTCAGGAACACCCAACATTTTTTTCTAAGAAGATTTGATTATCACCCAAAAGAGTTCGACAATTGTCCCCTTAGGGCTACCAAGCGGGACAATTGGTTTTTATCAACTGATTGTCCCGTTTTTTGTTTATCTAAAATGCTGTCTTTCAGCAATATAAATTCAAATATTTCGGATCAAGTCAAAAAGTTGTGGGCTATGCATATAATTTAGCTAGTCTAAAAAGGAAGAAGTTGACATTTCTTACTCCTCTGTGTTGTGCTC
>Ga0100402_1004308_pt1 | contig 15088 bp, 15 predicted proteins | sample CryGeyme20150102_FD_80419 | JGI IMG/M metagenome (GOLD analysis project Ga0100402, IMG submission 80419) | Groundwater microbial communities from Crystal Geyser aquifers in Utah, USA - Crystal Geyser metaG 2015-0102 | ecosystem: Environmental > Aquatic > Deep subsurface > Groundwater | place...
GAGGAATAAAAAAATATATGTGATGAAACTGGAGAAACGGGTGCTGGAGAAAGTAATGGATTTGAAGATTGATTGATTGTTAACTGATTGATTTATATTTTGGGAGGATTATAAATAACAGGAGTAGATATCATCAGTTTTGACCATTGACCTCTAGAACTGAATCGATGATCGTAACTCCTCCATCCCCATTGTTTTCGTTGCCGTCATTGCTGCCAGTGCTACCTGTGCTACCTGTGTTGCCTGTGGTAGGATTACCACTTCCTTCGCCTGTAGGCTGATTATTGTTGGTGTTCTGATTTGGTGGTGTATAGCTCGTAGGGAACCCATTAGGGCAGCTATTGCAAAAGCATCCGCATCGGCTGTAGTCAAAGATGTAGGGATAGGGGCAGTTGAAAGGGATACAGCCGCCATTACCTCCACAACCTGAAGAAGGACATTGACAGATGCAGCTAGAGGTGTTCCAGACTTGAGGATATGGGCATTGCCTGGCTTGGCATTAGCATTAGCATGTGTTTGAATTCCAGAACCGAGGATAGTTGCATTGTTGCTGAGAGTTCTAACATTGACACGAACAAGTGTTGGGGTTCCATATTTGAGGCCAATTGCACTGTTTTTGCTGGCATTTACATGAGCAAGATGGTGAGTCCCAAACCTGACCTGCTGGACAAGTTTGAACATTGGGGCATTCACACCGACAGTTGGTCGCACTCCATTGTTGGGGAGAAGTGCATTGCTGAATATTGACACATTGGCATTGGCACAAAGTTTTATTCCATACCTGAGGCCAGTTGCAATTTTGCTGAGGACATTATTCTCTCTAGCATCCACAAGTCGAAGGATTTTGCTTGTAACCTGAAGGGCAACATTTTCTTCTGCACTTACAGCCGCAATCCTGCCAGTCCCAGAATTTTCCTGACGGACATTCAGTGGGTCCATTTTTGCACTTGCATCCACAAGAAGGATAGCCAGACCATTCTCTCAGTGAGCTCTTGCAGGTGAAGCTTTCCACGCACTCACATTGGCAGGTATTTCTGTTGTAATGGGTCACACCAGTATTATTACAATCATAACACTTAGCAGTATTCTGAGTCAATGTGTAAGTGATAGCAGCTGGGGTCGAGCAGCAGAAATTATAGACTAGTACAGTGATGGTATTGCATCCGCATTTGAGGTAAGGCTGAAGAAGGCTGATAGTATGGTATGAAGGATAAGGAGGTAGCCAGCTCTGGATCATCTGACCGTTGATATAGACAAAACTGTACCCACAAGCTGCAAAAATAAATTTAACAGCACTTTGAGGACAATCAGTATTGAAAGTAATTGTGAAGGTGGTTTGATATCCTTTAGGATAGAGTTGATAGCCCTGGCCTGGTAATTTCCACCCGGTTCCTGTGAATTAGGCCTTCTGACCTTGCACAAAGGTCCAGTCTGTGATGGTCTATTGAGAGGATGGATCTTTAGATGTTTGGGCGAAGATTCCCTGTTGGGTTGGACTCCTTATAGGGTTAGAGATGGGATTTCCATTGGAGTCGACCAACTGTCCCCCTTAGAGAGGTCTTAGGTTGTTAGTTTCTGATCCTGATCCAGATCCACTTGCTGATGGACCGCCTCCCAAAGAGCTGATATCAATATTGCTGGGAGCAACAGAGGCCGAGTTATCATCAGAAGAGCCGAGAATGTCTTGTTGGAAAGTGCCTGCTATGAGTAAGAGCAGAAGAAGAGTGACTTTGGCCATTTTAATGTTATAAATAGCGGATCGTAATGCCTTTATTTAAGATATTATCACACACTGGCTTTTGAGTCCTATATAATATCGGCTGACAACAACCATACCAGTCAACAACTTTTGATTATTTTGGATTATTATGATCTTTCTCGTCGAGTACGAGTTGGCATTCGGTTTGTTTAGATTATTTATTACATTTAAGGAGCAATTGTTGGCCATAGTCAGTGCCCAACAAATCTTTTCAAAAAAGTACAAGAAAAATCAGACAAAAATCCATTCAATATCTATCAATACATCATATCATCATCATAAACTCTTAACATCATCATTTGAGATATTTCTCCAGTTGTCGATAATTTTCCTCCTGGTCTTTATCACTCAAGTCGACCTCCAGCAAATCAGGCGCCAACTTCAAATATTTTTTCAATCGGCCATACTTCGAAGGATAAGCTGATAGCTGATGCCCCGCCATAATATAATGGTGATATCCCTTATCGATTATTTTCGTTATATCTTGATGGATCTTCTGCTGGTATGGTCGGTTGTTTCCCGTCGATGAGGACTCCTCACCCTAACCGACATATACTCCCTGCTCGTCACCAAGCAAAACAATGATGTATTTGGAGAATTAAGTCTAATCGTTTTAGATAAAATTGAGAATTTCGTGGAATTATTTTTCGTAGACCCGTTTTTTGTTGATGGTTTTAGATGAATTAGCCCGCTAGCTATGGTTGAAGTCCTTTACTCTATCGTTGAAGTTGAATATATTGATGAAATCATCATTATCCAGCAAAAACTTGATCCGATCGTTGTTGCTTCTCCTCAATCGGACCCGATTTATATTCGCCTCAGAAATTTCCTAGCCGTGTTGCTAAAATTGATCCTCATCTAAATTGAACATCAGCAGCAGATCAAAAGGATGGATCAGGTCGAATAGTTTATTCAATAGTTTGTGATAAGGTTTAGGATTTGGCAAACTTGAAAGGAAATAGATCTTTTTGTTGCTTGTGTTGTAAAATTGTTTTACGAGCTTCAGTTAAGGAACTTCGTTTTCGAAGAGGAGAGAGTGTCTTTAGGTTTAGAGGATCCGGATCAGGCTGGTTAGTAGCTTGCGCTTGAAAATGTTGCTGCTTTATTATTTTATCTTAGATAGAGGGATAAATACCAGAGGATGGATGAGGTTATTAAAGAGGACCTAATCGAGGTGTGGGCTGAGCTGCTCAGCCATTGTCGCAATCAGATATCTGGCTGTGATTCGTACTTCTTTTTGGCTTGATTTTCCTAAATATTCCAAAGTTTTAAAAGGCACTGGCAGCTGCAAGCATTGATGTACCATCAATCTGGCAATTTATCCTCTCTGCACTTGCTCATGACGGATCAGATGCATATACTTCTGCTCAAAATGAATCAAATCCTGAAACTAAGCCAACTCCTAACGTTAATCTTCTTATTTGATGATGTTCATGTTGTTCTAGAAGGTGAGAAGCTAGGTCCACCACCAATATTTTTGGAGGGTCAGCTCGTAAATTGCGCCTATTTATTAAGTGAGGATATCGAGGTTAGATTCGGTCAGGGATTGGGATTTCAAAGCTATTAGATCCTAGTAGTAGGCAATTATTCTGCGGTAGGCTTGGGCTGTCTCCTCGGTGATAGCTGTTGGGCTCATCTGATATATCTATTCTTCCTATGTGGCCTCTTTGGTGAGGTCATCCTCTTCATCTGAAAATTATTCATCTAATCTCAAATTATTGAGGTCAAAATGGACGCTTTCGAAACCTCGACCTCGGATGATACTGCTATCTCTCTTGCTCCTTGATAACCCATTCAATGAAAATTCGCTGTCTTCGTAAGATTTCTCAGATTTCGATTCATCTTTTGGCTCGGTTATGTTGACGATGTCGATGTTCGACTCACTTAGTTGATTTTGAATAGTTTTACAAGTCTGTCCATAGATCTAGGAAGATTTACTTTTCCTCAAAATGGGTCCCTCATCTATTTATAGGGTCTATATATCATTGCTGAAGCGAACTCCTCTGTTCTGCCGAAAACTTACGCTGATGTTTTTCATCAGCTCTTCATTGTCAGGGTTCAATAAATTGTAATTGGCGTTTCGTCGTTTATTGAGCATTCTCTATTTTGTTTAGTCTTTGAATTATTTGAATTTGTTGTTGGAAAAGGTCATAAGCCTAGTCTTTTTGGTCGACTTCCTTCTTAAAGGTAGCTCCTTCATTTTCAAATATTTTTGCACCAAAATACCCTAAATAGCAATCAGCTCTCGAAAGATATACTCCTGCACTGCTGAATTTTAATGTCCGAACAGATCAATCCCTTCTTTAAGCAACCTTTTGTACCTTGATTTATTTTTGAATTTCAGCAATTTATGGATCCACATGAACTTGTGAAAATAGTCCACCAAAAAAGAAAATAATTCTGGCTTCTTAGTGAAAGAGTTGAATTATTTCTATTCTTTGTTGCGCAAGTGTTCACTCATGTTGCGGATAAGCATAATACTAGTGAGGAGTGTATTTTCGATCGTGTCCACAGAAATGGTCAAGAAAAAGAGAGAAACAGCTATCACGGCCACAAGCGAGTAACCCGTGTATCTAATATGATTGAGAGATCTAGATTTGATTTAGTCGATATCAGCATAATAGGTGCTGTTGGCTGAAATGTAGTAGGACAGAGTATAAGGATTGCTTTTGAGAGGAATCGAGTAGCTGAAAGGTTGGATTTCGGGACTGATCTGATGATGGAAGTAAGAATAGACAAATGAGCCAGTAAATAGACCCAAAAATATGATGGGCTATTCTCGACAAGCAGTAGGTATGCCCAAACTAGCATCGACATAAATTGAAATTCGAGTTATGTAATCTGACAGACAATTTTGTAAAAATGCATAGTCGAAGGTAGAGTCTTGGGTTGCCCAGTCAATGATGGAAGGATAGCTGACAGTACTTGTAAGTTGAGGTAGGTCAGTTTGAAAGAAAAAACTATTATCAAGGCCTGTCAGGACACTGTCTGAATATTGTTTTACCAGAGTCACGCATAAAACAGAATAAATAGGGTTCATGTACAAGCAATAAAACTGGTATAAATTCCCACTTGTGAATGGTACTTCAGCAATAATATATTTTTGCATTAAGGTTAAATTCGTACTTGTATTGCTTGAGTAGGTAGTTGTAAGTTGATTGACCAGTTAGCTGTTGATTGTGCTGTTGAAAGGCAAAGAAATTGGTGTTGAGTTGAGGTAGACTACTTCATTGTCTTTATAGAGAAAAATGAAGGTAGAGTGGATATTAGAGACTAAACTACGGCTATTTGCCTTGAGTATGGGGTACATAGCTTAGTATGTGGAATAATTTGAGGCTGAAGAAAGAGAGCAGTCGAAATAGTTAGCATTACAGCTATAACTTCCTGCACTATATCCACCAGCTTCCATGATTTTTTCACATCCGTCCAGAAAATTCATCACTCGATCGATTTCCATTGACCTTGCTTCCGTCATTTGCTTGCCGATCATAACCATAAAGTCAAACTAACTCATCGTCCTCATTCTAAATTCAGTCATAGTTCCGGCTATCTTCAGAATGATAAACAGCCCAAAAAACATGAGACAACCTACCGATATATTTCTCGTGAGCTTATGTTGCAAATTGATCCTGAAGTCGGTCAGATGGATTTAAATTTATTCGCTTTACATTTGTAAGGATGTGCTTGTAATAGGGAATTTTGAATATATTAAGGTATAGATCAAATTTAGATGGTTTATTGGTTTTGAAGGGGCTTGTAGCCGTCTTGTCGTTGGATCTGCTCCCGTAGTTTTTCTATTTACTCTTCGTTGACCTTCTAAAATTATAGAATTGACTATTGGATGCGAATTTTGAAGTTGCGAACCAGCATGTTCAAAGCCTTTGTTCTTTTTTCCTTCTTTGTCGACAAAAAAGGCACTTGATTGTCAATCTGATGCATCAAAGCATGCAAATTCATCATCTGTTCCTGCACTTCACTACTCTCTTTATTATCTCCTTGTTGGGCTTCATAGGAAGCTTTAGTTGCCACTAAAATGTTCAATTTTAAAATATTGCTCATTTCCTGAAACAATCGATTATAGAAAGCACCTTTGTTTTCTTTGTACCAATCTAATTGTCTCATGAAAGCGTTGATAGAGCTCTCGACTCGCATCATCGACTAGACACCTAACTCCTAAAAGTGAGCGGCTGCTTTGCCTATGGTGTTTTGAATGTCGAGAAGTATCATGTCTTTGCCGAGAGTTTGGTCCAGGTTGTTTTTTGTGACGCGTTTGGCCAGGAGCAAAGGAATGAAGAGACCTCTGGTTCCGCACATATAGTGGATAGCTTTGTAAGTAATGTGACCAGAACTAAGGGCGTAGACCTATCTATAAAATTATGCGATTTAGACTGAACTCATGAAATTGAAATTTTTCACCATGAAGTGATGGAAATCTCCAAAAGTGATGTAAGATTTCTTCATTTTGCTCTTGAAACTGCTCTCGAAAATACGTTCACTTTTAGACCTCTCCAACGCATACACTTCCAGCAGTAACTTCAAAACAAAATTTTTATCAACGAAAGCCTCGCCATATTTGACAGATTTCTTACTTTTGATGATGTTTTTGACCCTCTCGATTATATAGTTTTCATAGGGTACCAATTTTTTGATGACTACCTTGAGTGCCTTGCTCAATTTCACATAAGAAATCGGATCGGGGGCTCCCAGTAGGTGACATGTGTTTATGCCGCTATTGATTTCATTGCGGCAATCCAGGAAAAAGTAAATCTCATCTAGTGTATACTGCTCGAAGAGGAAGCTTTTGAAGATGTCACATTACCAGGTGTTACAGAAATTTTTGTTGAACAAGTTAACCAGGAAGGTGATTTTTTACTCGCTTTCAATTGGCTTTTTGCGATATTACAGTGTGTTGGTGGCTGAATTGAGTTGGAATTTCTACAAAAAGCCAATGACATGCTCCGGAAAGCTAGGGTATTCTTTGTAGGAGTTGGCTACTTGGAAAGCAGTGAACATGCTATCGAATATCACCCTTAATTTCAAGAAGAAGTTATACTAGATCGGCCTGATGTTAATAATATTTTTCTCCATGAGAAGGGTATTTTCATAGGCCTAGAAATAAATGTAAAAATTGGGCCTTAACAACCTCACATCTATTTCTGTATTGCCCATGGATTCCTTAGGCCCCTGCTCTTTGTTTTACTGAAAATTGGGAGTGTTGTTATAGTTGACCTTGGGGACCGACATGATTTGAAGCCATTCTTTGAATTATTTGATGATCCTGTCCAAATCTTACTTGTCTTATTACTGATCAGGATTTACCACATTCGACATGTTGAAGTAGTTCAGCAACTGCTTGTTTTTATCCTTTAGCATCTTGATTTTTCCAACTGATCGAGCAACCTCCTCTTTTTGCTAGCGGAATAGTGCTCGCCAAGTGTAGGTTTCCTCTGTTGCCATTGCCCAAAGCTCTTTATATTTGAGGTATTCCTTGAATTATTCATTTTCCTTCAGGCATTTATTGTAACTTTGCTATAGTTAATCTAATTTACCCCTGATGTTGTCATTCATCTCTTTGTTGAGATAGAGCTATCTGCTCAGGGTTTCAATTTGAAGAGATTTCACCTCGGAATCGTGTTTGAATTTATTTTTCATGATGGTCAAGGCGATAACCTAGTTGTTTAGATCTGTCTCGCCTGAGTTTTATTTCTATTTCTATTAAAATTTGGATAAAGTAGCCTCCAACTCGACTATTCGCTTTTCGTAAAGCTAAACCTTCTTATCGAGGATGACCGTCTGTTGTGCAAGCATGTTGAAATGGTTGATGCTGAGATCCTCTTTGACGGCTGAGACTTGTTCCTTACTTTTGTCGTAGATGCTGCTTCTGTTCAAGAATATTTTCATTTGACTTTTTTACTAAGGGAGTAATTTCGTATTATCTGGGAAAGCACTGACAGCAAAGGATTCCTAATTTCCATTGAGAAGCCTTGCAGTTTTGTTAATACTGGAGCTATTCATAAATTGGCTGTCGTTCATCTTCATTGCCAATTTCAACAGACTCTTCACCAGAAATTCCTCAACTTCATAGAACTCAGTCGACCTGGTATTGAATATTTAACTTTTTCTCATGTATAGCTACCACTCCTCGGTCATTTTTGCCTCCTTGATGTTTTAATACATTTTCAGCATTTTAAATTGGTATTTTTTAAGGTGCAGATCCTACCCCTCAAGAAAGGTTTTCATGGTGATATCATTGTGATGGATGGAAGGCATCTAGAAGTATATATTTTTGTCTTAAATGTCTCTTGCTTTGAGGTTTGATTTAGAGGTGTAATTCTTGCTGTTCTCGTTAGGTTTAATGACTGTCGGGAATGAGACTTTATCGGTTTTCTTTTTGTTCATTTATTCTATAGAGATTATTTAAAAATAAAGCACTTATCATGGATTTTATACTGTGCTGATAAATTTATATTATGCATCTTGGTGTAGGCGACTACTATTCGCTGTCTTCGGGCAACTACAAAAAACATGCACAGGTGGAGGTCATCGGAGTAGATTCATTGCAACCTTACTCGGCTGGCTCTCAGCCCATGCCGTCATATTCATCATAGCGCAAGATAAAAGAATCAGTGATAAAGGAAGAGTAATAAATGGAGTAAGAGAAGCAACAACAAATTAACAATAAACTGTACAGAACAACTAAATTAAAAGATCGACAAGATGCCACGTCATAATATGGGAAGGAGTAACCCGAAGATCGGAATTATCTTGTGTACAGCTATATCGACAAGAAGAATAAGGGAGCGCCGCTAAAAAAATTGGATGAGATTCATCGATCTATCTCCCAATCTGCCGAATCGAATAACGAAGAAAAGCAAATATATTTGGAACTTGAGAAGGAAAAGAAAATGAGGATGGATCTGGAAAAGTCATATCGGACACTTTTGGGTCAAATAAATCAGAGAAGCACTGAACCTACTTTGAGAAGAAAAAATTCTGATTGGACAGTTGGTGGTGAAAAGGCTAACCACACTCAGGAAGAAGAATATTACGAAGGCGCAAATAACTCGAGAGTAACAGATCGTAAAACCGTCAAAATGAGTGAATACTAAACACCCAGAAATATTTCCAGATAACCAGACTCCTAAGAAGAATAAATTGAGAGGATTGATCCCATTCAGATAAAATAGAATTAAGAATCAAGCGATACAGAGGACTGCTATCGTAGAAGGACTGTAATAACTCAGGAATCAGCCGAATTTTTGGAAGATTATATGACTGAACAGAGGGAATTTCAGGCTCGGATGATCGATGTCGTTGAAAATTTACACAAAAAGGTAGAAGAACTAGATGAATATCTCTTTGCCAAGGAGCAAGCTGAAAAGGAGGCTGAATTTGAGAGACAACTGGCATAAAAGTAAAATCAAATTAGAAAAATGTAAGAGTAGAACTAACTATTGCGAACAAAGGCGGTGAAAGATGAAAAGCAGGAGAAGGACAACCCCCGTGACATATTGACAAATCTCAGCCCAAATTCGCTTTACTTTTTCTGCATTATTCTGATGGCCATCATCGCAGTAGCATGATTGTAAACATATCTCTAAGTTAATAATTCAAAATTAACGATGCAGCATAATCGACTGGCTCTCAACATTGAATAGATCGAAAAAGAGCACCATTTGGGGCAGTAGTCGCCTGATGAAAAATAATACTCAGGAGGAGACAACTTTGAAGTAGAAGGAGAAGAAGATGAAGAAGAATATGAAAGTGAGTAAAGATCATAAATGGTCTAAAATAGTGAAAATTTTCAAGAAGACCTAGCACAAGATAATCCATATAACGCCAATCAAATGTATGAAAGTATCGAAACCTTTGGCAATCATCACCCTTCATCCCAATAATTTCTCAGTACACTCAACCAAAGACCTCATATATCGAACCCCAAATCTATTATGCAAAAAATATCCTAACTCAGTGCAGAAACACCCATAAACCTCAGCAAATCAAATAACCAAGGATACAGCCGATATTCCAATGTTGATGATGAGGTCAACAGAATCGTGAGGAAGGTCATGGGTAAATCTAAGCCTATCTAATGGCTGAGAGAAAGCTCCTACAGGAAAGATCAGGAAAAGGTCAGCAAGATAGATAAAATTAATCGTGAGTTGCTCAATGAAAATGCCCAACTTATTGGTCAGTTGAATGATTTGGAGAAAAAAATGTCTTCCCTTTGTCATAAGGTTTCGGGAACTAAGAAAAACAAATCTATGAAAGAAGAAGTAAACAATTCACATTTTGAGGATAAAAATCTGATGAAAACTTTGAAAAAATACAGGGAAAAGTTATCAAAGGCTCTAGATCTAAAAAGTAGGCTAAGCTCCAGGTTGATCAGCTAAAAAAGCAGAAGTCGTATAATATCAAACACACAAAGATCAGTTCTTCAAAAAGTACATGAAATCAGCTCTAACAGCAATAGTGAATCTATGGGCATTATATCGACCATCAGAAGTAGGTCAGGAAATAAGGGAAAAGCATTGAAGAATATGCAAAAGTAAGAAAAAACTGGTAATGTTTTATGTAAAAACTGTTGCAAGGAGATAAAAAATGAAAGTAGTTATGAAGCTGATTCATCGTTCAAGCGATCGCCCATCTTTTCTCCAGTTCTTCAATTCAAATAATATCAAATAACAAGCCCAAATAAAAATCTTATTCTGAGTTAATTCCATCTGCCAAAACCTTAACTTTCCAGTAAAGCTTGCCAAGCCTCATTAGACACTGAAACAACAGAACTGTAATTGCTCGCGCTCATCGAGGAATAAAGATAATTACAGCAAATAATTGACAAGAATGCAAAAACAATCGAATCCTACTAGGATAGATTGCTGAAAAGTATGGAGGAGGGTTGTTGATTGAATATTTTTTTGCATTTTATAATAGAAGAGAATGAGTATTGTCGAGGAGCTAAAAAAGCAAGGCGATAAAGCAGTTCAGGAATATACTCAACTGCTGGCCGAAGAAGAGCCGTAAGGCGAGGAAAAGGAGCAACTTCTAAGATACTCCAAGAGCCCACTGATAACAGAGATGGAACAAAATGATTTGTCAACAACAGAGGAGTGTTCCAACGATTACTACGAAGAAGACCAGTTTAATTATTTTGCATCTTTGCCCAAATCAAAAACCTCTAAATGCATTGTATGCAAAAAGATCAACCCTAAGTACAAATGCCCAAAATGCAAAATATAATACTGCTCAATCGATCACTATAAATCACACAACCTTTTTTGCACAGAAAAGTTTTTCAAAGAGCAAGTCGAAAGTCAACTTAAGGCAACTAAAGCAAACTCACAGCAGAAGAAAAATATGATTGAGTTGCTCAAAAGTAACAAGGAGCAATTTTAATCTTAAAGAAGCTAAGTCGATGAATAGACTAAAATATAAGAGATAGGGGAAGAAAGGTTGAATCAGCTGCTGGAGTTGATCGAGAGAGGAGAGGAAGTGGAGTTAAACTAAAATGAGAGAAAATGTTTCTAAGTATATTTGAAAGAATTAGAAGATGTTTCAGAAGAACAGGAAGGTCTACAAATAGGAGAGTCAAAATAGGAAGAACAGCATGCTCCTTTTGAGTAGCACATTCCTTTCTGGCAGATTCAATAAGGCCTATCGCAATATTTTACCATAGACCAACCCATATAAATCGAATAGTATAATGCCTCCAAACACAAATAATTGCTGGACTATCGACAGCTGTCCTCTCAATTACTCAGATAAGACATCCCTAAATTGCTCTAGAATATCAACTTCAAAAAGACATCAGTTTTTGCTAATTTTTAGTTACTGCAAATGGTGTATCTGACTGCTCTGATGTTCAGATCATTCAATGGAGAGTATATCAATAACAAAGAGTTCAGTGAGACATTTATGGACATTTATGATGAAATGCTGGGGAAAAAAATGGCAGAAAGTGCACCAAATGGCACAGTGGATGCTCTGAAATCAAATAATAATGTTTTTGGATTGATTAAGAGTAATATTTCTCGGTTGGAAACAAAAAACAAAGAAATATACTAAGTTCTTCGTTCTTGGTTGCCTCTTGTACTAGAAGATTGTTTAACTATCTTCAACAACAAGTATTTATGTCTCGAAACATTATATCGTCTGCTCGAATGCTTCAAATCTCTGAATGAATCCCAACAAGTTAAATGGTCCGATGAGGTGATGAACTCTCCTCTCGAACAACCAAAAAAGAAATCTCAAGGCGATAAACGAAAATAAAGAGAGTTGTTGAAATTAGTGAAAAAAATATAGTTTTGTATATGTTTTGCCAGTGAAATCGTCTACAAAGATGCTGTTTCATAGCAATAAACTGAATAGAAGATCAGGACGCATGCCAATAGACAGATAATCATCTCAGCCCTGACCACATAATTATAAATCCAAAAGCAACAGACAAAATATTCAAAATCTTTCAAATAGCAGCTCGAACATAAAAAACAACGCACCCTGAACTAAATATTAATTCCTTGATTTCACCTTTCTTATTTTGACCATTTTATCTACAAAAATCACTGTTTGTGAGGCCTATCGTTAATCATCAGCCATATAAGATAGCAGAAGTAGAAGAAGGTGAATGAAATTGAGCTGAAGAACACATAAAAATGCTTGATATTTTTCTTACCAATGCACTTGCTCAGCCAGGGACAGTGATGGTCGTAATCCTCAATGCAAATGTTGCAATATTTGCAATGGTAGACTCTTTTTGGCGTGAATACTTTGCAAATGTTACAGTAACTGAGTGGAAGGAATAATACGTGCGCTTAGGTTAGTAGTTCTAGTCAGGGTCGTAGATACCAGGGTTGCTGAGGAGGGTAGCGATGAAGGCTGATGGAGAGAAGAGGACAAATAGCCAGTGTATGATTTCTCCTGTGGTACTCAGTTGAATCATACGTCTGAGAAAGGCCAATCCAAAGGCAGCTGCAAGCAAGAATCCAAAGGCAAAAATGGAGAAACAATCTTGATACTTCCACACTTACAATCGGGTCCAATAGATAAGTGAATGTACTTTGTACTGAAGACCTTCAAATTTCCATAGCTCGACTTCTCATGCTTATCCGACTTCGGCAGTGAGCTTTCCAATTGCCTTGACTCATCATTTTACAATTCTTCTTGTGAGAGTTGTTTCATTTATTCTGATTATGGATGCTCCATATAATATACAGATCAACTATCATTTTTACGAATATCAGGGTCATTGAACATTGTGGCGTAGGTGTGGAGACTCCACTATGATGCCTAGTATCATTTTCAAATATTAGACAGTATCGGACAAGGAATATTCTCCTGTCTTTGTGATTACTGGCATGTACTGTTCCTATCTTTTGACCTCAATCAGCAAGGGATCACTGACCATTGAGATGTAGTGCCTTATATCTCTTTAGAAAGAGTAGCATTGCTTTTGTTCAACAGAGTTATTGGCGTAATTATAAATGGATTAGTTTCGAACGATGAGGCTGTAAAGAGAAGGGGAGGTGAGATCTTTCTGGCAGAGCTATACTATTTGTTCGAGTTTGGGGAAAGTTAAGACGAAAGAGTTCATGGCTATAGGAAGCTGTTCGTATAGACCTTCAGGCATATGCTGCATTTATTCGACTGAAAGATAGCTGATTTTGGATTCACCTTAAAGAAAGCTGACATATCGAGGAAGTTGCTCTTTCTCACCAGTTCTAGGTGAGGTGCATTTAGCAGCCATTTCTTTACTTTCCATCACCATTTGTCCCAACAGAAGAGGATCCAAAGGTCGCTCCAGCATGTTTTCCATCCCAGAAAAGTAAACATATTCAACTTGCTCTCTCTGCAAAGATTTCATGATTTCATGGCCAAACAACAACTCAGCATTCTCAGCCGTCCCGAAAGGCTTCTTAATTAGCCTAAAATCTTCTCCAAGACAATATTTTTTCTATTCATCCAACATCACAGCAGCACTTGCGCAACTGAAATGGAAACTACTCTGCTAAAATTCATAATGATTCTATCCAGTCATGTAACTCTGAATATCCTACAAATTTTAGCGGTTGCAAGATATTATAATCGGTATATGCTTTTGCTTAGTGATTCGACGGATGTTGCTGAAGGCGACGTCAAGCATATTGACCTTTGTTGTTAGCTGGAAGGGATAGAGAAATTTGTCACCTTTGCCGAATCTCGAAGATGAGCCTCCGCACATGAGCACTAGAGCTACTAAGTATAGATAGTTGCTTACCTTTTCCTTGTTTGATGAGTTTCATACCTTTACGACGGTACTGTTCTTCTTTCTCACTTTGAGCTTGATTTTTTTACTATCCTTGGTTACTCGATTCGATGATATTGGGAGCAGATCCACTCTTCAGCTTAACAGTCAAATTCTCAATCCTCTCTTTGTTCTTGACAAAATAGTCGTATAGCTAGTCCATGAACTAAAATTTGATAATGTGTAAGTCCTCCAAAAAATGTGTCTTCTCCCCTTCCGACAAGGCATTCCATCTCTACTCAAACTTGTCCTCATGTCCGTGCATGATCACTCTCGTCAACAATGGTTGGTAAAATTAGGAGATTTGATATTCTGGCGTATATGAAAGGATGTACTTTTGCAGAAATGCTTGACTGACTGTTCGAGTTGAAATGAAGTCGGCTAAATCGATGTTTTTGATAGAATTGAATGACTGTCTTCTTTGTGCTAAACTATAGCAGGCAGTTAACTTCTATCTTTTCCACCATCCTCACAACAGTAGCGATTGCCCATTAATATCTTTGTGTTAAATATATCCGAAAAAATCTAAAATCATAAACTGTCTTATCTCCTGGATAACTATAAGCTCCTTATCATCAACTTTTTGATAATTCTTAGTTATTTTTGTATGCGAGCTATCTAATCTTCTTGTTTCTCTTTGATGGCTCGTAACATTTTATTTTCATTTAGAAGGTGCTTTTATGCATTGCTGGAGAGATTGGTCATCAAACCTGCTGGATTTTTATCAAATCTAACTTTCCTTTTTTATTACGTCAATAAATGTTTGAATTAGCTGTCTTATATCCTAACTCCATGTTTCTGCTCCATTTATTTTTTTATCAGGTTCAGCTCTTCTTTGAGATCTTTTAGCATTTGATCGTGAAACACACAGTTTACTGTAAATATTTTGTTCATTTGTCGTTCTTAGGATTAATTGTCGCTGCTGAAGTTAAAATTAAATTCCGAATTATCTCTATTTATTCTAGTCGATTCCCTATTGCTTGTCGTTGCCAAACCTTGAAGCATGGATTATGCAGTCATATTCCTTTCCATAATGTTGACCTCCTTGA
>Ga0100402_1004309_pt1 | contig 15087 bp, 16 predicted proteins | sample CryGeyme20150102_FD_80419 | JGI IMG/M metagenome (GOLD analysis project Ga0100402, IMG submission 80419) | Groundwater microbial communities from Crystal Geyser aquifers in Utah, USA - Crystal Geyser metaG 2015-0102 | ecosystem: Environmental > Aquatic > Deep subsurface > Groundwater | place...
AATCTATTTCTTCAATTTTGATTTTTGTTTCATTTAAAATTTGATTTACCACCATTAAAATATGTCTAAAATATCCAGGGTTTGCTGTAAATCTCCCAGCGTGTTCCGGATGATCCTCTTTTGGTCTACGCCAAAAATCAGGAGTGTCTGTGGCAACAGAAGTTGTGGCAATTATCTTTGCCAAAAACTGGCTTTCATTTTTTCCAACAATAAATGCTGCTCCACCCGCTCCTGCCGTATACTCCAAAACATCCCCTCTTTTTGCCTGAGCTGTATCTGCTCCAATAGCCATAGCGTAATTTGTAAAATCTGAATTAACATATATTGATGAAATTTGTAATGCTTGAGTTCCTGCTTTACAAGCAAATTGAAGATCTGCTAATGCAAGAGATTTATAAAAACCTTCTCCTTGACTATTAATATAACTATCTGAAGATATTCCTAATGCCTGAGCTACAACTGTTCCTGTAGGTTTGACAGCATAAGGATGACTTTCTGATCCAATAAAAAGAGATCCTAACTGAGATCTAATATCCTTGTTACTTAGTTTTTTTAATCTATCCAACGCTTGAAATCCAGCCGCTACAGAAATGGTAATAGTGTCTTCGTCTTTACTAGGAACACTTTTTGAATATACTCCAAGAGACTGATAGATTTTTTGTTTTTCTTTACCTTGGTTTTTTGCAATTTGTTCTCCACTAATTCTATTTTTTGGAATTTTTGATCCGTATGAAATTATGCCAACCGGTGATTTATTATTAAATATCATTTAAATTCTATCTCCCTAATTTTTGATGAGCACTTGCAAGCGTGTCTGTTGAGAGAGCGGCTAATCCAGATATTTCTCCGGCTAATGATACAAGTCCAACACAAATTGCTAAATCATTTGCTTTTGGCATTTTTTTATTAATCAAAGACCTTGCTTGTTTTTGTTTTGGAAACCAGGTTCCTCCACCGATACTACCAACAGTTACATTCGGTAATGTTAATGCCACATACAATTCTTGATCATCGATAACTTCAAAATGGACACTTGCCTCACTTCCAGCAACTACATGAGCAATATCTTGACCTGTCGCCAGATAAAAAGCTCCCAAAACATTTGCTACATGCATATTTTGTGCAAATGATCCTGCAACATTACTGCCGATAACATTCTTAACTATATGAGTTTTTACTAACTTTTTTGGATCAACCTTAAGGATTTTTTTAGCATCTTCTAAACTTACTTTTGTTTCAACAGTTACGTAATAACCTCTGCCCTTTATTCTGTTGATTATAGAATCTTTTTTATCAGTGCAAACATTTCCAGAAATAGTAAGTAATGAAACCCTAATATCATTTGGTAACTGCCTTTTAAACTTATCCCATGCATATGAAAGTGCAATTGTAACCATATTCATACCCATAGCTTGATCAGTATCAAAAACAAACCTAAAATATAATAGCTTGTCTCTTAGATATGATTCATATTCTAAAAACTTTAGATGACTACTTGTCTGCTCACAAAAGTTTGCAAATATCTTAATGTTTTTTTTAAAATATTGATCAAAAAGTACTGCATCAGTTATTGAATTACATTCAAAAACAACTGATCTACTCATACCAATTTTTTTGATATTAACCGTTGTTTTTCCATTATTTATAAGTTTAATTCCCCTATGCACGGAAGCTATCAGTGCTCCTTCAGTTGTTGCTAAAGGAACTAGATAGGATCTAATTCCTTTACTTGAAACTTTTCCAGATTTAGAAATATAATTAATTTCTGAAAATACTGGACCAACTATACCCAATGGTACTTCTATTGAACCAATTAAATTTTCACAATTTTTTTCTGAAGCCATATCTATTGAAAAACCAATTTTGAAAAGCTCATTGAAATGATCACAATTTTTTTCTGTTAAATCGCAAACAAGGTTTTGTCTTAGATTCAACTTATCATTGTGCGATAAATTTTTGTTTCTAATATAAAAAGATTTGTTTTTGGTCACAAAACATTAGTCGCAAAAAGAAACTAAAATCATTCAAACAATTTTTTAAAAGCATCATAAAGTTGTGAGTTTTTTAACATTAAAACTGTCCAAGGAGCTAATAAATATTCATTACCTTTTAATTTTATTTTTACAGGAGCAGTTTTCTGTTTTAATTCATCTTCAGTTAACAATAGTGTTTGATCTGGATGAATATAATCAAAACCTGAAAATGCATTATATAGCTCTTTAAAACTAATCCATTTTATTTCACTTACTTCATCTGGATTGGGTGATATTTGATTGTTAAATAGACCGATGTATACCTGATCAATTTCATGCTCTCCATATGTTTGATTACCATATGCTTTATACGTGAATTTATATATAGGCTTTATTAATACCCCTTTTATACCAAGTTCTTTTTCTAATCTTCTATTAGCACAATCAAAAAATGTTTCTGTAGGCCAAACATTTCCACACGCTGAATTTGCCCACCAATCTCCTCCTACTATCTTTTTTTTACTTCTTTTTTGAATTAAAACCTCACCTTTAGAATTAAATAACCAAACTGAAATTGCTAAATGTAGTTTTGTAGGATATTTATGAGCTTCATACTTATCATTTGGGCCAATAAATTTTCCATCAGATTCAACAAGACTTACTTCATCTTTTTCAATGAGAAGCTCTCTTATAGTCTTTTCTTTCTTTTCATCAATAATCATTTTATCTAATCCCTATAAACAAAAGTAAATCTTATTAATAAGTATAATAGCAATATTTGCCAGTAAATACAGAAAAAAGTAACAAAATTAGAAAAAAATGAAATCCAATCACATGCTACAAAATTTGAAGTAGTGCAACTAAAAACTATTTGAACTGTTGGAACTACTGCTAACTTCCAAAAAATTGTTAAAAAACTCAAAAAAAGACTTGGAAGTAATGTCATCCAAATAAACAACTTTTGTTTTACTAACGATTGCATTGTTTGATATGGATGTAAGAATAATCCTGTTGTAATCTGTCCCAAGGAATAAATTAATGAGAAAAACACTTTTCTTTTTTTCATATGAATTTAATAAGTTCTAACATTAGTGATGATAAAAATGAAAATGAAAATAAAGTCAGCAATGTATTTTCTCCTATAAAAGAAGTTAGAGGATCAAAAGCTTTTGGAATAATTCTAGAATTGTATAATTTCTTTTGTTGTTGGGCCTCATTTTGTAGTTTTTTTAAAAAGTCATCGTTCATAGCTAAGCCAATATCCAAAGTTCTTTAAATTCTTTTCTTGCTCTGAATAAATCAGATTCAATTGATTTAATGCTTTTTCCAAGTTCTTTTGCAATTGTAGTCACCTTTTTACCATCTGCATATTTAAGCAATAATAATTCACTATAATCTGCTCTCATTTTTGAAAGAACTTCTCTAACTTTTAAAGAAACATCCTCACTGTCTGAAATTTGTTTTAATGGAATTAACTCAGATAATGGGATTGTTTTTAATGCTTTTTTTGCATATCTTTTTCTGAAATAGTCAGCAACCTCATGTCTTGCAATTGAATTCATCCACGTCCATATGCTTGATTTGCCAAGAAAAAGTGGTAAGTGTTTTAAACAGTTTAAAAAGGTTTGCTGAACAATTTCTTCAGCATCTTTTTTATTTGAAACCTTCATTTCAATAATGTTCAATAAACGATTAAAATACAAATCAAACCATAATTTAACAGCATGTTCGTCACCAGATTTTAATTTAGTAATTAATTCTTTTTCTTCCATTAATAAACATATTCTACATCATATCTATAGAAAATTTTAATATCCAGAATAATCCCGATACTTTTCATCAAGAAAAGCCTACTATATAATAACAATAATTATGTTGTTTGGAATTATACCTACAGTTTATGCAGCCGAAGAAGTCAGTCCTTGTTATGCAGGAACAGGTGGAGTTAACTTAGGTGACTGTTTAAGACTTTCAGATAGTACAAAAGTTAGCGACGTTTACTCAAATCCAGCTTTTTTAGTCAACTTAATTGTAAGTAATATTTTCATTGTTGGCGGAATAATTTTCTTTTTATTTTTAATTGTAGCTGGATTCAAATTTATTACTGGTGGACAAAAAGGTGCTGAAGATGCAAAAGGCATTATCACTACTGCTCTTATTGGTTTCATAATTATGTTCGCATCATATTGGATAATTCAAAGTGTATCTTTATTAACTGGAGTAAACATTCCTGGAGTAAGCAACTAAACTATGTCACTTATAAAATTTCCACAAGCTTTTGCACAGACTAACCCAGATGAAATCGTTGGTGAAATAATGATTCCAAAAGGAGTTGATACTTTTAATACTGAATCTGGTGGAGATATTGGAATTATCTACTTTATATCAAACATGATTACTTTCGTAATTATTTTAGGTGGTATTTGGGCTCTGCTAAATATACTATTTGCTGCAATGACCTATTTAACTAGCGGTGGAAAAGCTGATGCACATACAAAAGTTAGAGACAGATTCACTATGAGTGTGATGGGCTTAATCTTAATGATTGCAGCATTCACTGTTGCAGCTGTTATTGGCCAAGTTTTCTATGGAGATGCTGGTTACATATTAAACCCTACTCTTACTACTATTGGAGAATAAAATGAAACTATTATTTATTAAAACACTTAGAAATCTAATATTAGGATTTTTTAGTGTATTTATTATAGTTAGCTATTTAATTAACCCAAATCCAACATATGCTGCAGATGGTTGTAAAAGAGAAGGTCAATGTATTGATAATAAAAAATGCATTTGTACCTATAACGGACCTTATCAGGCTGCTATTTATGCTTGTCGTATGGAATCAAATCTAAGACTTGGAAGTCAAGAATGTGGTTCAGCAATAATTGGTGGAGTTACTGCCCCAGATGCTATTTCCAATATTAATTCAAAATCTGGTGGAGATATCGGGTTGATTTTCTTCTTATCAAGAGCAATCAATTTTGCAAATATAGTTGCTGGAATTTTAGTAATGATTAATTTTGTTTCTTCAGGTTTTTTATACATCACTGGAGCAAGTAGTGCTTCAAATATGTCTAAAATAAACCAAAAAATGATGTGGAGCATAGTTGGTATTTTAATGATAATCGGATCATATACTTTAGCTGCAATATTTGGAGTCGTATTCTATGGAGATCCAACTTTTATTATAAACCCAACAATAACTGGAGCACTTGAGTTAAGTAATACTGTACAATAATACGTAAGAAAAGAATAAATATGTTACTACCAACACTTATCGCACAATTTGGAGATGGATTTAAACCCCAATCTCCCTTAGTTGAAGGAGCTGAAGTAGATCCTGGGAAAAACATTGAATTAATAATTTCAAATGTCTTTGGGTTCTTTACAATCATGGGAGCTATATTTTTTATAGTCTACTTTTTAATGGCCGCTATGGAATGGATAACATCTGGTGGAGATTCTGGGAAACTGACAAATGCTCGTAATAAAATGATGCAAGGTGTCCTTGGATTAGTAATATTAGTAGCTGCTTATGGAATATTAGGAATAATTGGAAGCTTAATTGGAATTGAGCTACTCAATCCAGCATCAATGTTGGACAGCATTACACCTGGAAAAGGAGGTGAATAAGAACATGAAAATTACAAAAAAAATTACCTCTATCACGATTGCAACTTCCGCATTTTTTACTTCTTTTTTACCAGTATTAGCTGAAACTGAGGGAACTGGAATTACAAATCCAGTAATTGGAAATCTAGGAAATGATCCAGAGGCTGCTAAAAAAGGTACACTTAGTACAGGTTATTTTGTGGATATATGGAATACAATAATAAGTGTTGGAGGTTTAGTAGTTATTGTTATGTTCCTTTGGGGAGCACTTGAATGGATTACTGCTGGAGGTGACTCTGGAAAAATTGAAAAGGCTAGAAATAGAATTATGCAATCAATTATTGGATTGATTATTCTTGTGAGCTCGTTTGTAATCTTAGGATTTATTAGCCAATTATTCTTTGGAGAAGAATTTTCACTACTCAACCTTAACTTTACTAAAGTTGGAGGGACTGAATAATGAAAAAAATATTATTAGCTATTTTATTTGGATTCGGAGTTTTCTTTGGATCACTTGCATTAACAAGTTATACAGACAATTCAGTTTTTGCAGCCGTGTCTCCAGATGATGGTGGCGGAGGTAACGGTGGATCTGAAACTGAAGCAGATATTCAACTTAATTTTGGTGACATAGCTAAAGAAAAAGAAGTTATTGGTACAGCTGATTATGATCCAGAAGATGCAGGAGCAGGATTTGGGTCATTAATGGGAAGAGTTCTCACAATTATTGTTGCAATTGCTGGATTAATATTACTCATAATGCTTTTATGGGGTGCAATGGAATGGATCACTTCTGGTGGTGATAAAGGAAAAGTTGAAAAGGCAAGAAACAGAATCACACAATCAATTATTGGAATGATAGTTTTAGCTGCAGTGTTAGCTATATTTTCACTACTTCAAACAACTCTTAATTTCCAACTCTTCAATATAACTGGCACAACCACATATGGAGGTGGTGCAAATACAGGAGGAGGTGGAAATGGTAGTGGAACTGGATCAAGTTGTACTGTAAATGGTCAATTTGAAAACGCTGGATTCCAACCAACTTATTGTTCACAGGGTTCTACTATGGTTAAATGTTTTCCTCCTGAAGGAAATTACCAATCTAACCACTACAATCCATGCTACTGTGTTGAAGGATCTCAGTATCAGGTATCTGGACCAAACTTTGATTCATGCTAGAAAAATTACAAACTTGCGGTTTGAATCAAGGACAAGTATAATTAGTTAATAAGTAATCAGTATAAAACTGAAAAGTATAAAAAGGAAAAATATGAGAAACAAACTCAACGGTTTAGCATTAAGTGCCGCAGCTTTTGTAACAGCAGCTCCAGCAGCTTTTGCACAAACTGATATAGAAGCACCTAGCTTCTTTTTCACAGATGTTGGAACATTAATTAACAAAGCACTTAACTTTGTTATGGTTCTTGGCGCTTTATTAGTATTCATGTACCTCATTTGGGGTGGTATTGAGTGGATCACATCAGGTGGTGATAAAGGTAAAACAGAAGCAGCTCGTGGAAAAATCACAGCAGCTATTCTTGGTTTAATCGTTCTTGCTGCATCATGGGCAATCCTTGGATTAGTCCTTAACTTCTTAGGTGCAGGTGACATTAACACCTTAATCGATACTCTTTAATTCTCAAATTAAATTGAATTTAGAAAGCCCCTTTTATTTGAGGGGCTTTTTAGTTATCAATTAATTAATGATATAATCAAGAATATATGAAAAAGACAGATCATTTATCAAAATTTGAAAAAATAATCACAATTATAGCTGCTTATTTATACTCTACTTCAACTGCATTTGCTCAAACAGTTGAATGGTCCGGTGTATGTGTAAGTGGAGCATCTGATGACGTTGCAACAATCCAAGGGCTTGAGTGTTTAATAGCAAACTTATTCACAGTTATAATTACGTTAATAGGTTTAGCTGCTTTTGTGATGTTAATTGTTGGCTCAGTTAGATGGCTAATGTCTGGAGGAAACTCTTCTGCATTAGATAAAGCTAGAAACACCATGACTTATGCGATTATTGGTATTGTTGTAGCCTTAAGTGCATTCATTGCATTAAACCTTATTGCAGGCTTTACTGGAGTAGATACAGTTCTAGAATTTAGAATTCCAACTTCACAAGATCAATAAAGACTACCTGTAAAAACCTAGCTTACAAGGTATAATAAAGCTGTGCACAAAAAGATTTTTAAACTGCTAGCAGTACAGTTAATATTTTTATTTTTTGCTGCAATTTCATTTTTTAATCCACCAAAAATTTATGCAGTAGACGCAAGTACCCTAGGCAGAGATATTGATCAATTCCTAAGCGCAGGAGCTCAGGGATATTTTGTGTGGCAATATGGAGGAGACTTCAATGGAAGAAAAATTGCCGTTGACCAGTTCTCTTTTTACAGAGATGTTAACCAAGATATTTGTGAAACATTAAAATCAAAAGCTGAACAATATCCTGATAAAACAATAGGTGTAAATATTAATAATATTGGAGCTAATGAGTTTAAAAATGATGGTGTGGCTGTAGAACACATGACATGGCTTAAAGAAAATTGTGGGGTTAGCGCAATTAGAGTATTTGGAAAAATTGATGGATTAGAAGGAATTGGGAATGCTTTGAGCGCTGGTGAACAATCTGGAGTTAAAATTCTTGTTTCAATAGGTGATTACAGTAATGGAGGTGGTGGAATTCCTCAAGGAGCAGATATAAGTTGGTATGAATCAGGATACAAGGGAGGATACAAAACATTTGTAAATAGAATTGTTCAAAGTTACTCAAATCACCCAGCTTTATTTGGATTTGAACTAGCAAATGAACCTCATTGTGGAGGTGATGGTAATGCAATATCTGCATACACGGCATGGGGAGCAGATATAGGGGCAATACTAAGAAATGCAACTCCAAATGTTGGTTATGGACAAATGGCGAGTCAAAATGGAACCAGATGTGATAGTCCAGTTCCTGGGGATTATGCTATTACAAATAATATTAATGCCATAACAATGGCCTCTGCTCACTTTTACACAGAAGAAGAAAAACAAAATGCCTTACTTGCTCTAAATATTAGTGGTGGTCTTGGGAAAATGTTTTATATTGGAGAGGCCCCTCCAGGAGAATTAAGCACTGAAGAAACTAGTGGTGAATCTGGATATGACAATAGCATTTATCCAGAATATGGAGTTGATGATTCTCTAGCATATATAGCTCCAATTAGAAATGTTATTGATGGCGCAAATGATCCTAGTTTAGTATATTCTGTTCCAACCCTAAGAAGAGAGCTTGCTTCACAAGGATACCAAGCATACTGTGCAAGTGACAATGTTGAAATTAAACCTGACTACAATACAGAAGAATTAATTAACAAATACTTTGATTTAGTTGATAAAGGTATGCCTGAAGTTGCTCCTGAAAATAGATTTCTTGAAATAGAATCCGTTGAAAGCCTAAGTACACAAAACGCTAAATATCCATTATGGCGTGATGTTAGTAATAAACAATTTTTAATGACCTCCCTAGAAGAATACTTTGGATTTAAAGATATTTACATTCAAGATGCTTCAAAAACAGTTTTAACTAGTTCTGCAATCAATTCTCTGCTCTCTGAGCCACAAATGTGTTTGCAAGGTTGGAAAAACCTTGTGGCTCAAGAATTAGCTTGTGAAAGATTGGATCCAGGAAGCTGGGAAGTTTGTGATTTATTTACAAGACCAATCCCCGGAACAAAATTTACTGTTAAATCATTGCTTACGGAACTTAGTGAATATGAGCCTACTTACGCAGTTGATTATCCTGGATATAGAGAAGGTGGTGCAAAACAAGGTTGTATATCTTTAATTAAGGGAGATAGGAACAAAAGTAAAGACTTGCAAGAGATGTATCAAGGATTACTAAATACTCCAACATACTTTGATAGAGCATATAGATATGGCTTTATTGTTGCGGCAATACACACAAAAAACATTGGACCTGAAAAAGAAAATTCAGCAATGAAAATTTTTAACTTCTTTAGTGAACCAACCAAGCTTCAAGAACCAACTGATGAAGTATTAGTTGTTGCTTTTAAATTACCAGACATTGGTACAAATCACTGGCAAGCTGAAGATAATGGTGTCCAATTTTGGGATGATCCCCTCTCACTTACAAGAAAACTACTTTCAAATAGTCAACAAAATGCAACTCATGAATTAGAAAAAAGAGATCAAACTGCTAAAGATATTCTTAAAAATGCCACGTTATTTAGCGGAAATGATAAAAATGCTGATAAAAAGATTTTTTGTACTACTGCCACTGAAGATGACCAAGGTAGACTAACTGGTGGAGTTTCAACTGCATCTTGTAAAAACTACCTTACAAAAGCTTTAACAGATATTATTAATGGCAATGCTGGATCATGTGGAGAAGCAGAAGCTGTTAATGTTATTAAAGATATTGCAAGCTTAAATACAACTGATATTGCTGATGCTCGAGATGGGAGATTATTCAATGTTGATAATGGTGTAGAAGTTATTCTAAATCTATTCAAAGGTGACATAACTCATCCAGTAATTGGAGATGGACAAGCAGAACCTCAAAAAGCAGATACTAAAGATCCCGCAGATAAGCTATTTTCTATATTTGATATAACAAAAGAAAAATGGAACTCAAGAAATGATGAACCAACAACAGTAGATTTTTATGTAGTCTACCCAATGGGATTTGAACTTAATGCTGTTGAAGAAGCCATGAAAGGAGCCTTTTTCACAAAAGCACAGCTCGAATTTTTGGCAGAGCAACAAACAAATGATAGCTTCGAAATGTCTGGCGTTGGAATTGGATTATCTTCAAACAGCAAGGGCTTTTCATATGAAGATGAAGAGGCTACTAAAAGAGGTGAATGTGGAACTGAAACAATTACATCAATAATTCCTGGATCAAAGTATATAGATGAGGATGGTTATGAAATCACAGTGGCAAGTGAAATAGTTAAGGAAGAAGTTAATATTAAATGTAATAGAAATATCTCAGTTACAGTTAAGCAAGAAGGTGCTGGAGTTGGAATACTTGGAGCTAAGCTAGGCTTCTGGATGAAACAAGTTCAAAAACAAATTAGTAGTAGAACAGGAGAAGCATGGTCATACTTTAATTCATGTGCAACAACTGAAGACTTTATGCTTGGGAGATGCCAAGGTGGTAGCAATGGACTTGGATCGGGTGGAGACTATCTTTCAGAAACTTGTGGATATACCAAACCAGGAACAGGTTATTGTTCTCCAGAATATTTAAGACCATTCTTCCAAGAAGCAGGATTACCTAATCCAGATAAGGAAGCTGAAATTGCTTCAAGAATTTGTCAAAGAGAAAGTAATAGTAAGCCTACTGCATTTAACTCCAATTGTATTAAAGGAACTTCAGTTGACTATAGTGTTGGATTATTCCAAATAAATATGCTTCCAAGATGTCCTGGATCTTTTAAAGATGCAACTGGAACTCCAGACACAGCCTCAGGATATAATCCATTTGCCAGAGATGAAAATGAATTACAAACATGTACTATTGTAGATCAAGAAAGATTAAATGAGTGTTTCTTGGATAAACTAGTAATTGATTCTGATAATGCAGGGGTAATTAATCAATTCATGCCTGAAGGTTCTTCGCTCATTACCATAGATACTGATGAAGATGTAATAAAACAAAAAGCTGATGAAAGCATCAGAGCTATGGTTCAAATTAGAAAATCTTGGGACAATTGGAATGCTTGGGTATCATCTGATTGTCAAAAATAGATTCAAACTATGTTGCTGAAGGGCCTAATCCAGATGGTACATAATTTAAATCACCTGGTTTAGAATTATTTATCTTTTCTTCTTCCTGCTTTGGTTTGTTTTTACTACCTTTTGGTCTTCCTCTTTTTTTCTTAAATGGTTTTTTATCAACTTTTTCTTCAATAACTAGGACATCATCTTCCCCATTATTGTTTGAAAAGATTTCATCTTCTGAATCGTTTTCTTCTCCATCTTGTGAATCTCTTGCAAATCTTCTTGCTCCACTTCTTAGTAAATAAGAAACAATTTCAAAAGTATCTGCAGTAGCCAGATATGATTCTAAATTTTCTGTTTCTTCATCAATTCCTGCTAATAAGTTTGTTGCTACTTCTATATCAAGGTGATAGTTTAAGGCTTTAATTAGTTCTGCAACATATTCACTCACACAAGAACTTCCAAGAATATCTAATTTAAGATTTCCAAAAGAGGTTTCGTATGAATTAATGCTAACTAAAGCAGTGTTTTGATATAAATTTTCATAACCATAATATAGTTGTTCGAGAGATTCTAAATCGTCTACTCCAACTAATATAACCATGTCAGCTTCAGCCCCTGTATATGAAAAAATTACATTATCTTTTCCTAATGGAGACTGCCCTTTTTTAGGCTTAATTGTTATATGTAGTTTTTTTGCTTCTTCATCAATTGCAGAAGTAATTTTTTCTACTGATTCAGTATCATAATCAAGAGAAATACAAAGATTTTTATGACCTATTTCTGTTCTTGTTTCATCTAAATATACAATATCAGGCTCATCTTTAACCAAACTCTCACTTGATAGCATTGATACTTCTTTGTTTCCTAATTCTTGAAATGTTTTAAATAATGCTGTAGCTGCAAATAAATGATCTCTTAGTGCATCTGGAGCATAAATAATCATCACAGAATCTGCTTGATTAAAAAGTTCTTTAAATAAGTCAATTTTGTGTTGATCAATCATAATATCTTTAGAGATCATATTATATACTATATAGTACAAAATATACACTTTTCAAAATTATTATCAAGATCAGATAATAATTACATTTTCAATACTTATAATAAATGAAGTAAAAAAACCTATAAATAGTTAATTCTATCTAATGTAAATCAAAAAAATCTTTGTTATAATACTACATATAACATGGCAAAAAAAATCTTAGCCGTACTGTTTGTTTTTTTATCCTTGATACTTTCTAGTACCAGTGTTTCTTATGCAGCTGAAGAACTTGAACCTTGGAAACCAAGTACTAATGTTACTGAGTTTGCTAACTATAGAGCAGCCATTGAAGATGACAATTGTATGACTCCATCATTAGAGTGTTTGGTTCATCAAGTTTTTACATTTGCTTCATTAGAATTTATTAACACTACACTCTATTCTGATGTTGAACCAAACATTGGTCCAGATGGAGTAATTACTTTACCAACATCATACGATCCAAACAACCCAACTCAAATTGGTGCAAAAGCAAACAAAGGAATTCTACATGCAACTGGAAATTTAATTGGGAACTTTTATAACTATCCAGTAGCAAACACAAGAATTTATGTTGCAGATATTATGAACTCAGCTCATGTAACTCCTCAAGCATATGCTCAAGGATTAGGTTTTGCTTCATTAAATCCTATATTAGATTTGTGGAAAGCTTTTAGAAATCTAGCATATATGTTCTTTGTAATTATTTTCATGATAATTGGTTTTATGATTATGTTCAGACAAAGAATAGGTGGACAAGCAGCTGTAACTGCTCAACAAGCCATCCCTGGAGTTATTATTAGCTTAATTCTTGTTACATTTTCATACGCAATCGCTGGTCTTTTAATTGATTTTATGTATTTAATAATGTTTTTAATTATCGGAGTATTTGGAGATACCCTACCAAATGGTTCAGAGAATTTAATTGATATGAACATAAGACAAGTTACAGGCGTACTTTTCACTGGTGCTGTTGGAGATATTGGTGCAAATTCAAACCTTGTAAGTGGACTACTTGGAAGCCTAGTTGCGTCTGAAAGTTTACTTGGAGAAACAGCTAGTGTTGTTGGTGGATTAACCCTTACGGTTGTTTTGGCTATTGCGATTTTAATTGGTACTGTTAAGTTATTTTTTGAACTTCTTAAATCTTATGCTAGTATTGTATTAAGCGTAGTCACCTCCCCTCTTGTTCTGATGCAAGGTGCTATTCCAGGTAAAAATCCTGTAGTAACATGGATTAAAGATTTGATTGGAAACCTACTACCTTTTCCAGTCGTGCTGTTAGTTTTAGTATTATTTTTCCAATTTAAAGAAAATGCCATTGGAGATACAGCCGGCGGTTTTATGCCTCCATTTTTACTTGCTCAAGGAGCACCTGATGCAATTGCTGATCTACTAGGCTTAGCTCTAATTTTAGCCCTTCCAGAAATTGTAAAAGATTCTAAAAAAGGACTTGTCAGTGAAGGATTTGGAACAATGGTATTCAAAGCTGCTACTGAGTCTGCTAAAAAAGGTTGGACGGGTGGAGAGATTATTCCAGGTGTTGCGGCTACAAATACTGCAAACTTACCGTATGTTGGTAAATATATTGGAGGCGGTAAACAAGCTCTTAGAACAATGGCAGTTGGAGCTCCAACTGTAGCTGCTGGAGGTGGATCATTCATTAAAAACGCCGCTTCATGGACAACTGGTAGAGCTATCAATAGAGTTACTAGAAGTGCTAGAGGTGGTAGTAAAGGATGGATCGCTGAAAATCCATTTGTTTCTGCAACTGACACTGGTAAGAATACATACGACTATGTCGCTAAAAAGACAGGTCTTAAAAAAGAAGATAAAAAATCTTCTTAGTTATATAAAAAAATACAATAATAATCTTCTAATTATATAAAACTTATGAAATTTTTTGATGGCTTAAATTCTATTTTTTAGCTTCTTCTGGAACACCGAAGATAGCCATGTTTATTTGTTTCTCTAAAACAGCTGCTTTAGCCTTGTTCTCTAACTCAAATAATTTCCTCTTAATAGAACTCATTCTATTTCTCAATAGTTGTTTTCCACCAAAGAATGGTTGTGTTTGAGCTATTCTGTGAGCATCTGGATCAAGCCTTGCCTCATTAAGGCTTTTTGTAATTGCCTTGCCTAATTTAGAATTAACTTTTGCTCTTGGAGTGAAATTAAGGATATAATCTCTAATATCAGGCAACTCAGCTTTTTCTTTTGTTTTACCTTTAAATTGTGGCAATAATTCTTTAGATATTAAACTATTTACTCCTCTTACCTGATTTTGTTCGCCAGCTGAAATTGCTTTATAATAAAGCTCATTTTGTCTTCCTTTTTTATATTCATCTTCAGACATAAATCCATCGTCTGAAAGAATATCTTTACAATCATAGAAGTCTTTTCCCTGAGATAGCATAAAACTTGCCACTAAACCTCTGTTAACTTTATATTTTCTAGTATTTCTAATTTGTTTTGATTCATAGGAAGTTGCTCCCATACCAGACATATTTGCAGAATCATCTTCAAGTGTTTTTCTAATTCCATCCGTAAAATAAATTAGCCCATCATGACTATCATCACATATTCTATAAACCTTATACATTTTATCAATATACATAATTAAGTCTTGAGCGATATGCTCCCATCTAAACCAAGGAAGACTTGCTTTCATAGGAGAAAAAGACTGTTGAATGATATCCTTTAATGAAGTGAATAATTCAGCTCTAAATT
>Ga0100402_1004311_pt1 | contig 15084 bp, 8 predicted proteins | sample CryGeyme20150102_FD_80419 | JGI IMG/M metagenome (GOLD analysis project Ga0100402, IMG submission 80419) | Groundwater microbial communities from Crystal Geyser aquifers in Utah, USA - Crystal Geyser metaG 2015-0102 | ecosystem: Environmental > Aquatic > Deep subsurface > Groundwater | place...
AAAACTTGACCGAACTCAATTTAAGATTAAAACGACAACAAGCAGTAGAACTAATCATCAATACATTACAAGTTTTGAAGTACCAACCACAAAGTATCACTTCAAGCCTTTGTGGGTGCTATACAACAGATTTAAACTCCGTGAGAGAACAGGCTGCTTGGAAAATTGCGTCAAGACATTTAATGAATATTAGAAATATTTGCGAAGAATATGATCAATTTGAGTTTGCAATGAAAGTTGTTGAAGATATTTTAAATCCTTCGACTCTCGAAAAAATGTTTAATAAGGATCCATACTTTGAGAGTGTTTTTGCCGATCAATTGCGCCTAAATTTGATACAACAATATTCAGAAATTTTAACTAAAACTAATTTTTCTAAACCAACCTATCAAGAATATCCTTACCAGTTTATTGCTAGAGTCGCGCAAAAGTTTAAAGAAATCAGTGTGAATTTTTGGGGTGCAGATTGCCCAATAAAAAGCGAAACTCCCTTGTTGAAGCAATGAAAAAAAGTTATTCCTAGCTGTAAGAGTAAATAGCAGCTATACTAGAGTTTGACAAGATTTATTTTTTGGATACGCCGGTATATGCATGTAGGAATACTAGATGTTACAATTATTTTACTAACTGGAGCGCTAATAACAGCTACTTTATTCAGACGCTTTAACCTTCCCCCTATCTTAGGTTACCTGCTTGTTGGCGTCATTGTTGGTCCGTTCGGAATAGGTCTCATTGCTGATACAGAAGCATCCTCTGAGCTCGCTGAATACGGTGTAGTTTTTCTGATGTTTACTATCGGCTTAGAATTCTCATTAAATAAATTAATTTCAATGAAACGCATCGTCCTGGGCTTGGGCGGTTTACAAGTATTAATCACTACAAGTGTTGCCTTGGCAGTTGCACTCCTTTTAGGAGCTACAGTCAAAGGTGGAATTATTATTGGTGCAGTGGTTGCCATGTCATCCACTGCGATTACCATTAAACAATTACATGACCAAAGCGAATTGAATACACTTCATGGCTCTAATGCACTGGGAGTATTATTATTCCAAGATATTGCCGTGGTTGCATTTTTAATTTTAGTTCCTTCTCTTGCAGGCGATGGCACCCAAAGCATATTGACGCCACTCTTTTGGGCCCTTATCAAAGCTATAATTGTTATTGCGGCTATTATGCTTGTTGGGCGCTTGTTACTGCGTCCTTTGTTTCGTAGTATCGCTGTTACCCAGTCACTTGAGTTATTTACTCTCGCTATCTTACTCGTCACGTTGAGTGGGGCGTGGCTCACTGAAAAAATGGGACTATCATTAGCTCTAGGTGCATTTTTAGCCGGTATGATGCTGGGAGAGACGGAGTATCGCCATCAAATCGAAATAGAAATAAGACCCTTCCGTGATGTGTTACTAGGATTATTCTTTATCACCATAGGAATGTTGCTCAATCTAAAGGCGCTGCCTGAGATTTGGTTGGAAGTTCTAACACTACTCATTAGTATTGTCGTTGCGAAAACCATCATTATCATGCTCTTAAGTGCGTTATTAAAAAATGATAAAATTGTTGCTCTACGTACAGGCATTATCTTAGCTCAAGGGGGCGAATTTGGGTTTGCACTGCTTGCGTTGGCAATGAATAATCATTTACTCCATGACCAAACAGCTCAGATTGTGTTGGCAGCTTTAGTTTTTAGCATGGCTTTAGCACCGTTTCTCATTCGGTTTAATCATAAAATTGCAGAAAAAATTTTTCCGAAATCAGTTCAAACCTCAACCCAGGATGTTCAACAAACGATTGAAACCTCTGCTGAACACCTCACTAACCATGTCATTATTTGCGGATACGGCAGAGTTGGGCAAAGTATTGTTCGCTCTTTAGAGCAAGAAGGTTTTGATTTCATCGCTCTCGATATGGATCCAATTCGGGTAGAAAACGCTAAGCTTGCAGGTGATAACGTCACCTATGGTGACTCTAAAAATATAACCATGCTTGAAGCAGCTGGGCTTGCCAGAGCCAAAGCTCTAATCATTAGTTTTCATGATATTCACAGCACCTACAAAATTTTGCAGCAAGTTCGTCAAGACCATCGAGATATTCCTATATTAGTGCGAACGAGTGATGATCAAAATTTAGATGAGCTGCTCTCAGCTGGTGCTACCGAAGTTGTTCCAGAAACGTTAGAAGCTAGTTTGATGCTAGCTTTTCAAACACTTGTGTTGCTTGGTGTACCTGCTAACAGAGCATTATACATGATTCGCAAAGTAAGAAAGGATCGTTATGAACTGCTGCATCGAATCTTCCCAAGCCATGATTTAGCAGCTTTAGACGATTTCGAAACCAATCGCGAACAATTGGCAGTGCTCAATGTTTCACCAGATTCTAAAAGCATTGACTGCACTCTCGGTGACATTAATTTGGTTGATCTTGGATTAAAAATCACTGCTATTTGTCGCGATGGGATTAAACGCCCAGATCCCGACTTAGACACGGTGATAAAAGCTGGGGATGTTTTAGTTTTACTGGGCACACAAAGCCAAATTGATCGAGCCGAGCGAATCTTATCTGAGGGCGCTCACGAAAAAAATTCAGCTAATGATTAGTAAAACTGACTCTTGGTTAGTAATATTTTGAGTGTGGGAGCGCATGAGATTCACGGTTCGAAGCAAGATAAGAACACTTATTATCTCTCTAATCGGTGGCTGACAATCTAGGCACTGGGCTTTTTCGATGATAGTATTCTTGAATGTGTAAACTCGTAGCCAAAGCTTAACCTGCTATTTACAAAAATATCTCGTGTAGGCTTAAACTGGTGTGCTGTTTAAAATATGATACTTATACTGGTTTAAAGCCTCTAATCAATTAGCCTGTTAGCCAATGACGATCAAGCACAACTCTTGATGAGTGATATATTGTGCGACTGAGGGGTTTTACCATTCAACGCAGAATCTAAAACTTTATTGTCGCTCCTCGCTTGTTGACGTATTAGTCGTTGGATATCATTCATTAGTATCTTTAAATGTAATCGCTTCACGACCATTTTATATTGCTCTTGTACTGCAATATTTCGGGTAGGTTTGAAATGATATGCCGCTTCAACTGCAATACATGTTTGCATAGTTAAAGGTTTGGGGCGACTTGCCTTCAACCCAATTAATTTTGCACTAATTAAGTTCTCTAGGTAGCACGGATAACTCTCTATATGTTGCAAAGCTTGGTGGTATAGACTATCTAGATCTGCAAGCTCTATTGGGCTTCCTAGTAAAATGCAAGGATGATTAAAATGAGCCAAGATAGCATTTAATAAAATAGTTGGAATTAAATGATAATCATACGATCTAAAGCTTATCATCATTAGCCGTTGATAAGCTGCTGCAGCTATCTTGACTGCCGATTCAAAGCTATGATCGCTCATTTTCAATTGATACAGTAAATTCATTATGATTTTTGTCATTAGAGGAATTTGTTGATCAAGTTGGCTGTTGTATTGCTGTTCAGAATCTATTGTTGCATATATGATTCGATCAATTTTAATTAATGTCGATACAATTTTAGCGGCATACGATATTTCAACAGTTAAATTGCCTAACAACGGTAATAATTCTTTTTCAGCCAATAGCAGCCCCTCATAAACATCCATATATTGCAAGTGATTGAGAACCGTAAGGTAGATGCTATTTTGATACAATCGATGCTTAACTTCCATCGGATAATATCCATAAAGTAGATCAGTAAAATATTTAAGCTTGCGCGGCTGAAATCTAAATGGTGACTTTATATCACGACTCAATGCGCTCGCTTTATTTAGAATTTTCAGACTCAACTGATCTGGATCTTGTATAACGATAGACCAAATTTGTGATTGATGGTGTGAATTTTGGTGACACTTTAATTCAGCGGTAATTTTGAGCAACGCTAGACAACTCTTGATTTTAGACATTAATCGATAATTACCTGTCAGCGTCCATTGTGTCGATTCACTGTTGTTGGATCGTTGATAAAACTTAAGCGATAAGCTTTTACTCGCACTCAATATCTGTAATAGGTGGTTCAACTGTGTTAATTTTTCGAGCATTTTAATAGCGACATCTTCATTTGTTATTTTTTAAAACTATCAAAAATTTAGCATCCTTTACGGTTCTTTTCAATAGCTTGGTTATATTGTCTACATATCGCAACCTTATGATATAAACCATATTGACTATTAAAAATAAATGTGTTGTTATATACAGGTAATAATATTACAAAAAAAATTGCTAGATAACCTATAATAAAAGGCAGTTTGAATAAGGTTTTTCCAATGCCGCTAAAAAATAAGAAAAAAATGCAGGTAGCACTCAATAATGCTTTGAAGGATGCAGTCACTTACTGTTGGGCTGAACAAATTAACATACTTATTGAGAAAGGCGCCACTTATAACCAAGCAAATGGTTCTCTTCTACACTTACTAGCGCTTAAAACCGCTTCCAAAAATCAGGGCTCTAAGCCCAACCGCTGGGCAATCGGCCAAACTTACAATGCTTTAATAAAAACAAAAATAAACTTAGAAAAACGTGATCAGTTTGGCCGCACTGCTCTACATGTAGCAGCTGAGTGGGGCAATACCGAAGTATTGAAAAAGTTGATCGCTGCTGGGGCAATGATTGATTCACCAATTGCTAAATACCCAGGCGATGAAACCCACCATAATCGTTTTAAAACGCCCTTACACCTTGCTTGTTACCATCGACAATATGACGCTGCTCTTATATTGCTCAATGCAGGTGCAAATCCTCACGTCTTAGATGCTTACAAAAACACTGCCGCTCTATGTTTTTTTTCTCAGCTAGAACCTTGTCACTTTATCAATCGAACCACACAGAAAAAAATCGTCGATGTGATGGATCAATTTCATGCAAAAAATATTAACTTCATTTCGGCCGTTGATGAATTTTCAGGTGACACACTCTTTCATATTTTAGTTGAAAAAAATCATGAATTATTGTTGAGTCGAATGCTAAAATACTTCACTCATGCAGAAGTTAACGTCAGAAATAATTATTGTGCAACGCCTCTTCAAATCGCCATACAAAAAAATCAGGCAAAAAGTAATTATTCTCAGACTATCCGTCTATTATTAGAAGCTGGGGCAATTGTGGATGACCCCTTACATCAAGGTTGGAAAAAACATACTGAAAAGCCCCCATCAGCTCTACACATTGCTATACTAAAAAATGATATTGACGAAGTTACACAGCTTATTGAAGCTAAAGCCGATGTCGATTATCGATGCTATAATGGGCAAACCGCAATGGCTTGGGCCGCTGGCTTTAATCGAATCGAAATCATAAAATTGCTTTTGCAAGCTGACGCAAAAATCATCACAGATTCAGAGCAGCCAGCGCTAGACAAAGTTGACGACTCACTATCAATCGCTGACAGCACTAAGTTTAAAGAACGATTGGGTCTTATGCCACTTGAAGTTGCAACAATGCAAATGGCTTCTGTTGAAGCCATGCAACTTTTACTCAATCATGCGACAAGTAACGCCTTTCCCATAGAAAAACTAACTTTTAACCGACCTTCAGCGCTTTTGAATCAAGCGGTTAAAAATAATTTTTTTCATCAAACAAAATTATTATTAGAGTTTGGATATAAAGTCACAGATTTAACACTTAAGCTAGCTATTGACACTTCATGTAGCGAAGCTACGTTAACTGTTTTGCTGAAATATATAAATAATCCTAAGGCTTTGAACGATCTTATTTTAGCGACAAATGATCCCGAAAAAAAAATTCATCATTTACTCATTCCCACTCCAGCTGAATTTATTGCTCCTCTTATCGAAGCTGCAGAGATAAGTACTCATCAATCGTTACTTGCAACACTTTTAATAAGCGCCATCAACCACCATGACTTAAAAGCTGTGCAATTGTTATTATCTTATCATGCAGACCCTAATTTTTTTACAAAGCATCATAACTTACACATTGATATTTATAAGCAAAAACCGCCGCTTCATTATGCGTGTTCCTTAAATTCAGTTTCCATGATTAAACAATTAGTGAACGCCGGGGCTAAGCTTGACCTTGAAGATAATCTCGGCTTTACAGCGCTTGACTATGCTGCTCGTAATAATCATATTGCAAGTTTTGAATATTTGACTCGGTGCAGCGCATATATTGAGTATTTAGTTAGAAATAATCATCCTGAGAACTATGGGGGCGAAGGCTTTTGGAGAGCACTGGCTTATCGACGTCAAAATCCTCAAATCATACAGCTTGAACAAATCAATAATAAAGGAGACTATACCATGCAACCTAACCATTATTCGCTATTCGATGTTTGGGAAACCCCTCATGAATCTAATCATGATTCAAATCAATTGAAGCAAAATGATCAACTCTCTGATTTTATCTGCCCTATCACCCAAGAAATCATGTTTGATCCTGTTATTGCAGCAGATGGATTCACTTATGAAAAGGAGGCCATTGAGCGACATTTTCAAAATAAAAACACTAGCCCTATTACTAACGAGGAACTTGACTCTAAAGCATTGATGGCAAATAAATTGATACGCTCTATAGTATCTTCGTTACTCGATAAAAATCCAATCTACAAGCAAGATGTTTATGTGACTGAGACTCTTAAATTACAACTATTGCAAGCCGCTACAAAACCTAATCAACTTGCTGAGTTTAAATCGACTATAGAACAAGATAGGCGATTATTGCTCTTACCATTAGACTCAAACCAAACCACAATTTTACAACATATATGTGAACAATCATCAGATTTAATTCAAATTTATTTGCCAGAATTGCTCAAACAATTAGATGAGACTGATTGGCTAACCCTAATGAAATTTCGCCCCCCACAATATTGGCTAAAAACACTTGCGAGTGCATGCGAGAGTCATCTCAGCGATGCTAAAGATTTCTATGAACAATTACAAAAGGCTCTAAATATCAATATCGATCCCCAAAATATGGCATTGTATGCCATCGATGAAAACCACTTGCCATTATTTAAACTTGCAACTCAATGCTTGCCAAATATCAATATGCCAATCGACTGTCATTATAACACCCTACTACATTTGGTCGCTTTGAAAGGTCATACTGAAATGGTTAAATATTTAGCTTTAGCTGACGCCAATTTAAAAATCAAAAATGCTGATCAATTAAAGCCTGAAGCAATCGCAAAGCTAAACAATCATATTGAAACGGCAGACACTATTGCCCTCTATAAAATCGCACCTTCACTAAAACGTTTAGGAATATTTAATGCTGGTAAGAGGATTGAGCACATTGAGAAAGAAGTTCCTCGTCGACTCAAGCTAGTTTATGATGATATGGATAAGCGTATAGGCATACTTGAAAAAAAAATGAACGAGGCTCTTCGCCTTGAAGTTTAATAAATTATCAATTGAATCTAATATGTTCGGCGCAATATGTACCAACCGATGCAAAAACAAAGCAAGGTTGGAAGTATTGCGGCTACAAACGGTGCCAACTGAAAAACAGTACTAAAAGGGACAAAAAATTGATTCAATAAGTAAAATCCAAACCCAAAGATTAGCCCGGTTAAAATACGCAATCCCATCGATACTTGGCGCAATGGGCCAAAAATAAAGGGTACGGCTAATAAAAGCATGACGCAAGTTGCGAATGGCTGCAACACCCTTTGCCAAAATGGCAGTGCGTAATCAATGTATTCTAATTTATTGCTTCTTTTAAAGCGCATGACTTGATAAAGCTTGTGCAGGGTCATTTCATCCGGGTCATTTTGAGCAACTCGTAAAACACCAGGACTTATATGAATATTCCATGTATCCTTAAATTTTTGGCTAGTGATAACATGGTCGATAAGAAATCGACTACTCTGTACATTTTTTAAAACCCAATTGCTTTGATGATAAGTCGCACTTTCAGCCCAAACCATTGCTTGAAGATGATGTGTTTCATCGAAGCTAAATCGAGTGATATCACTTAATTCACCATGCTTAGTGACTCGACCGATATGAATGAAATCATTTTGATCACGCAACCATATGCCATGTTGGGTTGCTACAGCTTGGCCATGATTTTTATCTAAAGTTCGCATCCGTTCTGCATATAGTAGCATTTTTGGCGCATAATATTCCCCAAAAAATGTGATCACTACTGTCAAGCCAACCACTACAAGCAATACAATTCCCAAGATTTGTTGAACCGACACACCAGCTGCACGCATCACTGTCAGTTCACTATGATTGGCCAGCACACCCAAAGCTAATAAACAGGCAATTAAACCAACAACCGGAAATGTTTGATAAAAATCATGGGGGATTTTTAATAATACATACCACATCGCATGAATTAATGTATAACTACCTTTACCAACATCATGAAATTGATTAGCAAGCGCTATAAAAAAGCTAATCGCAATAAATGCAATGCTCACCACCAACATCATAAATAAAATATGGCGCGCGATGTAACGCCTTAAATATATCATGCGCATATTCCTTTTTTTTCCAGATAGCTACGCTGGCGTGTCCAAACTGCTCGCCAGTCAGTTTGCAATATTGATGCGAATACAGATGTGAAGAGGATGACGCCCCACAAACCAATAGTTGGCGATAAACGGCCTGATTCAAGATAGCGTCGACTAATAAACATTGCGTTTGCAAAAATGATATAGATTAATATTGCAGGAATGAGCGAACTATAACGACCATGTCGGGGTCGCACATAGCTTAATGGTAATGCGAGCAACGCCAATACAGGCACAGAAAGCGGAACTATAATTCGCCACTGCAGCTCAGCAGCGGCGAGCAAATCTTTTTTGCGAAGCTGCCATAATGATCGACTGCTCATGCTTGCATACGTGAATAGTAACGGTGAAGTGGTCGCTGATTGTAAAAAACTTGCGAGTGAAGTAAATTGTGTCCACTGAAATTCTGCCTGCCCTGCCTGTCCAAGGTAACGATTACCATACTCGGCAACAATATAGTCAATACCGTTTGAATCCTGATATCGCTTGCCTGTTGCTGCGCTTAAAACTGACCACCGAGCGCCTTGAGACTTTGAAGGATCCTCAGTGTTGGCTTCGCGCCTAGCCAAAAAAACTTTATGAGCAGTATCACTCTCTCGATCGATACTTTCGACGTAATACACTTGTTTGCCACCATTAACAATATGAAAACGACCTGGAATCAACGTATCTGCTAATAAACGTGTGGGTGATTGCTGCAACAATTTTGCTTGAACAGCAAGTAATTGAGGGTTGAGACCTAATGTCAAGGCAGCAACCAAAAGCATCATCCAGAGAGTCGAAGGCAAAACCATGGCTAGAATCTGCCAGCGACTTAACCCACAGGTACTATAAATTGTCATTTCATGATCAACGTACATACGACTAAAAACTAATATCACCGCAAAATATACGCCGATAGGCAGCAACAAGCCTAATAAATAGGGCAATTGCAGGAAAAGTATGTTCATTAACATCGCAGTTGACAGTTTCCCAGCAGCGACCTTGGCCAATAATCTTATTAATTGGTGACACAAAAAAACCAAGCATAAAACACTCGTCACCGCTAATGTCGTTTTGATTAATTCTCTACCAATATACTGTTTTAAAATCAATATTAGAGTTTCCTATTGAAATTTATTTTATTCAGCCGATATGTTAATGTTAGGTTTATCTAAAAACAAGGAGTCAAGATGCAATACAGTCGTCTAACTAAAGCAATTACACAATCTAAAGCAGATTGTGTTGTCATACCTGTTATCGATGAGAAAAAATTAACCAATCATGGTCAGGTTATTGATAAAGCGACTAACCGTGCGATTCATCAAGCGCTGTCACAAGGCTATTTCAAAGGCGAACGAAAAACCTTACTATTGTTACAAACCCCAGGTATACAAGCTCAATCAATATTACTATGTCACTTTGGCGATTTAAAAGAAATCGACGATGCAAGCTATGCTACAACTTTACAACAGGTTTTTAAAGAGTTGACGACTCTAAATGTTGAATCTGCCATTGTAGCTTTAGATGATTTACCCATCAATCGTGATCAAAACTGGCAAGCTCAACAAATTTTTCAGGCGTTAGCCCATAGCAGCTATTGTTTCAAGCAGCACAAAAGTAACCCAAAATTGGCTACGTTAAAAAAATGTTTATTCGTTGACAGTATCAGCAATAGCCAATTGCGCCATGGCAAAGCGTTACTCAATGCCATGCATTTAGCGAAAGATTTAGGCAACAGTCCGGGTAATATTTGTACCCCTCAATACCTAGCCACTCAGGCGTCAAAGCTCGCTGGCAAATACCCCAACTTAAAAGCTACAATTTACTCTGAAGCACAAATGCGCAAAATGGGCATGAATTCTTTGTTATCTGTCGCAAGTGGCAGTACTGTCCCAGCAAAGTTAATTGTGCTGGAATACCGAGGGACTAAACAGCAAAAATCTTCTCCTATCGCACTAGTAGGCAAAGGGGTGACATTCGATAGTGGTGGAATTTCCCTAAAACCTGGTGCTGCAATGGATGAAATGAAATATGACATGATGGGTGCAGCTTCGGTATTGGCGACTCTGCAGGCTGTTGCTGAACTAAAATTACCTATTCACCTAGTCGTTGTGATTCCAGCTACTGAAAATATGCCCAGCGGTCAAGCAACTAAGCCTGGCGATATCGTTCAATCGATGTCTGGGCAAACGATAGAAATACTCAATACAGATGCCGAAGGCCGCTTAATCTTATGTGATGCGCTCACTTTCGTTCAGAAACAGTATAAACCTAAATGCATTATTGATGTCGCAACATTAACGGGGGCAATACTTGTCTCACTGGGTAAATTGTTAACCGGTGCGTTTACTAATAATGATTCATTGATCAGCCAATTGAAAGCTGCCGCTGAAAACAGCAATGATAAAATTTGGCAAATGCCCATGTTGGATATCTACCAATCCGCTTTAAAAAGCAATTTTGCTGATATGGCAAATATCGGCGATCGCTATGCAGGAAGCATCACTGCAGCATGTTTTTTAGCACGCTTCATTGAAAATGACACGCCATGGATACATCTAGATATTGCTGGAACAGCCTGGAATTCGGGCGATGCAAAAGGCGCTACGGGTCGGCCTGTGCCGTTATTATTGGAATTTTTAAAGAACTATTCCAATTAAAATGATAAAATTTGATTTTTATTTAAGCGAATCTACACAAGCGATGAGTCACCTACACATCGCTTGCCGACTGCTGAATAAAGCTTACCTCAAGCAACACAGGGTCTACGTGCTTTGTTCTGATAAAGTAAATGCTGAACACCTGGATGAATTGCTGTGGACTTTTCAAGATGATAGTTTTATTCCCCATCATCTCGCGGGTGAAAGTGATACAATGAATGCCGCAATCCAAATTGGCTGGCAACCTCCTTCAGGTGGTCAATACGACTTGTTAATGTTAGTTGACACACCCCTTCCTGAATCATTTCAAACATTCAAACGAATATTAGTCGTCGTCAGTCACGACGAGGAATTTCGTGAGCAAGCACGGATCCTATACCGAGATTTACGCCAACAGGGTTTTGAAATTGATTTGCATAAGCTACAATAGCTTCAATCTTAAATTTTATAGCGAATATAATGGATAAACAATTTAATCCTCATACAATTGAACAGAAATGGTATCAACATTGGGAAAAAAATAATTTATTTGCACCTTCTGGCCAAGGTGATGCCTACTGTATCATGCTACCACCGCCCAACGTTACGGGTAGCTTACATATGGGACATGGTTTTCAACAAACACTGATGGATATTCTGATTCGTTATCATCGTATGAGTGGCAACAATACCCTCTGGCAACCTGGAACCGACCACGCAGGCATCGCCACTCAAATGGTTGTTGAACGACAACTACAGCAACTAGGAATCGAACGACATCAGATGGGGCGAGAGGCTTTCATCGAGAAAGTTTGGCAATGGAAGCAACAATCTGGCGATAACATTTGTCAACAAATGCGTAGACTGGGGGCGTCCGCTTACTGGCCTAATCAGCAGTTCACGATGGACCCTGGAATGTCAGAAGCAGTGAGCAAAGTCTTTATTGAATTATATGAACAAGGCTTGATTTACCGGGGCAAACGTTTAGTCAATTGGGATCCTAAATTGCTTACTGCGATTTCTGATTTAGAAGTGGAACAGCATGAAGAAATGGGCACCATATGGTTTATTCGATACCCAGTCTTCAATACTAATGACATGATTAGTATCGCTACGACTCGGCCTGAAACATTGCTTGGTGATGTTGCAGTGGCTGTTCACCCAAAGGACCCACGCTATCAAAACTTAATCGGTCAACAAGTGCAGTTGCCTATCACAGGCCGGCTAGTTCCTGTGATAGCGGATGAATATGTCGACCCTGAATTCGGTAGCGGCTGTGTTAAAATCACCCCTGCTCATGATTTTAATGATTATGAAATTGGTAAACGCCATGGCTTACCCATGATAAATATTTTTCATCCTAATGCGACTCTAAACGACTCTGTTCCTGAAGATTATCGAGGATTGGATCGCTTTGTTGCACGAAAAAAAATCCTTCAAGAATTAACCGAAACTGGCTGGTTAGAAAAAGAAAAAACTTACCAACGAACCGTACCTCGTGGCGACCGTAGTGGCGAAGTGATTGAACCATATCTCACCGATCAATGGTTTGTAAAGGTCAAAACATTAGCTGAACCTGCAATTAAGGTTGTGGAACAAGGCAAGATAACGTTTCACCCTAAAGTTTGGACAAAAACCTATTATCAATGGATGCACAATATTGAAGACTGGTGCATTAGTCGACAACTTTGGTGGGGCCACCGAATTCCTGCCTGGTACGATGATAATGGTAATGTTTACGTTGCAGAAACGGCAGAAGCTGTTCGGCAAAAATATCATTTAGACCAGAGCACTAACCTCACCCAAGAAGACGATGTTTTAGATACATGGTTTTCATCAGCTTTATGGCCATTTTCAACTCTAGGTTGGCCTGACCAAGATAGCGAACTATTAAATACTTTTTACCCAAGCAGTTTATTAATCAGTGGGTTTGATATCATTTTCTTCTGGATAGCTCGAATGATTATGTTTGGAATAAAATTTCAAAAACAAATTCCTTTTAAAGACGTCTATATTACGGGTTTGATTCGTGATAATGAAGGTCAAAAAATGTCGAAAACCAAAGGAAATGTTATTGATCCAATCGACCTTATCGATGGTATTGAGTTAGACCAATTAATTGAAAAGCGAACGAGCGGTTTAATGCAACCGAAAAAAGCGCAACAAATCGCAAATGCAACTAAAAAACAATTCCCCAATGGAATTTCGAGCTATGGGACAGATGCTTTACGTTTCACTTATTGCGCACTTGCAAGTTTTAACAGAGAATTGCGATTTGATATGACTCGGATGGACAGTCACCGACATTTCTGTAATAAAATTTGGAATGCAGCCCGCTATGTTTTGATGAATACTGAATATCAAGATGTTTATCAGCCAAGCCGTAATACCTACCACACTGTCGACCGTTGGATCTGGTCGCGTTTGCAGAAAATGATTGAATTAACCGATCAACACATCAAAAATTATCGCTTTGACCTATTGGCTAAACAACTTTATGAATTTGTGTGGAATGAATACTGTGACTGGTATTTGGAATTAACAAAACCCATTCTCGCTGATGAACTCCCTCATATACAACATGCAACTCGCTATAGTTTAGTCAAAATTTTAGAATTAACTTTACGCTTGCTTCATCCGATTATCCCCTTTATTACTGAAGAAATTTGGCAACAAGTTGCTCCAAAAATTGGCATTCAAGCAGAAACCATTAGCAATCAATCATACCCTACTGTCGAACAGCAATGGCTTGATACTGACAGCGAACAAAAAGTTGAATGGCTCAAACAAATTATTACGGGTATTCGTAGTATACGTAGCGAAATGAATATAGCACCAAGTAAGCACATTAAGCTCATTTTGCAGCATGGTTCTAGCGAAGATCATCAACAAATTGCCGATAATGAAAAATTTTTACAAACACTGGTAAAAATTTCCTCTATAGAATGGTTATCGAATGATGCTAAACCGCCTATCTCTGCAACATGTGTGGTTGGAACACTACAATTACTGATCCCACTGGCTGGGCTGGTTGATAAAAATGCTGAAATAGCTCGATTAAATAAAGCCATTGCAAAGTTAGAGAAAGACTTACAGGTCATTAATCAAAAATTAGGTAATGAACACTTTGTTGCTAAGGCACCTGAAAATCTAGTTCACGCGGAACGTGAAAACCAACAAGCAATGAGTTATCAATTGACTGTTTTACAGAAAAAAATAGAACAAATAAAAACAATTGACTAAGTGATTGACTAAAGTTTTTATCTGGATTCATCACTGAAATAGCGAACAATCTTTCCTGCACCAGCAGGCATTTGTGCCAGCAGCATGTGATAAAAATCAATGACTACTGAGGCAGCTTTCTTCTTATCTAAAAGCACATCTTCTTGGCTATTAAAAGTTGTCGATACTACTTCTCGGCCATGAGTATTTACCAAATCTTGAATAATTCGGCTGATTTGGGGTTCCACTTGAGTAGCATCAGGCAATGGTTGAGGATCAACAATCGCGGCTTCAACTAAAGCAGTCTTAGCGCGACGCGATTGAATTAAAACATCTTGATAATCCGACATTTTTAAGGGCTCGAGGCTAACTTCAGTAAATCGTTTAGGAAACTCTAGCTTTAGTATCATTGCAGGATTTTCAGTATACATTTTCTCATAAAGCTCTAGAGTCGCTAGTAAATCAGCATAAATTTTATCATCTGGAGCTTTTGTTAAATATTTTGGATAAACTTCGTATAATAGTTCAAACGATAATTCTTCTATTTGCAATCGGTCCGTATCTAAAAAAATACTATCTTTAATTCGTGCTAAAAATTGCTGATACTGTTTAGGATACTGATCGGCTATCATTTGGTATAAATGATAATCATGCCTTAAAGCTTTATCGAGTTGAAAAAGTTTAATCGGCTTACCAACAAAAATAACGAGAATAAAAAATAGTAATGAACTAA
>Ga0100402_1004318_pt1 | contig 15064 bp, 7 predicted proteins | sample CryGeyme20150102_FD_80419 | JGI IMG/M metagenome (GOLD analysis project Ga0100402, IMG submission 80419) | Groundwater microbial communities from Crystal Geyser aquifers in Utah, USA - Crystal Geyser metaG 2015-0102 | ecosystem: Environmental > Aquatic > Deep subsurface > Groundwater | place...
ATCGGCAAAGGCATCAATATTGAGCAGGCTTTGGCTGCCGCGTGTCTCGATGTCGAGCAGATAGCGCAGCATGTAGTCTTCTTTCAGTGCCGGATTGCTGCCGATGGTTTCCGTTCGTTTCGGATCCGGCTCGAAGGTCAGGTTGTTCAACGTGTCCTCGTAGGATTCCAGGCGGATGTATTTGAAGCAGTGGGAAATGCCGGTGTCGCGGGAGGTGGGTCTGCCGTCTTTCCAGTCCTGCGCGTAAGTAATCTTTTTAAGTCTTGGAATCAAGGTGCTGAATAGATGCGCCCCTATTTCCGAGAGTAAAAGTTTCGGCTTATCTGTTGATTCCCTTCCAATATTGATCACTGCGTCAGCAGTTGTTCCTGTTCCAGCGAAAAAATCAGCAATCAATCCGGTTTGGGGAGAAGTCGCTTTGAGGATATATTGAATCAACTCGACAGGTTTGACAGTGTCGAATCCATGCTGATTACCAACCTGATGATTAAGTCTGTTTTTTCCTCCTTCCGACGTTCCGGAAAGCTCAGTGTCAATATAACAATAAAATGGATCATGCTCAGCTGATTCTTCATCCTCAAAATATCGCCTCATTGGGGTCCCATCATTATATTCGATATAACCGGCATCATGTAAGGCTCTTATGAAATCCTGCCCTCCTTGCCAGCGTTGACCTTCCGGAGGAGAATATCCATCAATCTCAAATGTCATCGTGTCTCGACGATTCGCACCCCTGTTTGATTTTAGTATAGTAGCAGTTCGATATTTTCTACCATTTAATTCGTGAGGATATGTTCTCTCCGATCCACTAAAAATGGGGTAGCCTAGGGCTTTAGACTTTTCTCGTTCATATCCTAAGACAAATTCGTTTTCTTTCTGGGGCCTTAATTTTGCATCACCAATATTAACGGGTTTAACCCGAGCCTTCCAACTTAAACTGGCAAAGTGATTATCAAGTCCAAAAACTTCTTTCCCAATGATCATTAGGTTAGCAACCTCATGGTTGCCAATTGAGCAAAAAAGTGTGCCGCTTGGTTTTAACAAACCGCGAAAAGCGGTGAGGCTTTGCTTCATAAAAGTTGCCCAACTCGAATGCTGATAGGAGTCTTTATAAGAGAATCCATCTTGGCCCGTGTTATATGGCGGGTCAATGTAGACAGAATCAATCTGCTGCGATAAGTAACGGCAAAGAAGGTTACTTACGTGAAAGGCATCTCCATTGACGATTTGTGTCTCGTTCCTCGTATCAAAATCGTCAACACAACTGAGTAACCGCTCCTTAAGATCTTCGCTAAAGAACTTCGTATCCAGCACCAGCTTATCATTAGCCTTAAGGAATCCCACGGTTAGCGGCTCCGAGTAGCCCGGCTTTCCAGCTTCTGCCAAATCTCCTTCCGTTGCTTCAATCTCATCAATTGAGAACAGCTTCACCCATTCCTCCCGCTGGGCGTTGTTAGCCGCGATTTCGTCGTAAAGTGCCTCCGGCACGCGGTCGAGCGTGATGCAGTAGTTGGTCTCGACCACGAACTTTTTTTTCAGCCAGAGCTTTTTCTGGAAGTCTTCCAGCTGTGCCAGGAAGTCGATCAGCTTGTGGGCGATTTTGCGGAGCACTTTAAGCTTGGCGAGGTAACTTTCCACGGCAGGCGCGTCGGCCTGGTCGAGGTCGTCGAGGCGCATGACCTCGTTTTTGACATAGAAGTCCAGTTCGCGCCGGAGGAAGCCACCCAGGTTCTTGTGGATGAAGTAATCCATCGTGTTTCGCGCCGTGTATTGGTTGAGATACTTGGCCAGTAGCGGCCGGCTTTTATTTTTCTCCGTTGGTGCGGGAGCCTGGAAGAGCTGCAGGCAAGTGGCGGCAGTCGCGTTCTCGCCCTGAATTGCCTGCAAGGCCTTTAAAATGACTTCGACCGCCTCGGCATTGCGGAAGTCGCGCCAGGATCCTTCCTGCTTGCTGCCTTTCTCCGGGTCGGCGCGGTATTGGAAATGGATTACCAGTTCGCCATTTTCATCGAATGCGATCGGCTGGTCCTCGTGGATGATGAAGAAGCGCTTATCGTCGTCCTTCACCTTGACGTTGCCGTGTTCGCCCTCGGAGGCATCGACAATCTTGAAATGGACTTTCACCGTGGCAGGAGCTTCCAGCTCCTGTTCCATAAGAAGTTCAATTTCACCTTTAGCCTTAGCCTTTTTAAGTTCAGCCACCCCTTTTGCCAGGTCGAAGGTGTAGTTGTTAAAATACTCGGCGGTCTTGATGTAGTATTGGTCTGCGTTGGCCCAGTGGAGTTTTACCTCCTCGCCGTTGTAAGGGACGGCAAAGGGTGCAGCGCGGTCGTCGGTCTCGCGGGTGTAGTAGCGGCGGGAGACGAAGTCACCATTGTCGTAGTAGCGCTCGAAGAAGCGGAAGAGGTGGTCATAGACCTGGCCTTCTTCCGTCAAGCTGGCCACCTGACCATCAGCTTTTTGCAGGGCTTCGGTGTAGGCCTTGCCCGCCGGGTATTTGGCGGCGTCTTCATTGATCTCGCCATTGGCGTCGAAGACGTCTTCGCCCATCGCCTCAATCAGCTTGCGCTTGGCGGCCTCAACCGCGCTCTCGGTCTTCGCGGCGGAAGCGTCGGCGAAGGCCTCTTCCACCATTTTGAGCAGATCATTGTCGATAAAGCGCTCCACCTGCTCGGCCTTGGCGTGCATGATCTTGTAAAAGCCAAAATCGAGGTCGGGCTGGTCGAGTTGGAACAGCTCCTTGAGCTTTTTCAGGAGACGGGTGCGGAGTTGGACGGTGGTAGGCATGGGTGTTTAATTTATTCTCTAAATGTATCAGGATCTACTTTTTCCAATCTGGCGGGATGGTCACGGTTTTTCCGCTCGGCAGCATCACTTCGTCCGGAAACTGATGCTTGGCGTAGGCTTCCTTCGAGATGCTGAATGAATCCGGACAAAGTTGCTTGAGGCGTTTCGTGCCACGGGCGAAGGGGAGCGCAAAGAGGATGCGTTTTTTCGAGAAGCGTCGCTGGAAGGTCTCTGCGACCGGTGCGAAGTCGGAATCCCCCGTCACGAGGACAGCGACATCCAGCTCGTCATCCATCGCCATACCCATGACCGAGCAGGCAATGGCGACGTCGGTCTCTTTTTCCTCGTAAGCACCCACCCAACGCTCGATCTCGTGGCTCCAGACCTGCTTCGGGCTGAATTGGCTGATGCAGGCTTTGACTTTTCGTGCTGTCAGGGCACGAACAAAGGCTTTGTGGCGACTGATCTTCTCCGGGGCTTTATCGCGGAGGTGATACGCGTAGGCAGTGAAATAGTGAACTGCCGAAAGCTCAGCCCCACCGCCGATCTGGTGGAGGTAGGAGCGGCAAAGCGCGGGAATATCCAACCACTTGAGCTGATCCTCTGGCAAAAGCTTTTGGGCGGCCTGAACGGAGTGGTATAAGTTAAAGCCGTCGATGAAGAAGACAACCCTTGGCGGCCTGTTTGAGGTCTTCCCTGCCGCTAGCACGGGACACCTCCTTGGCTCCGGGCAAAAAGAAACCCCGCAGACCGCAGCCTACGGGGGGCTGTGGTGCTTGAGCCGAAGCCCAAGACGTCCACAGGGTTGATTGATGTAAGGTAGGTCTGAGTAGCCCTGATTGTCAATACAATGTTGGAAATTATCGATGGCTGTAAATTTGGGCGAAACATGCTTATAAAATGGGCCTCCGGAGGCTACACGACCTTCCAGCGGATAGTGAAGAGTTCGGTGGATTCTGTTTTCTGCGAGAGGCGGCGCTCCAATTCGGCGATCAGGTTGTCGCGTTTGTCATTGATTTCGTCTTCGACGTCAAAGATTTGCTGGCGCTGGCGGCGCTGCTTCTTCTCCAGTGACTGGATCTTCTCCTGCAAGTCCTTCTGCTCAGAGAGGGTCTCCGCCTGGCGGCTCTGCCGCCGAAGGGCTTTAATCTGCTCCTTGGTGTCTTTGATGGCCTGCTCGGCGGCCAGGACGGAATCCTCGGCCCAGCGATCGAGGCGTTCACGGGCTTGGCTGAAGTGCTGGCTGTTGGCATCGAGCGAGCGGCTGATGGTGGCTTCGACGTGCCGCTGAGCCTCTTGTGCCAGGCGGTGAAGTTGCTCTGGTGGGATCGTGGCCGGAGCATCCTGCTCCGGTTCTTCTTTTGGGGAATTATCCGGAGCATCCTGCTCCGGCCACGTTGGCGCAGATATTCCAGCTTTGCGCGGATTATTCAGGATGTAGGCAAACTGCTTTTTGTATTCGGCTTCATCGCGGACGATGTGGTCAAACGATTCATGTTGCCATACCTGCCCCGTTCGCCTCAGCACTTGATTGATACGATTTGAGGTAAACGATTTCCAAGAGTGCACGATTTTTTCAAGTGGAAAGGCTGCGGTCAATGTCTCAACCAGGACATGCACATGATTGGGCATAATGCAAAAAGCGTGAAGCCGGTAGCGCTCGCCATCGAAATAATGCAGAGCATCCGAGACGATTCCGGCTATCGCGAAGTCCCGTAGCCAGCATTCGCCGATGCCAGAATCAAGAAAGGCTTCGACTTTTTCAGAAAACAAACTGTGGATGCGTTGTGCTTCGGCTTCCGATAGTGCTCCGTCCTTCGCGGTGACGGCGGCTTCGAGTTGGGTTCGTTCCTGCCGCCATGCTTCCAGTTTACTGGCGGGCAGGCTATCGAAGAGTCGAAAGCTGACATGATAGATGGCGCGCTCGCAAGTCCAGTGCGGGAGGTTTTCGCCAGCGCGAATTTTTAAGGAAGCCCAGTCCGGTGCGGTAAAGTGGCCGGAGCTTCCAGCTCCGGATGACTGATTCGTTACTAGAGAGTTATTTCTTGTATTTTCGGAGCTGGAAGCTCCGGCCACGCTGAAGAGCTTCTCGCAGGTTTCCTGGTCGAGGGATTTGCCGGAGTCGTCGAAGGCGGAGAAGAGCAGGTATTCCTCCTCCTCGTAGCTCTGGATTTTCAGGTGGGTGAGCCGGAGGACGCCACTGGTGCCCTTGAGTGCGTCGACCAGCGCAAGCTTGGTCGGGTGGTTGGTGATGTCGAAAGTGATCCCGGTGAGCGGTGTTTCGAGGCTCTTGGCGGTGTCGGTCGCCCATTCGCCGAGCGGGTGCCCGAGACGGTAGAGAAAGTGGCTGGAGCATCCTGCTCCTGGTAGGGTTTCGGAGCTGGAAGCTCCGGCCACTTTGTTTTTACTGATCAGGTAGTAGTGCCCGGCTGCGAGGTCGGCAGCGGGCGGGCGCTTGAGCCGGAAGCTGTGCGCATCCTCGAACCAGTCGGCCCGGTCGGCGATGACATGGCGACTCAGCCCCCAGAAGCGACGGCTTACGATGTCGAGGCGACTCTGAGTGTCAGCCAGCTCCATCTTGAGGCGTGCATGCACATCTTCATCGAAATGCTCCAGCAGGGCCTTCTGGGTATCGGCCATGCGGTTTTGGATCGATTCATCGAGTTCGTCGCGGAGTTTTTGAAAAGCGGCTTCGATCTCGGCCGGGGTGCGGCACTCCTGATAGATGGCGAGTATACGTTTCTCAAAGTCCACCCCGCTCTCGATGCTGCCGAGCACATCGTCGGATGCGCCGAAGACGCCGTCGAAGAGGAGAAATTTATCCTGCAGGAGCTGGTGGACGCGCTGGTCGGCCTCGTTGCGGTTATTGATGAAGTTGATCACGACGACGTCGTGCTTCTGCCCGTAGCGGTGGCAACGGCCGATGCGCTGCTCGATGCGCTGGGGGTTCCAGGGCAGGTCGTAGTTCACCACCAGCGAGCAGAACTGCATGTTGACGCCCTCGGCAGCGGCCTCGGTGGCGATGAGGATGCTGGCGGTATCGCGAAAGTGCTCGATCAGGGCGGTGCGGGCGTCGATGGCACGGGAACCGGAGGCACGACCGCTGTCTCTATTTTTCTCGATCCAGGCTTCGTAGATGGCCTTGGCCTCGGGGCCGGAGTTGGTGCCGTTAAAGAGGACGATGCGCCCGGCGTAGCCATTGGCTTCGAGAAAACGCTTTAGCGCTTCCTGGGTGCGGCGGGACTCGGTGAAGATAAGCGCTTTCTCGGCGGCGCCCATCTCGCGCATGTTTTTGAATCCGGCTTCGAGGCCTTGAATCAGAGTCTTGGTCTTGGTCTCGGTGCCGATGGAGTGCGCCCACTTGGTGAGATTTTGCAGTTCGGCGATTTCCTCTGTGAGGCGTTGGATGTCGAGCCGGGGCAAGCTTTGATCATCTTCTTCGGCCTCCGGATCGACCTCGTCGATGATCTCGTCGAGCAGGTCGTCTTCCATCTCCTCGTCCTCGATCAACTGCTCGGGCAAGCTCATTTTCTCGATCTTCCCGTCGCGCAGATCGACGAGCCGGGCCAGCATCGTCTCCAGCGTGCCTGCGATGGCATCGACGGAAGAGGCGAGCAACTTGCGCAGGATCAGGACGGTAAGGTGGCGGCGTTGCTTCGGTATGGCGTAGGAATCCCCGCGCTGGAGGAAGGTTGAAACCGCGTCATAGAACTTTTGTTCGTCGTCCGTGGGATTGAACGGCCTGGTGATCGGGCGGCGCTTGGTGTAGCTGACGTATTCGGTGACGTCCTGGCGGAGCGTTCGCTTGCAAAAGCCGCGCAGGCGGTTCCGCAGTTCCTCAATGTTGGCTCCCGCATTCATGTATTGGGAGCGGAAGGCAGCCGGATCGCCGAAGATCAGATCGTCGATCAAGGTGGAGAGGCCGTAAAGCTCCAGCAGGGAGTTTTGCAGGGGGGTGGCGGTCAGGAGGATCTTTTTGCGGTCTTCGACCGCCCAGCGGATGCCCTGACCGAGTTTATTGCTGGGGCGGTAGGCGTTGCGCAGCTTATGGGCCTCGTCGATCACAACCATGTCCCAGGGGATACTGCGGATTTCCTCCCTGAAGCGGTTCGCGAAGTGAAACGAGACGACAACCAGTGCTTTCTGATCGAAGGGGCGTGGGTTGCCCGATTTCTGGGCTTGTTGGTAGCCTTTGGCATCCAGAACGGTGGCCGGGAGATTGAACTTTTCCTCTATCTCCAGCGCCCACTGCTTACGGATGGCAGCGGGGCTGACGACCAGGATGCGCCGTTTACGCTCGGCCCAGAGCTGGCAGAGAATGATGCCCGCCTCAATGGTTTTACCCAGGCCCACCTCGTCCGCGAGAATCACGCCTTTGGACAGGGGGGAATTCAGCGCAAAGAGCGCCGCTTCAATCTGGTGCGGGTTCAAATCCACCTGGGCATCGAAAAGCGCCCTGGACAAGCGGCCTACGCCTTCGACGCGCTTCAACGTGAGGTCGTGCGCGTAGTATTTGGCGTGGTGGTCGGTTAATTCCATTCACCACCGAAAGAATCGGAACTTCACGGCTGGGTCACGCCTTGAATTTGGGGGCTGCGGGAAATTTCAGGGACATACGTCCTTTATTACCGATGTGGAGCTTTCGTCATTGTAAATATACCTAATACTCCACGGCATCTCAATGCTGTAGCGTTCTTCACGAGCTAGGTGTTTGTAGGGTTTCATCGCTTGAGAGCTTCTGACTAAGGTCGGCGCTCTCGCAAGCACCTAACTCACCTTAGCCGCTCTCTTGCACTTCAAAATTGAATTCGCGTGTCTGATGGAGTCGAAAACCGGAAATTTTGAGATGGCACCGATTGGCACAGATCAGAGAACAAAAGAAGGGAAAAAATCTGTGTGCATCTGCGCAATCTGTGGTTTAAAACAAACCGGTTTAAGGGAAGAGAAAGCACTTGCTGGATTCCGGGCCGATGGGCATTCTGGAAGCTATATCCAGTCGGTCGTATCAACTCCGTTCGCTGCGCTCACTGCGTGATACACCTCATCGTTCGGGTAAAAAAAATTAAAATGTAAAAAGGACTAGCGTTTAAGCTGATCCGTGATTTGTTAACAGTTTTTTTAATCCGCTTAATTCACCAATGAATCAGACAAATTCCGTCATTCCCGGCAACACTCCTCTACACCCTGAGCAGGCGGCATGGTTAAACAATGTGCTGCCCACTTTGGCACCCGAACAACTGTTGTGGCTGGAGGGCTTTATCAGTGGCCTGCGAGCGGGTCAGGCAAGGCCTGCTGCGACTGCGGCGGTGCCGCCGTCCGCCAGCCCGGAATTGACCGTGCTTTACGGCAGCGAATCCGGTAATTCGGAGAGCCTGGCCGACCTGACAGTCAAAGCGGCCCAGAGCTCCGGTTTTAGAGCCAAAGCGGTGAATATGGCCGACAGCCAAGTGTCGAGGCTCAAGGACATTCAAAACCTGTTGGTCATCGCCAGCACCTGGGGTGAAGGCGATCCGCCGGAAACTGCGGCGGGCTTCTACGCTGACCTCATGGGCGACGGAGCACCGCGTCTGGACGGAACCCGCTTTGCGGTGCTGGGCCTCGGCGACACCAGCTACGAGCACTTTTGCAAAGTGGGCAAAGATTTCGACAGTCGACTGGCCGCACTGGGCGCGCAGCGCGTGCTCGACCGCATCGACTGTGATGTGGATTATGATGACGACTTTGCCCGCTGGCACGAGGCGGCACTCAAGGCTCTGAGCGACCTGGCTGCACCGGCGGCAGAGGTAGCCACTGCGACGGCACCCGCGGCGGAGACTGCACCGGCAGCGATCCAATACTCCCGCAAGAACCCCTTCCCTGCCGCACTTAAAGAGCGCGTTCTCCTGAATGGCAAGGGCTCTGCCAAAGAGACCCTGCATCTGGAGTTCGACCTTTCCGGTTCGGGCCTGAACTATCAAGTGGGTGATGCGCTGGCAGTCATCCCGCACAACGCCGGGGACGTGGTGGAAGATTTCCTCCAGAGCACGCAACTCGACCCCGACAGCCCGGTATCGATCAAAGAAGAAGCCTTCACGCTGCGCACGGCACTCACCAGTCAACTCGATATTACCACCCTTTCGCTGCCTGTCATCAAGCGCTACAACGAGATCGCCAAAGATGCGAAACTCGAGGCGCTGCTCGACCCGGCCAACAAGCGGGATCTGCAGGAATATCTCTACGGGCGCGAGATCATCGACCTCTTTCACCGGTTCCCGGCCCGGGAAATCACCGCCGACGCACTGGTCGGCATCCTGCGCAAACTCCCGCCGCGCCTCTACTCGATTGCCTCCAGCCCCAAGGCTCATCCGGACGAGGTGCACCTGACGGTGGGGGTCGTCCGCTACGATGCCCACGGCCGCGAGCGCAAAGGCGTCTGCTCGACCTATCTGGCCGACCGCATTGCCGCAGGCGAGCAGGCAGAGGTCTTCGTCACCCCGAACAAACAGTTCAAGCTGCCTGCCGATAATGACACGCCCATCATTATGGTGGGCCCCGGTACCGGCATCGCCCCCTTCCGTGCCTTTATCGAAGAACGCCAGGCGATCGGGGCAGCGGGCAGGAACTGGCTGTTTTTTGGCGACCAGCATTATCTGACCGATTTCCTCTACCAAAGCGAGTGGCAGAGCTACCTCGCCGACGGCATTCTGACCAGGCTCGATGTCGCCTTCTCCCGCGACCAGCGGCAAAAAATCTATGTGCAGGACCGCATGCGGGAGAACAGTGCCGCGCTCTACGCCTGGTTGCAGGAAGGTGCAAGCTTCTACGTCTGCGGCGATGCCAGCCGGATGGCAACCGATGTGGATGTGGCACTGCACGATATCGTGGCGCAGCAAGGCGGACTCTCCAAAGAAGCTGCGGCAGATTACGTCAAACAGCTCAAAACCGACAAGCGCTACCTGCGGGACGTGTATTAAAGCACATCTTTACGCTCAAAGCTGCATCCGGCGTGGAAATGAATTGAAGCATCACCGGAACTTGTTTTTCTAACGCATATGGAAAACGAGTCCATGCTGCCCCTACCCGAAAACAAGGTCAAATAGATGCAACTGGGACTGAACATTCCCCCCGCGCTGGAGGCGGCTCATGCTGCAACACTCGCCCAAGCTGATTTTTCCGGTTGCTTTGAACTGCGCCATCCGCAGCAACCCAGCGCACTGAGCGCATTGCTGGAACTGGCCCGCGAGTTTGCCTGCGCCCCGATCTCCGGCTTCAAGGTCGGGGCCCTTGTGGTGGGGAAATCGGGCAAGCTTTACCTGGGAGCCAATCTGGAATTTACCGGAGTGCCCTTGCACGCCAGTCTGCACGCGGAGCAGTCTGCGGTCATTAATGCCTGGATGCACGGCGAGTCCGGCATCAGCGCATTGATCGTCTCGGAACTGCCCTGCGGCCATTGTCGTCAGTTTTTACTGGAACTGCACGACGCGGCCAAACTCCCGATCACCGTCAACAAGCTGTGCCGTCCGCTGGCTGCACTCATCCCCGAACCGTTTGCCCGGACCCGTCCCAAAGGCCGGGGACTGCTGGACAGCCCGCTGCAGAATTTGGTTTGCGCGCAAGCGGATCCCAGTGATAACGCCCAGCGTGCCATCAATGCCGCCAGTCGCAGCTACACGCCCTACAACCAGTCTCCGGAAGGCTTTCTGGTCGAAGTAATTAGCGGACACCACTTTGCCGGTCGAGCGGCCGAAAGTATTGCCTTCAATCCAAGTGTGCCGCCGGTCGTCACCGCCCTCAACCAGCTGAATCTGTCCGCCCAGCGCAAGTTCGCCATCAGCCGCTGCACCCATGCCAAGCTCGCCACCGCACTCACCCACTCGCTGACTTTTTCCGATGCCCTCCTGCGCGGAATTTGTAATGTGCCGATCGAGAGTGTGCAGATGGAGAGCGGCTGTTAAGCCAGCAAATACAGGCATTCAGGACTCACGCACCATCGCGGGCCGGACGGGTCGGAGCTGCGGCTGCTGCCACGAACCGCATCACCCGTTGCGCAGCAGCGTCAGCGGTGATGCGCGGGTGATGCCGCGACTCAGCCAGCTGCCCATCAAAACCGACAGCAGACAGGCGGCGCCCAGCAGCACGATCAGCGGCACCAGCGGGAAGACCGGCTGCAATGAAAAAACAAAGACTGCCAGTGGCCAGTAAGCCAGCACCGCCAGTCCACCGCCGGCCAGTGCAGCCAGCAGCCCGAGTGCGCCAAATTCGATGGTAAAAATCGTCCGCAATTGCTGCCGGGTGGCACCGAGTGTGCGCAACAGTACGGCTTCATGCCGGCGTTGCTCCCGCCCGTTGAGAAAAACCCCAAGCAGAATGCAGCAGCCTGCTGCCACAGTAAAGAGTGCCAGCACCTGCACGGCCTGTGCGATCCGGCCCATCAGGTTTTGCACCGTGTCCAATATCGATGTCAGGTCGATCACGGAAACGTTTTGAAAGTGCTCCGCCACCGCCGCCTGCAACGCACCGGAGCTGATGCTTGCGGGAATGCGGGTCGTCACCACATGAAAGCCGGGTGCCTCCTCCAGCACTCCGCCGGGAAAGAGCATAAAGAAATTCAAGTTAAACTGCGACCAGTCCACCTCCCGCAGATGCACGATTTCCGTCTCCAGCGGCAAGCCCTGCACATCGATCCGCAGCCGGTCGCCCAGCCCAACATTGAGATCTTTGGCCAAACCTGCTTCCAGTGAGAGCGGAATCGGCTCATCTGCGCTCCACTCCTGGGGCGGCCAACTACCGGCCACCGCAACTTCGGTGCGATTGAGCGTATCGCGATAAGTGGAGCGGAATTCACGGCGCAAAATCCATCCGGGCACGGCATCCTGTCGCTGCAACTCACTCACCGCCACCCCGTTGATGCCGCTCAGCCGCATCGTCACCATGGGTGCGCTCTCCAGCGCAGGCAGTGATTGCGCCGCCAGCAGCGCTTGCATCCCCTCGACCTGGTCCGGCTGCACATCGACCAGGAAAATGTTCGGCCCCGCGCCCGATTCCGCCACCGCCACCTGATCCAGCAATAAGGTCCGCAGCAGCAGCGTCAGCGTCAGCAGGAAAATGCCCAGGCCCAGCGATACCACAAAGAGCAGGGTCTGGTTATTCGGACGAAACAAATTCGACAGCCCCTGCCGGGTGAGATAATTGACCGGGCCCTGAGCCAGTTTGCGGGCCAGGCGGATGAGTCCTCCCGCCAACAGCGAGAGGATCAGGAAAATCAGGATCAGGCCCAGCGCCAGCAACAGGCCACGCAGCAGACTCGCACTGCCCAGCACCGCCAGCAGCGTGAGCATGGCGAGCAGAAAAACCACCACCGGAGCCGTCTGGCGCCAGGACCCGCCACGGCCTGCACTGTTCGTGCTGCGCAAGGCCACCAGCGGGGTAATCTGCCGCACCTGTTGCAGCGGAATCCACGCAAAGCCGATACTTGCCATCAGCCCTACCAGCGTCGTGCGCAGCACTACGACCCACTCCGGCCACAGCGATAAGGCCAGCGGCAGCGCGTCATGGAAGCATGCCACGATGCCGACATGCAGCCACACCGCCAGCACCGCACCCACAACAGAACCGATCAGGCCCAACACCGAGGCCTGCACCAGATAAATCGCAAATGCGGCCTGTCGTGGCGCACCGATACAGCGCAGGATCGCAATACTCTGCCGGCGCCGCCGCAACTGAGCCTGCATGGCACTGGCCACACCGATCGCGCCCAATACCAGACTAAATAACGCGATCAAACTGAGAAACTGCTCAAAGCGGTCGAGGATCCCACCCAACTGCTCACGGCGGCTGGCCGGCGTCTCAAAGCGGAAGCCCATTTCGGGGAAGGCCCGCTGCAAGCGCTCAGCCAGGGTATTCGCATCCGCCCCCTCCCTCAGCCGCAGGTGGGCATAGTATTGCGAGAGACTGGTGCGCTGGAGCAACTGCGAAGCCTCCAGCGCCGCCTGGTTGATGTAGGCACCCGGCGCAAATCCGGCAAAGCGGCCAATCCGGGGCGCGGGCTTGGTCACCTCTCCGCTGATTCTCAGTTCAGCTTCCCCCAACAGCACCCGATCCCCGACAGCGGCACCGAATTGCTCCAGCAGGGCTGTTTCCAGCAAAATTACCGGCTCGTTAGCCCCCATCGCCGACCAGGATCCGGCGGGCTCGACCTCCACTCCACCATAAAAGGGGTATGCGCCGGAACTGCTGCGGACCTGCACCAGACGTGCCCCGCCCGCCGCAGGAAAACGCAGCATACTGGAAAAGCTCGTTTCGTAAGCCACCTCTGCCACCTCCCCGGCCAGGATCCGCGCCAGAGCCGGACGGTCCAGCGGCTGTCTGGCCCCCAGTTGCAGATCACTGCCGAGCAGCTCCCGGCCCTGCAAAGTCACACCCGTCTCCAGGCTCGCCCGCAGGGCATGAATCGTGACCAGCGCAGCCACGCCGACCACAATCGAGCCGGCAAACACCGCCAGGCGCTGGCGTTCACGGCGCGTATCACGCCAGGCCATGCGCCAGATCCAGCGGTGCAGTAACAACTGCCACAGCCGCTGCGGCAGGGAACATGGTAAGGCCTCGCCGTTCATAGCCGGGTATCGCGCTCAATCCGGCCACCACGCATCTGCACCACGCGGCCTACCCGGTTCGCCAGCTCCGGCTCATGCGTGACCAGCACCAGTGCCGTGCCAAAACTTTCATTCAATTCAAACAACATGCGCTCAATCGGCTCACTGGTTTCAGCATCGAGATTGCCCGTCGGCTCATCAGCAAACAGGATCTTCGGACGGTGCACAAAAGCCCGCGCCAGGGCCACCCGTTGCTGCTCGCCACCGGAGAGTTGATTCGGATAGTGCTGCATGCGCGCGGCCAGGCCCACGTCTGCCAGGCGGGCCTCCGCTTCCGCCCGCGCGCCCGGTTTGCCCTGCAGCTCCAGCGGCACCATAACGTTTTCCAACGCAGTCAAAGAGGGCAACAGTTGAAAACTCTGAAACACAAAGCCGACCTGCCGGCTGCGCAGCTGCGCCAGCTCGTCCTCACTCAAGGCCGCGAGGTCATAGCCCGCCAGCTGCACCACACCCGCACTCGGCTGGTCCAACCCGGCGCACAGCCCCAAAAGGGTGGTCTTCCCGCTGCCGGACGGCCCAACGATGGCACAGCGCGCCCCCGCCTCCAACTCGAAATGAATATCCTTTAATACCTGCAGCGGCTGCCCGCCGCTCAGATAGATTTGACTCACTCCCCGCACCGAAAGCATGGGCGCGTTGACTTTTGCCGCTGCGGTGGAACCTTGTGTGCCTGGAGACGGACTCGACATAAATGCAAAAAAAGTGGATAGACCTCAAACAATGGCGCAGCCTGCTGGCTGGCCTGACCCTGTTGACCATCTCGCAAAACTGCTTGCTGGCAAGTGAAGTTCGTAAAATCGTCTTTATCGGCGACAGTATCACCGCCGGTTATGGTCTTGAGCCAGCCGCCGCCTATCCGGCCCTGCTACAGGATAAAATGGATGCGCGGGGGCTCCCCTACCAGGTTGTCAATGCCGGCGTAAGCGGCGACACCACCGCCGGGGGCCTGCGCCGGATCAACTGGGTGCTGCGCGGTAGCCAACCGGAGATCGTTGTGATTGCGCTGGGCGGCAATGACGGCCTGCGCGGGGTGCCGGTCGAGCAGACCCGCGAAAATCTCTCCGGCATGATCGACCGCATACGCGACATCAGTCCGGCAACCAGGATCCTGTTGGCCGGCATGCGCATGCCCGAGAGTATGGGTGCAGATTACAGTGAACGCTTCTTTGCCAGTTTTGCGATCGTGGCCAAAGAAAAGGACGTCGCTCTCCTGCCCTTTTTGCTCGCAGGCGTCGGCGGTGAAGCCGCCATGAATCAGGAGGACCAGATTCACCCCAATGCCGCCGGCCAGCAGCGCATCGCAGCGACCCTGTGGCAACAGCTCAAACCCTGGCTGCAGTCCACGCAGCCGGAGGCCCAATAACGCCTTCCGCGCCTCCCGGCAGTGTGGCGGCAGCCCTGTCCGTCAGCCGCGCTAGAGTGAATGGCACTTAGTTAAGCGGCTTAATCGATGGTAGAAGCGTGCTTCCAGCCGCTTATCCAATACTCTGAGCGGCAGGATGCCGCTGCTACTCTGCCTTAACTAGAGCTTGTCCCAAATCGGCTGATATCTTTGTCAGCCTAGGCTGGCGGCTAAAAATAAAGGGACATAAGAGGCATTTTTGCCTCCCATGTCCCAAATTCGTGGTCTATAAATGTTTGTGAGG
>Ga0100402_1004319_pt1 | contig 15064 bp, 17 predicted proteins | sample CryGeyme20150102_FD_80419 | JGI IMG/M metagenome (GOLD analysis project Ga0100402, IMG submission 80419) | Groundwater microbial communities from Crystal Geyser aquifers in Utah, USA - Crystal Geyser metaG 2015-0102 | ecosystem: Environmental > Aquatic > Deep subsurface > Groundwater | place...
AATTAAAGATCGATTTGATATGTTCGATATCAATCCTGAAATTATATACATAGATGACTTCGACTATTTACTAGGGTAAATAATTATAAAATATAAATATAATTATAATTAAAAGCAAATAGTAATACAGACTTTCATAATTCAATAACGAAAATATTGAGAAAGTTCTTCAGTAAAAAGTCTGAATTTCCTGAAGAAGTCAATATGAAAAGAAAAGTAATCTTCTCATCAAGTACAATTGATGAAATTAATACTTCTGAAAATCCTAACTCAACATTAAATATAATATCTAGTTATTTCCCTAAAATCGATATCGTCAAGTCTAATAATTTTACAAATATGAATATATTTAACAATATCAACGTACAATATGAATATATTGAAGATGGCAAATTTGAAAAGTAATAGTTTATAATTTATTCATATTTTAAAAATAGAAAATTCAAATATTTGATCAACCATTTAAAAAATGATTTACGTGAAAAGAATATATTAATAAATTGTAATAGTGTTAAGAATTTACGAAAAATAAAAGAAGCTTTAACGAGAGAATCTTTAAATTTTGTTACATTAGAAAAAGGTAAGTAACTAATAACTAACTAATAACAAACTTAGAGATGAAAGTGCCAGATAGACTAATGAATTTAGCTCAGTTCAATAAAAGTAAAATAATTATTTTAATAAATATATTATATTAGGATTAAAAAACATCTTTGTATCTTCGGCTTCATATTCAAGAGGACTATCTTTTGAAAATTTAGATTATGTTGTTATTTTGGACGAATTAGACGATAAAAGAGATTTTATACGTTTAGTAGGAAAATTTCCTAGAGAAGCTGAAATTAATAAAAATAAATGTATATAATAACTTTAATATTTTAGGTTTATTTTTTTATGATAAAGAGAATGCAAGTAAAGTTGATGAAATAAAAAATATAACTAATAGTTATAGTTCAAGCAATGCATCAAATTCCGAATAAAATTATATAAATGATATATTCTATATTCATAATACTTAATTAATATTTAATAAACTTATTAAATAATTATTATTATAACAATCTAAATAAAATAATATAAATATATTGACTATTTACTTTAATTAACCAAATATTTATTCTTATGTAATTTTAATTTTTCTCTCCTTTAATAAATGGTTTACAGTTTTGTGGGATATCCAAATTGACAGTAAGAACAGAACTTATTAAGAAATCAATAACTTCTTTTTTGTTTTGCTTATAATCTTTTTGAATACTAGCTAACTCATTTTCTAAAGTTTTTGCATCTCTATTAGTTCCGTAAAGAGGATTATTTAGTAACTATAATTTATTAATTTAAGAGGCTTACCTTTTCCTTCTCAGCTTCCATTCTTTCTTCTTGTTCTTTTTGATAACTTTTTATTGCTTCATCAGCATCAACTCTTGCCTTTTTTAATTTTTCATCTCTATTATTAAATAATATTATAATTATTATCAAACCTATATAGTCTAGCTTTTTTAATTTCTTCATTAAATGACTTCTCTTCTTCTATAAATAATTTATACCATTCATTAAAAACTTCCTCAAACACTTTTGTTTTACTGTCAGCTTGACTTTCCATCATTTTTATTAATACAAGGAATTAATCAATAATATTATATAATAATTTAATTGAATAAAATTATAGTATTTGAATTATTATTACAATTATTTATATATTTTTTTCATTAAATGCTCGCATTGCCACATGGAGATAGTGATAACAATATTGTTTATGATTCCTTCAACTTATGTCGTGATTACTTTAAGAAAATAGAACCAGCCGGAAAGTTCTTCGAAGAATTAATTAAATTAAGAGGTGAAAACAGTCTTTTCAACGAATTTCATGCCGACACATCTAAAATTTTTGAAGTAGAAGAGGAAGATACCGAAATATATGATTGGGAAAAGGAATACTACGAAAAAATGAAAAACAATCCCATATCAGCAATTGCAAAAGAAAAGGAAAACTTTTATCAATTGCTAGGAATTGAAGACTTATTTCTCAAAGCTACTGTTGACGATATAAGAAAAGCATTTAAAAAGAGTACTATAAAATACCACCCCGACAAAAATAAAACAAATGCTTCAATGAACGGTGATAAGGAAGACGAAAAGAAAGATGAAGATATTGATAATCCTGAAGAGAAGGTAGACTTAACAGAAGAACAGTCCCTAAAAGAAGAAGATAAGAAAAAAGATGAGATTAACCAAAAGTGGCTTAGGATAAAAGAAGCTTATGAAACGTTACTTGATCCTGAAAAGAGAAAAAAATATGACTCTACATTTGATTTTGATGATGAGATCCCAGAACCTAAATCTGAAAAGATGTCCGAAGAACTGTTTTTCCGTGAGTTTGGACCATGTTTTATTAAAAACTCTGTATGGTCAAAGAGGAAGCCTGTTCCTAAACTAGGAGATAAGAAGACACCAATAGAAAAGTTAAAGAAGTTTTATCAATTTTGGTTTAACTTTGATTCATGGAGAGATTTCTCGGTAGATGGAGAATATAATTTAGAAGGTAATTTAATTTAATGGAGTTTTAATTAATCATAATAAAATTTAATAGATGCATCATGCCGATATGAAAAAAGACAAATGGCAAAGGAAAATAAAAAGATGAAATCAAACCAAACAAAAGAAGAAAAACAAAGAATATGTAATCTAGTTAACTTAGCATATAAATTTGATCCAAGAATAAGATTTGAAGAAGAAAAGCAAATGCAAGAAAAACTGAGATTAAAACAAGAACGAGAAGAACAGAGAGAAAAAGAAAGACTTGCCGAGATAGAAAGAAACAATAAATTAAAATTAGAATATGAAGAAAAAGTCAGGAAGCAAAAAGAAGCCCAGGAAAAGTTAAAAGAAACTCTATTTACAGACTTAATCAAATTATTTGAAACATTAAATCTAAAATTAACAGAGAGTGATATATTCCAGATTAAAATAAATATAAACATTGATACCCTTAAGTTGATTATAAACGAAGTAGAAAGCCAAACAAATGAAATAGAGAAAGTTAAAAAGATTAAAACTTTATCAAATACTTATTATTCGCTTAAATTCCAAGATGATGAGAAGAACTCAACAATGTGGAAAAAAGAAGAATTATTTTCTTTACAAAAAGCAATGAAAAAGTTTCCTATAGGAACTAAGCAAAGATGGGATAGAATCGGTGAGTTAGTGAAAAAGCCCCAAGGACAAATTATTGAACTTGCTCATTATTTAGCGACTCAGCCTAGTTTGAAGTTTGAACAAGATTTTGTAAATTATTTTACTTATTAATACTTATTATTTATTATAGGATATTACAAAAATAAGAGGTGGAAGTACTACATCAAATAAGTCATCAACAAAAGATGTTACTACTACATCAGTCCCAAACACAACCACTACTTCTACAACGTCTACAACTTCTACAACAACTACTATAAGTCCTAGTAAAAAAGAATCTACCGATACTGCCGAAGTATGGACAGAAGATCAACAAAAAGCCTTAGAAAATGCTCTTAAAAACTATCCAGCAAGCTTACCCGCTAACGAAAGATGGACCAAAATTTCAAGCGAAGTTCCTGATAAAACCAAAAAGCAATGTGTCGAGAGATATAAATATCTAAATTCGATATTAAAGGGAAAATAAATATTATATGAAATAAATATACAACATATAATAATTATTAAATAATAATTAAAATAATTGGTTTTATAATATATAATATATAAATAAATTATATAATATATAAGTAGAAGTATATTTAATTTTCTTTTTCTGCTTCGTAATAACTGTTTGTTTTTTTATTTGATTTTTTACTTTTCAATGATTTTCTAATAAAAATTAATAAGAATTTATTATAAATTTATTATAAATTTATGTATTGATTACTCATAAAATCGTATTAATTCTTCAGCAAAATCTCTGAATTTGTTATTTTTCTTCCTTTCTTTTTCTAATTCCTCTTTGAGTTTTTTATTATCATTCCTATAATTTATATTAATTATTATATTAATTATTATATTATATTTACTTTAATTTTAGTATCTCTTTCTTATAACTAATTTCTTTATTGGTGTCAATTGTCCTAGTATCCTCGATTGTTTTTGATTTTGATTTATTTATATAGTTATTAGTTTTAGCAACTATGACTTTATTATTTTTAAGATTTATTTTTTCTCTTTGTATTGTTGAGATTTTATTTTCAAAAGATCTGTCTCGTTCTAACGAAGTTTCTGCTTTTTCATTTGACCTCATGTTTTTTTCTACTTTTTCAACCTTTTCTACTTTATCTTTCTTATATTTATTTTGTGAATTATTATCTGTCTTGAGATTTCTTACATTGCTTGATATAATCTTTTTATCAACGTTTTTGTTCTTAACTAGACGTAAGTTATTTTCTACTTTAGGAATATTTATATTATTTTGTATTCTTTTCTCTGTTGATATGGATATGACTTTTTTATTAATTGTATTTTTGTCCTTTTTTACACTTTTTACTTTTTCGTGAGCTAAAATAATATATTATTTAGTTTATATAACTATATAATGTATATTACCTTCATTTTCATTTTCTGAAGAAGATATAGAAGCAAAATTCAAATCATTATTAAGTCGAGATAATGCTATTTTCTTTGGTTTGTTTTCTTTCGATTCATACTTTAAAGAGTTTCTTGAGTCTATTTAAAAGTTTTATATATAGTTAATTACCACTGTTTATTGATAGTTGCTTTATTGATGTGTTTTTACGTAATTCTGTTTCATATTTATCCTCTTTGTCTTCTTTGTCAATATATAAATTATTAGCAATTTTATCAAAATTGAACGAAGAGTTGTTTTCTTTTTCAGATCTTGAATACTTGTCAAAGTTTTTTTCATTGTCATTTTTGGCTGTTTTGTTTTGATTACTTAGCTTACTCAGTTTACTCTTTAGTGAAATATTATTTTCTTCTACGAGTTGTTGTTTTTTCTTTTGTTCGTCTATATGAGGAGTTCTTAAATTATCTACAAAGATATTAAAAGTTAGTAATTGTATTAATAATTATTATAGTAATGAGTGACTTACTATATTTTAATATTATATCATCTTCATTATCAAAATTTTCTAATTGCATCGGACTTGATATTTTTCTTTTAAAATTATCATCTTCTTCTTCCTCATAATTATTAAAATTCTTATGAAAAGAGTTTGAGTTATTATTTAAATCATTTTCATCATCAGAGTTTCTATCATTATCATTGTATTTATTATAACTTTCATTGTCAGAATCTACTTTATCTAATTTAGTCTTTTGGTTTTGGTTAAGATTATTAAATTTGGGATAATCATTTTCATTTTCATTCTCTTCTAAGTAATAATTACTAGGTAACTCTTCTAATAAAATTGTTAAAAATATATTACTTACTTTTATTATTAATTTTATCAGAATTATTCGAGTTCAAGCTAGAATCATTATCATATATAGGTTTTTTATATTGCTTCTTTGCTTCACTTCCAGGTACATCTTTAAGCTGCTTATTACTAAAAGAAAATTTGAGTCCGTGGTTATGGTTATTAGGAGATAAATCATTTAAATCATTGTCGTTTAATTCGTCTTTATCAGTTTCAATTGGTTTATGGTTGTTTTCTTTAATTGATGAATCTTCATATAAATTTGTGAACTCTTTTTCTTTTTGACGTACATCTTCAAATAGTTTTTCTTTGACTTTTTCTTTTAATTTTTCTTTTTCACGTTCTTTTATATATAAATTTTCGTAAGAGTTTTTAGACACAATAACTTTTTCCTTTTCTTTATTTTTTTTATCTTCATAACCATGATTTTTGCCTTTACTTGTATTACTTGTATTTGTTAAATTTATAAAAGGAGAATCATTATGTTTTTGATTTGTGTAAAAATTGGAATTAGGAGTTGGATTTGTATTATAGTTATTATAATTATTATTATAATTAGATGAATTAGTTTGCTTTCTACTTTCTGTTTCTTTATATTTTTGCTCTTGATTATTAAAATTGCTTAGATTATTTATATTGGAAGCATTAGTTTGTTTTCTACTTTCTGTTTCTTTATATTTAAAATCACTCGTATTCAAACTATTTATATTATTCAAATTATTATTTGTAGTCGTTTGTTTTCTATCTTCACTTTCTACTTTATCTGTACTCATAAAATCATTTTTAAGTTTTTTTATATTTTGCTGCATTTTTTGTATGTGATCTTTAAGAGTTAAATTATCCTTTTCTAGTTTCTTTTCAATTTCATTTGCATTTAATAGTTCATATTTGTTAAACTCAAAATTCATTATATTATAAAATTATTATAATTTAAAATTAAATAAATATAGTAATTATTACTTACTATAATATATTATACATAATAATATTATAATAAAATACTAAAAATTAATTATAATAATTTTTATAAGAAATATAACTCTAATGGCTTCCACTAAGAAAGGTGTCGAACTTTTTCTTAAGGTTTCCTTCTTTTTCTGTTAAATGTTCTTTTGTGTGGATAAGGATGTTCTTAGTTTCATTATTACTTAATATGGAAGTAATAATATTTTTGATGTTTTTGTCAATTTCTTCATTTGAATATTTTTTTGTGTTGTAAACTCTTGCGAAGATCTTAAGAACTTTAGGAAGATTAACGAAGTTTTGACCTATTACTAAGTTAGATTGATTGTTAACGATTTGGCAAAGCATAAGATGTTGTTCTTCAGACTCGTCTAAGTCGTTTAAAATAGGTAAGTGTTCTAACCACTTTGGAATAATACTACTTATATCGATACCATCAGTTTGATGCTTTATTATTTTTCCTAAACTAGCAGTTGCATTATCTTTAGCTCCTTCAAATTGATCTTCATCATCGCTATCTTTCATTGTAAAGTTTAATGCATTTACTAAAGCATTAACACATTCTCCGGAATACTTAGAGAAATTCGATTTGGTAAACTTAGCAAGGACACCGACTCCATAACTTGCAGCTCTTCTTATTTCAATCGAATGGTGAGTACAGAAACCAATAACAACTTTGGCAAGGTCATCCCAAACTTCTTTTAGCAGTTCTTGTCCTAAGAACTCGATTAAGTCATCAACGATAAATATTCCCATCTTAATTTCGAAGATAGAAGCATTGTTACGGAAGTAATTTGGAAGTATATCAGCATTAATCTTTTTAACAATTTCCAAAGTAAGTTCTTTATGAGTTTTAAATAATATTCCTATTAAGTCTGCAGTATACTCTTGGATTTCTTCAATTTCTTCAATATCTTGCTCAAAGTCCTTTTTCATATTACCATCATCAGATTCTTCATCATCTGAATTTAAAGCTTCTTCTTTCATTACTGGTGCTTCTAAGACTTTCTTTTGTTCTGCAAGTAGTTGTATTCTTCTTTTTTCGGTCTTGTCGAATAAAATCATTATCTTAGAGAAAAAATTATTAAGTTCTTGAGTATTCAAAAAGACTCCAGCGGTTTCAACTAAAATTCCCATATTTTCTAAATAAATTCCTAATGTTCCGTTATCAAATTCAGTATCACTAGCAGCTAATATCTGAGTAATATAATTTTTAGCTTTTAAATGTAAGTCTTCAACAGAACAATTGTCTTTAATTACAATTAACATAGTTGGTAAAATATTGCAGGATTCAACTCTAACCTCGTCATTTATATAAAAAGTAAGTAATGGTAGTATGACTTCTTCTGTAATAGTAACATATGGGAGAAAAACCTTTCCCATCTTTTCTACTAGAGTATTCAATAATGTCAATGAAGAGTCAACATCTTCAGTATCAGAAGTGTGTAATGTTGTTTTCTTCTTTTCAGGCTTTTCTGTTCCATCTTCGTTTTTAAGTAAATCAACTAAACTAAAAGATTCCTTAGGAGTTTCCTTTAACAAGACATTGGGGACGTTTTTAATAAGCTTGATTACTGAGTGTACTACGCTACCGAGAGAATCAGGGAAGTCAGTAATTAAAAAAGGAGTTATTCTTTCTAAGGCATTTTTAATATAGGTTTGAGAGACGCTATCTCCAACAATGGTATCTTGAAGTTCTACTGTGATTTTAACAATGTCATTTAGGTATTTGAAATAATGAGTTTTGCAATAGGGTCCAATCATAGTAATACAATTAACTAAGTTTCCATAAAGAGATTTGTGAACTTTCATACTCCAGATTTTAGCTAAGAATTCTATTAAGATTGTTAATGACTTCTCAGCGAATGTGTCAAATTTGTCCTTAAGTGTTTCAACTAATTCAGTAATAACGTCTAAGATAGTTTCTCTTAAGTTAGTTGGAATATCAGTTAAGAAGATTGAAAACATTTTTTCAAGAATGACTCCTACATAGTTGATTAGTATGTCGTTGTCCATATTTTCTAAAAAGGTAGTTAGAGTAGAGCAGGCTTCAAGTCTATTTCTTAAAATTGGATCTTCGATTACTCTTGTAACTATTATCTCAAAGGTTTTTTCATGATAGTCTTTTTGGTAAAATTGTTCGAAGTTCTCGGTGAGTTGACTAATACAAGTAATACTAGCAAATCTTATCTTAGCATTTTCATGAGTTGAATGTTCAAAAATTATCTATTATAAGAGTAAATAAATAATATTATAAAGATAAATTACAGGTATTATTGACTCAACATCTTTAATATCATCAACAAAACTAATCATATTAGAAATACTGCTTAAAGCTAAATATTTATATCTAAAATCTTTAGTATTCTTAAGTAAATTCAAAACAATTTCTGAAATATAAGGGAGGAAGAACTTGCTGCTGAATACTTCTGAAAGTCTTTCTACGAAGGCTAATGCACATGCTACTTTTTCTTCTGAAATTATCTCTTCATCAAAGTAAGAATCACCTTTAGGAATTGCCCATTCTTCGGTAATTTCATCATCCATTTCTAAGCCGTACTTATATAGTTCTTGAATAAATAACTTAAGCTTATCAGTGTCTTTTTCGAAGAATTTCTTTTTTCTTTCTACAAAACAAACTATAACTTCAAAAGCCATTTCTCTAATGTTTTCATCACAAGACTCTGATTGTGATATCTTTAAGCAAAGGCTGAATAAATCTGAGAAGCTTTTTTGGAAGACTCCTGGCTCGCAGTTGCAAACGTCTATTAAAGAGGCCAAGCATTTTTTTAACTAAGAATATTAATTAATAATTATAATATATTATTATACATTAACTTCTTCTTTTCCGTTTTGAAGACATTGAAAAGTTGTCTCAAGAATGCTGTTAACAAATTCTTTTAACATTTTTGTATGACTTTTATCAACTATACACATAATTTCACATATTGTCTCAACAGTTCTGGTTTTAAGAGATAGTAAATTTGTCTTGAAGAAGTTTCTAAAAACTGGAATTAGTACAGAGATTCCCTTTAGAATTTCGAGGTGGGTATGAGAGAAAATACCTTTAATGAGATTTAAAGCAGACTCAGCTTCTATAATATTAGTTTCGTTTAAAGGAGTTATAAGGGTATTTGAAATATAGTTAAGAAGTTCGTCCCATTTTTCTTTTTCTTTGCATTCATAAGTATTTTGAGCAACCATTACAATTACATCGCAAATCTTCATTTTTACACTCTTATCTTTTTCATTTACTAAGGCTTTTAGCATATTATTTTTTAAATTATCTCTGTACTCCTTACTCATTTGTTCATAATTTGCATTAACAACCTCATGATCATTAATTTTAATTAACTTTCTAAGTAAAACAGCAGAAAGGGATTTTATTTTCAAATCATCAATATCTAAAAATATAAAATACAATAAGTACCCGTCATAACCTTTCCTAAGCAAAATATTAACCCTGGAATATTTGATTGCATCATCTCAAATTTTTTTTCTGCCTCTTTTCGTATATTATTATCTGGCTGTAAGATATTGTTTAAAACTTCTGCTACTGATTTTATATCCTCTGTTGACATATAGATATAATAATAATTTAAAATTAATTATATGGTGGGAAATTAATTAATTTTGTTTATATGTTAAATTATGTAAAATTATGTAAAATTATATTATAAGTAATATAAGTCTAATAAGTAATATAATACTTAATTAAAATTAAAGAATGAAAACAAATACAAATATAAATTGAATTATTTAGTGTTTATAGTTATATAATCAATTCCTTTACTTTATTAATTTAAATTGATTCTTATTAATTTATCTAAATTATATCTAATTTAAGTTAAATAGTTTAGCTAGTTGATTATAATCAGTCTCTGCTTTCGAAATTTGTTGACATAAAACTGTTGGGAATAAGTTTCTTCTTATCCATTTATTATTTTCTTTTAGTTTAAACGCTGCAAATAATCTTGAACCGTCAACTTCTAATTCTGATTCAAACTTTTTTTGGAATAAAAGTAAAGTATTTGGGTTATCTTCGTATTTCCAAACTGGATTTATAATTGATTTTTCTTCAGAATATGACATTTTAGTTATTATTTAGTAATTATATTAATATTTATTGTTTATGAAAATATTATTAATTTTATTAAGAAAAGAAATACTAAAGTAAGTAAAATTAAGATAATAAATTTATGAGCTTAATTAAAATTAATTACTTTAAACATACTTTTATTTAAAAGTGTGGGAATCTAATTCCACCATCAATTCTTATAGTAGCACCATTTAGAAAATCATTTGAAATACAGAATAAACATGTATCGGCTACTTCTTCTGGTCTTCCTAATCTTTTTAACGGTGTAGCATCAATCATTGCTTTTCCTCCTTTTGAAACTACAATTCCTTTCGACATTGGAGTTTCAATTAATCCAGGGCAGACTGAATTTACTCTAATTTTATATTTTCCTAAGTCTCTAGCCATTGGTAATGTCATTCCGATTAATGCACCTTTAGATGAAGCATAAGCAGTTTGTCCTTTTTGTCCTTCTAATCCAGCAACAGAGGATAAAAATACAATAGAACCATTGCAATCTTTATTAGGGTCAGATTTTTGAGCCATTAGTCTTGCGGCAAATCTAGACACGTTAAATGAACCAAATGTGTTAACATTCATTATCTTTTCAAAAGACGATTTAGAATGAACTCCTTTTTCACTAGCGACTAACTCTCCTAATACAATTCCAGCACTATTAATAACACTATCTAGTCTTCCAAATTCTTTTTCGATTAGGTTTATCATGCCTTCAGTGTCTTTTTCATTAGTTATATCACATTTGATAAATCTTAATAGTCCTTTAAATTCTTTTTCTAATGCTATGCCTTTTTCTTCTTGTAAGTCACAGATTATTACTTTAGCTTTTAATAAGATTAACTTTCTTGCAATGCTTTCTCCAATTCCTGATGCCCCTCCTGTTATTAATACGACTAAGTCTTCAAATTTCATTAAATTATGTAATTATTTAATATAAATAATATTATAATTAATGTAATGATCAAAATAATTTATTATTATATTGGTTATTAAATAAATTTATATATAAGTTATATAATAAATTTAAAATTAATGGTAGACAACATCTTAAATTATTCTTCAATAATAGTTGATATAGGTTCAGGAGTAACCAAGGCGGGATTTTCAGGCGAGGATGGCCCAAGATCTGTTTTTGACTCAGTAATAGGAATTCCAAAAATGCCTGGATTACTCGTTGGAATGGAACAAAAAGAACGTTATGTTGGTGATGAAGCTATTTCAAAATTAGAAATAATGAATTTTAATTATCCAGTTAAAAAAGGAGAAATAGTTGACTGGGATAAATATGAAACTTTACTACATTATCTATTTTATACCGAATTAAAAGTAGTTCCTGAAGAAATCTCAATTTTAATAACTGAGTCACCACTTAATCCTAAACAAAATAGAGCTAAGATGGCTGAAATTTTATTTGAAACATTCAATGTTGAAAAAATACATATAGCTAACACTTCAATGCTAGGATTATACTCTTATGGAAAGACATCTGGTCTTGTTCTTGACTCTGGCTTCGGATTGACTACAGCAGTACCTGTTTATGAAGGATATCCTTTACCTCACGCTTCACAGAAGATGAAATTTGGAGGTGAAAATTTATCAGATTTATTACTAAGTATGGTTCAATATCAAGGAATAGGCAAAAATTATAAAGGTTTAAAAGGAAGAATATTAGCTGATTCTATTAAAGAAAAACTAGGATATGTTGCTTTTAATTCAGAGGAAGAGGAAAAGCATTATAGTGAAGGCGAAGGAGTAGATTATAATTTACCTGATGGCTCTAGACTTAAATTAGGCTCTGAACTATTCAAACATTCAGAAATTCTATTCAGACCCCAAAATGAAGAGTTTTTCCCTCTTGGCCAGTTTATTGCAGATTGCCTGAACAAATGCGATAGCGAAATACAGTTGGAAATTCAAGAAAATATATGTTTAACTGGTGGAACAACATTAATGAAAGGATATGTTGAAAGATTAAAGAGTGAATTAGGTCAAGCACTTACTAATAATAACTTTAATTTAGTTTCTACACCTGAAAGACAATATTCAAACTGGATTGGTGGATCTATTATCTCAAGTTTGAGCAACTTTTCTTATATGTGGGTTACAAAGCAAGATTATGATACTATTGGAAATTCACTAGAGGCTATTGAATCAAAATGTTTTTAAGATATGAATTTGAATATGAAAATAAAGATAAATAAATAATATATAAAATTTGTTTCTATTTTAAATTAATAATATCATCTAATATTTTTAGTAATAATTTTCATTAATAAGATATAAGTAAATTTGTATATAATAGTTTTTATAATTATATGATATTTTGTAATATTTCTTTCATATATTATAAATTAATTACAAATAATATGCCATTTAATAATAATAATTATTTATTATATTAATTAATTCTTAATTTTCGTAGATATAATAAATATGAGTAATCCTTTTGGAAAATTAAGAGTTGAGCATGATGAAGAAGATGAAACAGTACAAATGTACGATAAGAAAAATTCAGACAAAGTTCTTTTCACAACAGTAGATGCAAAGAAAAAAAAGAAAGTAAGACCTGAAGAGAAAAAAAAGATGGAAGAAGAACTCCATCACTTAGATATTGTTGAAGAAGGTAATTTCTCATTTTTATATCTTTCTAATATATTTTAGGTTTCTCTGAAGTTAAAAAATCAAAAGCCAGACAACCAACCGAATTTACTGAAGAACACGTAGCACCAAAAGAAAGCCATATGAAAAATAAAGGACATTTTGGTCCAAGAGTCCCAAGAAGAGAGGGTGAAAGAGTTTTCGAAAGACATTCTGGAACCGGAAGAGGGTAAATTTTATTATTAACGATTAAGTAAAGAGGTCGCTAAAGGAGGAGCAGGTGGAAAATACACATGGGAAAACGAAAAAGATTATAATAAAGAAGAAGTCGAAAGCTTTAACAGATATCACAATTCCCATAAATATGACAATTACTACAATGAAGACTATTGTATTAATATCTTTAATAATAAATTTATTATTATTTTATAGATTACAATGAAGCCTTAACCACCAAAAAAGAAACTACCCCAGTCACAGCCACTACCACTGAAAAAGTTGAAGAAAAGAAAGAAACCGAAGTTGAGAAAGTAACTGAAAAAGTTGATGAACTTAATGTTGAAGAAGAAAAAAAAGAAGGAAAACCAAGAAGAGAGAAAAAACCAAAAAAAGGAGAAGTCGTTGAAGTAAAAGAAGAATCTATTGTTACTGCTGATAGTATTTCCTATGCTGAATATAGAGAAAAACACAGCCAAAAAAATCAAAACTTAAACCAAGCTAAAAAACAATTAGTAGTTGAAAGACCAAAACTTGACCCCACATTAAAGGAAATTACTCACATTGAAGAACCCCTTGGAATAGGAAAAGGTAAAAAACCAACTGTACAAACAACAAAACCCCACCAACCATCAAAAACTGACGAAAAAGAAAAAGAATTAAATTATAACGTTGGTAAGAAAATTATTATTAAAACTTAGGTTTTGAACTTGAAACAAACGAGTATCAAAGTGAAAGAACATACAACAGAGGAGGAGAAAGAGGAAACAGAGGAGGAAGAGGAAGAGGTGGAAGAGGACAAAACAGAGGAAATCAAGGAAATCAAGGCAGAGGAAACAACGACGGATTCAAATTCAATGCTAACGACTTCCCAGAATTAAAATAAGATAAGCACTTCAAGGATTTATCTAGTTAACAATAAATTAATGTTTAAAAATAATTTATTAATTAAATTTATTCTTTGTTTAATATACTTATTATTAACTAATATTATTGACACTAATATTTATATTAACTTTTCACATAATTAAAATACATAAAATACAAAATGATTAAATAACTTATGGCAGTACACCTTTTTCTATAATTTTTATGGTTGCTCTTTTTTCATTGTTTACTTTTCCATTAGCTACTTCATCTTTTATTAATTTTAAGAAATTTGAACGATTAGTATTTATTTCATATATACTAGGTAATCTTACTTTGGTCTATAATTATAATTATAACTATTATATATTACATTAATTTTATCTTTTAGTAGACTCCAATTCCTTTTATCATAACCACTCTTAAGATTAAGAACAGGCTGATCATATTTATTTTTATATATTTTTGTCATCGCTATATCTTTATCTTTTGTTTGATTTCTTGTTAAATAATTTACTTTTTCAGAAATTGTTTTGAGATTATTTGCAAAACTAATTAATTTCTTTGCATTTTCGTTCTTATTTGAAAGATAAGTATTTTTTAAGTGAACCCCTTTTACAAATAGTTTTTCTTTATTATTGTTCGTATTATTAAATTTGTTATGTTTATTTGTATTTGTATTAGTACTAATGTCATCTTTTAGACTTTTTATTTTAGGTACATTTTCATTGTAAAATTTATAATTTTTCTTTAGTGATCTTTTTAATAATTGGCATTGATATACAATAAATTCTTTATCGCTTGATGACACAGAAGCTAAGGATACTTCATCGTCATCTTTATTTTCTTCATTTTGGTTATTTACTATAACTGAATTAATGTCCATTTATTATTAAAAATTAAAATTAAAACTTACATATTA
>Ga0100402_1004322_pt1 | contig 15060 bp, 22 predicted proteins | sample CryGeyme20150102_FD_80419 | JGI IMG/M metagenome (GOLD analysis project Ga0100402, IMG submission 80419) | Groundwater microbial communities from Crystal Geyser aquifers in Utah, USA - Crystal Geyser metaG 2015-0102 | ecosystem: Environmental > Aquatic > Deep subsurface > Groundwater | place...
CAGTAGTGCCTCTAGTGTTTGCCTCCCTGTCTTGGGTGTTCCTCGAGCAACAGCTGTCTGAGTTGCATATCCACTCACTACCTTCACAATAGCAGCTGTCTGTCTGCCTGTCCTTCTGGATACTACCCTGATCAGATGAGGAGGAGTTGTTCTGCCTGTTTGAGGCCCTGTCTGACTTGCACCTCCAACATCGCCTGTCTGAGCTGCCTTTATGGCTTTTACCTAAACATCAGTCAGAGCTGTGTGTTGAACTGCGGAAGTGGACTGTTTGGCAATATTTCTTCTTTGATGTGCGAACCTTGTGTATCTCCCTGTCTCACTTGCCAACAGTACATCGGCACCTCCTGCCTGAGCTGCACTTCTGGGTGGATCTATCACAACTCACAGTGCCTTTCCTCTTGCCCTTCGGGGTATATTCCCAAGGCTAATGAAACTATCTGCTAGGTCTGTTTCTCTTCATGTTCTACCTGCAATGGGACCGCATCAACCTGCACTTCATGCAGAGTGGGCCTTTATCTCTACAACTCCAGTTGTATCTCTACTTGCCCCTCTCCTACCTATGGCAACCCTGTTTTTCTAGTCTGCTAAGACTGCCCTATCAACTGCTCGGTTTGCTCCAACGCCCTCAGTTGCCTTTCCTGCTCACCTGACTTTTTCCTCTACTCCCCCAATGACACCTGTCTTTCCTTATGCCCTTCCTCCTACTTTGGGAAGCAGGGCAAATGCTTGCAGTGTCAGCTACCGTGCCTTACGTGCACTTCTCAAACAGCTTGCCTCTCTTGTTCTGGCTTGTTCCTCCTCAACAGCAGTTGTGTATCAAACTGTCCTGCTGGTACTTTTTCAAGTGTTTCAAATATGGAGTGCCTGTCTTGCAACTCTACTGTTTGTATGTAATGCTCATCTGCTGCTGACTCCTGCACTGTCTGCGCCAATGGACTACTCAAATTGGCTAGCAGCTGTCTTTTGGCATGTCCATCTGGTTATTATCCTTCTTCTGCTTTAGAATGCCTGAAGTGTCCTTAACAGTGCTCCAGCTGCTCTAGTGCCTCTGTCTGTATGAGCTGTAGCAGTGGTTATGTACTTGCTAGTGATAGCTGCACTAAAAGCTGCCCCAGCCAGCACTATCTAAGCAGCATCAATAGTACAATCTTATGCCTGCCATGTCCCAGCAATTGCTCAACCTGCTCGAGCACGGCCTGCCTTTCATGTCTGACAAACTACTTTCTGACCTTATCAGCAACATGCCTATCTTCCTGCCCTGCAAACAGCTACTCTATATCAGGTCAGTGTTATCCTTGTTTGCCTCCCTGCCTGACCTGCTTATCGGTGTCTGTCTGTCTATCTTGCTTGACTTCCTATGGACCCTTTTTCAACGGCAGCTGCATATCTACCTGTCCATCTGGTCATTATTCCAACATCAGCGACAATGTCTGCTAGCCTTGCAGCAGTAACTGTGGGGAATGTATTGGCAGTCCTTCCAACTGCACTAGTTGCTCTGCTAGTATGATGCTTCGAAGCCAACAGTGTGTGTCCCAGTGCAGTAGTGGATATTACTAATCGTCAGTGGGAGGGAAGAAAGTATGCAGGCCATGTAACTCCCCCTGCTTAGAGTGCTCTCTCAGATCCTATAACTGCACCTCCTGCAACTCCTCCTCTGACCAGCCCATCCTCCACAGCAACTAGTGCTTGTCCACTTGTCCCCTCTCCTACTACCACAGTAACAACTCCTGCCTCCTGTGCCCCTCCAACTGCAGCCAGTGCTATGACAGTGCTCATTGCTCCTCATGTCTCCCCAATTATTATCTCACTCCATCTAAGGAATGCCTACCTTCCTGTCCCTCCTATTACTACCCTTACAATCTTCAGTGTCGGCCCTGCACCTACCCTTGCCTGGCCTGCTCTTCTTCAACATTCTGCTTATCTTGTGAGACTCCTCTTCTGCACTACCTCAACAGCTGCCTGTGGTCCTGTCCTGCAGGCTCCTTCCTCAACGCCTCTGCCTCTTTGTGTCAGTCATGCCCAGCCAACTGCTCTGCTTGCTCTTCTTCTGGTTGCTCTTAGTGCTCTCAGGGCGTGCTGGTAAATGGCAGTTGTTTGTCATCTTGCCCGGCTGGCTACTACAACTACTATTGGGTGTGTGCCCCTTGCACATACGGATGCTCATAATGTATTGACTCCAGTAGCTGCCTCAGCTGCTCCATTGGCTACCTGCACCTGGGAGTGTGCGTCACCAACTGTCCTTCAGGGTATGTATTCAACAGCAATAGCACCTGCTAAACATGTATGACCAACTGCCTGAAGTGCATTACTGTCCCCAACCAGTGCATTCAGTGCATTAGTGGTCTCTTTCTACATTTATTCTAATGTCGTTCTAGCTGCCCTTAAGGTAGCTACGAGGATATTCCTGCAGGCAGATGCATTACATGCTCCTCTCCCTGTGCCACCTGTTCCAACGGACACTCCTGCCTGACATGCATCTACGGGTATATTCTGTACCTCCAACCTTCAGGAGACCAGTGCATCAAGGGTCCCACATGCCCCAATAGCTACCTGCTCAACACTCTGACCAACCAATGTGTGAGATCCTGCCCTTCTGACCTCTACCTGGCTCCTGAATCACTCACCTGCTCCATCCCCTGTGCCTCTACTCTGGTCCTCAGCAATAATTTGTGTCTGTCTACCTGTCCTGCTGACATGTGGATCGACAACAACAGAGTATGCCAGAACTATAGCACCGTTACTCCCCCTGCTGTTTTACCAGTGATGAAGTGTGCTCCTTTGGAGGTGAGAAGCATACTGATACTGGAGTGCAACTTCAACGTGGGTATTGCAAATATAGCACAGCTGACCACCAGCAACCTGACAGTGTCAGACATGACGATTGTAGAAGTTGTGGTCATTGATGACTACATCTTCAGAGCAGTGACCTCCCAAAGCAGCAACAGCTACAAGGGATAATATTTATATCTCAACTTCACTCACCCCTACCAGCTCTACTCATACTCCATCAGCCAAAGCAGACTTCTCTACAATGGGTCATCGGTATCCCTGCCCGTTCAAAATACATATGCCAGCGTTTACGTCAAATAGTACAACTCCTACAGCAAGGATCAGAGAAGAACAGGATTGCAACTGATGCAACTGTCTATGAGTGTCTGCATCGGAGCACTCCTCTTCTGGTTCCTGGCTATCCTTAAAAATCTCAGATGCACATCCCTGACCTTCCTTAGCACCCTCCAGTGGCTGCACTCTCTCTCCCTCATGGACTTCTCCCTCCCTCCCAACATCGCTCACTTCCTGTAGGGATTCAAACTGGCCAACCTCTTCTTCGCAGCCCCTCCACCACACAATCAACATCTATGGCTTCTATCAAATTCTTACAGAGAGAAGCTGTGGGGGATAGTCAATTATTTTGACTTCACCGTCTCAATCATGCCCTCACTTATTGTACTGGCTTTCTTCGGCTTGGTCTACACAGTCACGAGGGTACTCTACTTGAGGTATAGAGTCAAGGAAGAGACGGGAGATGGCTAGAAGGAGAGAGAGGAGGATGCAAAATAAAGGAGCTAGAAGAGTGAAGGGGATTAGGAGCCCAGCCTAATTAGCAACATTCCCAGCAATCTCGAGGTCTCTGACAGAAGGCAATAGATGAGATCCTCCAATTCTCAAGGAACACAAGTGATCATCACAAAACAACCCCACAATCAGGTGACGAATGAGAAACTAATTAAGGAGGAAATGGAGGGCGAATAGAAGAACAATAAATATAACAGTTATAAGAAGAAGGAGAAGGTGGACGAAAAGGAAAAGGTTGATGAAAAGGAGGAAGAGGAAAAAGACAAAGAGGAGAAGGAGAGGCAGTGGGCAGAAACAAAGGAAAAGATAGGGAAGAAGTGCAAGATCCTTAATGACCGATTTTACTTCAACTATTGTTGGCACTACCTGCTTCTGACTGCTTCTCCTCTTAGCATCGCCATGGCCTGCCAACTCATTGCCCCTAATGCCCTATCTCTTCCCTTCTCCTTTATTTTTGGCCTTCTTTTCCTGTCTGTCCTCATATCTTTCCTCCGCTATATATATCTTGGCAACAAGCCCTACATGAGCACTCGCTACTGCATGCTAACTATATTGCAGACCTTAGTGTTGAATGTACTGGCTGTGGTGGCCACAGCACAGATATATATCGCTACTGCATGCTTACTGTTTCTGGTTAGTGTGTACATCTGGAACAAAGTCTTCAGGTCCAAAAAGGCAGCCTCTCTTAGAAGAGCCTATCAGCTTAATGAAATAGTCAAGTGCCTGGTGCTGCTGTTGATGTTGATCGGGTATGCCAACAGACTAAAATGGTCACCTTCCACTTTCTATCACTTCAGCTGGATCCTCATCCTCACCATCCTCCTCCTCATCATCCTGGTTGCAGTCCAGGCCACCCGCCACTTCTTTGACGAGGCCTCTAACTCAGCAACCACAGGCAGGCATACCCTGCAGACCAACAGCAACAGCAGCCAAAGCAAGAAGAGCAATAGAAGCAAGAGAGAAGAGGCTCACAGTATGAGGAGTAGCTAGTAGGTGGAGGCAGGTGAGTAATAGGCTGAAGATGAAGAAAAGTTCTTTTCTGAGGAGGAGGGGGCTGTGGACTCGGACAGTTCAGAGGACATAATTGACTTCAATGAGGAACGGGTCTGGGAGTAATCTTCTGCCCCTGCCAAGTTGGTCCGTTTGGATAAACTAAAGGCCAACTGATCTCTATTGGCTTTGATTAATGAGTGTTTACATTGATTGTTGGATGCTTACATAATACGGCTATTGTGAGCTATGATGACTGTTGGGAGTTGGATTGGCGCCATCATAATAATAATAACGAATGAGCTAACTGGCCAAAACCATATTGAACATTACCCAACTCGATGCCCGAGCCTTCGAGGAATAGCTAAAAGGGCTTGTAAATACGACCTAGGTTTTTTACTTCCTCACCGAAATCCTCTCTTCATAAGTCTCCCATCGTATTTCATCCATGAATCAGCACAAAAGCAGCTCGCAGCATCAGGCATCAACTATCTAGTCATGTCTAAGTTGGCCCCTGACCATAAAAACTGGAGAGAAGTGTGGCACGAGTACTCAAGGGAGGTGCTGATGCATCGGGACATCTAAATAGTAAGATGGCGGCATTTGAGAGTACTAATCAAGGGGCTATCTGAGCTGATGTATGATATGGAGGACAGGCTGCCATTTGTCTTCAACGATGTGTTTCTCCACCTAAGCTTCAAGGCAAGAGTACTGCTCTATGAGGCCTTCCTCTAAACAGACACCACTCGTCCCACTCAGGCTGTCATTCTGAGGGAAACTATCGAAGAGTACCTTCTTTAAAACCTAAAGTTTGTCTGCTGGCTGCACGAACAAAGTCGTCCATAGCCAGATTACCTTCTTCTAGAGCTTGCACTCGCTAATATCCTTGACAGGTTAATGCTCAGTCTTTCCAAGCTTTATAAAGAACCCGTCCTCAACGAGGTGGCAACTCACTTGACCCTCAACCATGAACTATTTCAGTTGGTGGTTGAGTGGCTCCTCTTTGACTTCGGGAAGAGCAGACACGTAACTGTGATGAAGGAAGAGTTCCGGAAGGACAGGATAGGTGAGGTCATTCTTTACAGTAGGAGTGGTAGTGAAGTAGAGAGGAGCCATTCGAATCAGTTAAAAGCAAAGGTGCTTAGTCGTAACTTTGTCCTTAGGTAGTGTTTGCTACAATAGTGAGCTAATTTGACAAGAAATCCGAAATGGAAAGGTTCGATACCTCGAAGAACCTTAGTCTCATGGAGATCATACTGCCCTATGCAGTATAGGAGCTGATACGACTGGTGAGAGAGAATAGCAGATAGGTAAGCTAGAATGCATAGAGGGTGATGGTCTCTCTCCTCTAGCTCATTAAGGTCGGCTGCAACTTCAACTTTATGCTACAGTTTATCTACAAGGAGCATCAAAACATCATCTTTGAACTCGTCTATCCTCTCCTGTCTCCTAACGAGGACTAAGAGGATGACTATAGGGAGTCACCCAGAGAGTTCATCAGAATAACCGAATAAATGACTGAGGATCTACCTGATCAGGCGTCTTCTCCCAGAAACAAAGCTTGCCAGCTTTTAGAAGCAGTTGTTGATGCTAAACTATGCCTCCACTTCGTTGTTTCCACCAACCTGGACATTATCGAAAGCCTTCTGACTGGCAATAGAACTTAGGCAGTCGATGAACTCAGACGCAAGTTTGACTGTAAAGTGTCGGTGGAGGCATCTCTGACAATGCTGACTGTGCTGTCCTCCTACTACGAATAGCGAAAGGACATACTGGAAGAGATCAAGAGGGGACTATTGGATTTGCCAGAAACAAGGGAGCTAAGAGGAATGTCTCAAGCCAAGCTACTAATTTTTCTGTCCTACAATTACAAGGACATCTACATGAACAGAGAAGAGGAGGCGGTTGAATACCTTAAATTAGCAGCCGATCTCCTTCCTCAAGAAAATTCCATTGGACAATCTGCCCTTCTCTTCTTCTGCAACTGCATCTAGCTGGGATTTGGTAGGCAAATATGGACGATGCTGATGGAGCAGGTGAGTCTGGGGGAAGTGAGTACTTCTCTTTCTGCTTTGAGGAGGGTTGCTTCTGAGAAGGGAGGAAGCCTTCCCTTGCCTTTTTTGTAGGAAATGGTCCAAAGGGTGCTCGATAGGCTGATAGTGGAGTACAAAAAGTGCGAGGATTTGGCAGGAGATAACCACCAGGTGGTAGGAAGCCAGTCCTTGATTGAGTGTCTGAACATACTGGAATAGGTGAGTGACTACCCTGTACTTCTTCAGGAGAACGAAGGAAGTCTGATTAAACTGATCTGGCCCGTATTCGACCTGTTTGAATACACCGACAAGATTGAGTTTGAAGACAATATTCTCCGCATTTTCAATAATGTTGCTCGCGTCTAAAAATAGTTGAAAGATAAACACTACGCTTTTGTGGACAAGTTTCCTATCATAGTCCAGAATAATGTGTTCAACTTTGACAGCCTTGAGACCTACACTCTGCTGCTCAAAAAAGGCAGAGACCTTTTTCTGTCCCAAGGGGGAACCCGCCTGTTAGACAACACTCTCGAGTCCCTTAAGATGTGCTACTCGATATCCAAAAGATAGAAAAATCTAAGGCACATTTGCATCTTCTTCCAGTACGCCTACTTCAGCTATGGGCAAGTCCTCAGGTTGGACGAGGGCTTTATGGACAAGTTGTTGGAGATATACCAGGACACAAGAAGGGATCTATCTGAAGAGACGTTGGCAGCCATCATTAACCTGTTTCTGACTGCTGAGTTCGTCTTCGGAAGAAAGTACCCCGCCATAATTGAGGAAAATAGCATCACAATCTTTAAGGACTATCAGGCTCAAGTGGCTGCTCTCAACTTCAGCCAAATAATCCTCAGCAACCCACACGGTTAGTGGGTCATTGACTACCTCCGCTACTCCATCAGACTCCTCCACTTCCTCAAATCCATCAAAACAGCTGAAGAAGTATAATCAAGTAATTACTACTCTCCTCTTTTCCCCACAATAACTGAAGCAGACCCTTTCCAGGTCGTCAGCGATATCCTGGATGTTCTAAAGCGGGTACTGTAGGTCAGGGAGTACGACGGGCTGATGGAGGACCTTCGTTCAGAGATAAGGCTGGGGGATGTGAGGGATTTACTGACTAGGAGACAAGTTGGTCCTCAGCTTAGGACGGTAGTGAGGGTTAAAAACAGCAGAGATTTATGATTGTATGTTCCATGATAGATTATAGAAAAATGAGACTAAATAATCTGAAGTTCAGAGAAATAACCTCTGCCATCACCAATCAGCTCAACCTAGACCTCTTCGCCGATGACAATGTCCTTTTCAGTCCCAAAAATCCCAACTCAACATCCAGGGGCTTGTCTCCTCGCTCCCGCAAAAATAGGCCTGGCTCGACAGGTCATGATCGCTCAGTCTATCACAACTTCAACTACACTTCAGCATCCCAGAGAAAGCAGAGTCCTCCCGAGGACTCTCTCTTCCATCTCCAAAAGAGTCTTTTAGCCTATACTGAACGTATCTCTGCAGAGGAGAGAAGATCTATCCGAAGGTAGTTGGAGAACATGCTGGAGTTGCTCACTGAATCCTGCGCAGATGTCGCGATAGATCGGTGCGAATAACTAGAGGGAAGCCTAAGCAAGAAATTCAAGAACAGGTTGGTTCATCTGGCCTTCTATCTGATATACAATAAACTGTGCGGAGCAGTCAGAGAGAGGAAGCTGGAGAGAGAAATAAAGAACTACATTCTTTGCGAGTACTACGGCAGGAAGTTCAACTTCAAGGAGCTCACTTTATCAATCTGCACAGAACTTCAGGGCATGTACTGTGGAGCTAAAAAATACTAAGAGAGTAGGCAGTACGCAAGAAAGTGCCTAAGGTTGGCGGTGGTTCTTGACAACAGTTATGCGGAGAGCAAAATGATCGAGAACTTATCGATTCTGAACTACTACGAAGGCAGGCTCAGCTAGGAACCCCCTGGACTGCTTTCACTTCAGGAGAAGAAGAGAATTATTGAGAACTACAGCTAATAGAAGGAAATGCCTCCTGTCTTCAATTTTTAGCGGATAGTAACAAGCAATTAGTGTCCATAGTTCACCATTGAAAGACACAAAAACTTCATCGAAAACAGCATTCCTAGCGAAAACGTCAGGTACTTCCAGACACACTATCACGACATAGTGAAAACGATGCCCAAAAGGAACCTGAATGTGCGTCAAATTATCAGCAAAGTGTCAGGAGTTGGTCTAGTCAGGAAGTACTTCGGAAAGGACAATTACATCACTATAAGGCCCTAGTGCCATATCATTAAGCCCACCCATCAGGAACAGGTGCTCATCACTCACAAAAAAAGCAGCAAAACACCTGTTCATCAGGTCCAAGCTCTGGCAAAAGTGATGAGGAGAGTCCTCGGGATGCTCCAAAACACCATTGATTGCTATCAGTAGCCCCTCTGATCCTTTCTTTATAGTCTTTACTTGTATCTGGCTCGTTTACACATGTTTTGATTATAATGTTGGAGAGTGTTTAAGATAGTCACAGCCAATGTTGCTCAAAAGTTGGTCCGAAAGGTAAATCGATCACTACTGTCGGCTTCTCCTTCTCTCAATACTCAAGGCAAATCTGACCATTGAGTCATTAGATTCGTCAACATCTCTCAAAGCAAACTCCATTCTTCTGTGGCCCATGAACTGGAAAAAAAGGGGTTCCTCCTCTCCTATATTGCGGATCTAGATCCGGAACTGAGTGACTCCTCGATGACTGAGCCGGGCAAGCTCTTATTTGGTGTGAGTGCGATGTTTGACGATAAGCCTGGAGTTCAGAGGAAAGTCATAGCTCTGCTGTTCACTCACTGGCCAATGCTGAGTGGGCTCGACTGTTAGAGTCCCATCTGTCTATGATGCATTGATGTCAACTATTTTCCCCTCTCTCCACTTCCTCTCAGCCCAGAAATCAATAAAGTCTCCCACTTTTGCATCGGAGCCAATTCTGCACTTTAGATCATTTTCCTGAAATACTTTTTTTCGTTCCTGCTGATGAGTAAGGGAGTCAGGATCATGTTTATAGAGTTTTTGCTCGAGAAGAGAGGAAATTGAAGGAGAGGGCATGAAATTATTAAAGTTTAGGGGTGCTCGGCAGATGGGACATGCTCCCTTATACTTCATAGACTACTCAACACAGGGCAGGCAAAATGAGTGTCCGCATTATGTGAGGGTTGGTACGATCATGGCTTCCATGCAAATAGGACAGTTGAGCTTGTCCAGGGGGACCATTTCTTATAGATTCTTATGCTCCACACAATCCTTCATCTGCTTAAACTCTGTGTTAGAAGCATCGTACCTTTTTTTTGGGATTAAAATTTATGGGCAACAATATTTCTGAGTTTGCCTTTGGAGAGAGAGACTTTATTGATCTGTTTACGACGGCAGGGGCGCTAGGACAAGATGGCTTAGCAGTCGCTTTATTGGGGTCTTTTTTGGCTGCGAGTTCTAGGCATTATGTATAATAATTACAAACCTCCATCAATAAGTTGAGAAGGCTATCCATTAATAGAGCCAATGAGAGATGTGTTTGGGAAGAGATGCTTTGAAAGGAGACGATTTGAAGTATCAGCAATAATAATAATAACATGGAGCCCAAACGAGAGGAAATGAAAGCAGCTTCCTACCTTCATTGCTTCCTCTGTGAATAAAGGTGCTTGCAACCTCGGATGTGCCCCAGATGCACCAAAGTATTCTGCAGCAACTGCCTCCTCCCATTCACCTCCGCCCTAAGACCTGACTGCCCAGCCTGTGCTGCCCGCCTCAAACCTTAGGATTTCCTAGGCCCTCGCATCTTGATGACCATTGCATAGCAGATAGTATAAAATGTTAAGAGGGAGGCTGTACCAGGTGAGGATCGTTAGGTCTGTCCATAACATAATCTATCGATGAACTACTTTTGTTTGGACTGCGACGAGGCTCTTTGCAGCGACTGTGGGATGATCAGCTTCAAAGTAAGACTCTATTGAAGTAGCACAAAGGCCACAGGTTTTTGGCTTATCGGGACATATACGAGCAAGTGAAGGCAAGAGTGATGGAGTAGTTTCCTCGATTCGACAGGAAAATTTAGTGCCTTTCGAATAGGAAAAACACCCTAAAGACATCACTCGCCCAACTTTAGTCAGACTACCGTCGCTTCAAGAAATACTTTGAATAGTCCTTCCTCACTCATACCTAGAAGGTATAAAAGGAGGGAAAAAGGCTCCAGGACAAACTTCTGGCGAAAGAGGAGGCAAACACAAGAAGGCATCATTAACTGGAAGTCCTCAGAGAAAGTATATTCGATGAGATGGAAACCAAGACCCAAATATCTCTTATTCGACAAGCCAGCAGTCTAGCATAGTCTCTTTAGGCCTTAGCCTGCCACTAGCCTCTTCCAGCCTCTGGTTAGCCTTTGCCAGACCTAGAAGAGCTGACAGAACTGACCCCATAGTTTACCACTTGGAGGTACACCCTGACTAACTTTTCGAATCGTAGCGGAATCGTTTACTCTGAGCCTCAGAACATGAATGGTGTTGAATGGCGGTTGAAAATATACCCCCATGGGAATGGGTTAGCAAGAGACAAGTACATCTCTGTTTTTGTCGAAATGACAAAAGGCCTGGTGAATGAAAATAAATACGATTACCGCATAGAGCTGCTGAATCCTCTCCACCCTGAGCTATTAGTCAAGAGGGAGTACTGTTCTTCCTTCTAAATTGGGGAATGTTGGGGATACAACCAATTCGAGCCTCTAGATCAACTAGCAGCAAAATAATACATTCAAGAGGATGCCCTCACCTTCCAGATTGGTATCAGAAATCATACGTACCGCTCCCTAGTGATTGAAAAAGCCCTCTACATTGAATACCTGAAAAGCAAGATTGAGGAAAAATAAGAAAAGAATAGGATACCCTTCGGGGAGAATATCAGGGAGGGTATGTCAGAAGGAGGCTCAATTGTCGAGCGATCGTAGACCTTAGAAAGAATCAAGGAGTATCTATTGGAGAGCAAACGTTCCTGTGAGTGGTGATAGAAAATAGTGATGTTAAGTTGATGATTGGAATGTCTATATAGCTAGTATCAGTCATTCTTGCTCTTCTTGTCCTGCTCCTTCCGCTTTTCCTTCTTCTCAGCCTTTGCCTTCTGCTCCAACTTCAGCAAACCTGCACCTCCCAGCTTGACGTTACCGATCACAGCGTTGATGACCTCCTGCTCAGGCATTGCCTTTATAAATGGTTTCTCGTTCTCGTCCAAATCTCCGCAGCTCAGGAAGAAATTGATGATGTTCCTTGCAGCTTTGCCCTTCTTGAGTCCTCCAGGGACCAGCTTTACTTTGAACTTGTTGTCTTTGAGGGTCGGATATGGTGCGCACATGGGAATAAGAGCATCCCATTTATCCTGACTTGACAAGCGACCTGTTAGCCTGTAGAGATCAGCCAGTTCTGAGTCGATAATCTTATCATCAACCTCTTACTCTTTTTGTTCTTCTTATGGAACAATTTCTTCCTCTTTCTCGTCTTCGGAGGGCTCCTCATTTTATTCTTCCTCTGGCTAGACATTCTATTCATTTTTTTCCTCTTCCTCATGTCCTTCCTTGGCTTACTATTTCTACCCTTATTCTTCACCTTTTATTTATCCTTACTAAACTTTCTAGGTCTCTTACTCTTTGATGACTGTTTATTCTTTAACAGGAAGTGGTTTTTCCTTTATTTATTGAACAACTTCCTTCGGGGTTTGTTCCTTAGGTTTTCGTTGATATGATTATTTGTCGTCCCTTTCCTTTTTGTCTTTGAGAAAGAGAACTTTTTCAGTATCGATGTTGGTGTCATCATCTTGATTCCTGTCTTCAATGTACTTTTCAATACCCTTCTTCCTGGGCTGCTTTTTGCTCTTCTGATTTGTCCTTTGCTCCTGCTCCTACTCTTCCTACTCCTTCAAATGCTTCATCTCCTTCGCCCCCAGCATCTTCAAAATTATCTGTCTCTCATCTTCATCCTGCTCCTCCATGTATTTTTATAACTTTTTGAGTTTCTTTTTGTTTCTGTTCTTATGCTTTTGCTGAGATTCTTCAGCCTGCTTATCATTCTTCTTGTCCTTCTTCTTTTCCTTCTTGTCCTCCTTCTTCTGCCCTGAGTATTTCTTCTCACCTTCAGATTAACTGTCCTCTTCTTAGGAGCCAGATGCTTTTTACTCTTCAGGTTTGCTGGTTTGACTCTGAACAGGAGCTTTGCTTTCATTTTGTTTCCCTCCTTTGTTTTGCCTCTCTTTCTTCTGCATAAGTTTATGTGTACCTTCTCTCTCGCTAGTCTGGCCTCAGCCTACAAGTCGATAATCGCATACTCCTCATCATAGCTCGATGCATCTTCCAGTTTGACCGGCACTTTCTCTTCTTGTTCTTCTTTTATCTCGCTCATCATTTCTTCCCTTTTCTCGAGTCTTCGATTGAGGGACTCGTTGTCCAGTTTGTACATCAAAGTGTATCCCATTTCCATTCGATTCGGATGAATGAAATTCCTCTTCCCTCGAATCATGAAAGAGCCAGTCGGAAGATACTATCCAGTCGGGGCCGACTTCGACACCTGATCATGATAGACCCACCAAGCTGAAGAAATGATTTTGGTGTCCCAGGCCTTCGAGCGACAGACGGTGAAAATAGCTGCCTATTAGAGGGTCATGTGGGGAGCTGGACCTGCTTTGGGAGGTCCCTTGATGACAGTCGATGCTGCACCTCCATAGTCCGAATGCATATATAGATCTCCAGGCTTCATGTACCTCTTCACAATCAGTTAATTTTGATGAGAGTCTCTTCCAGAGATCACCAGCCAACCATCAGTGCTCACAAACCAATAGAACTTCTCGAACCACATTTGCTTTCTGGTGGGAACGGCCTTTACAAGCAGCTCATTCTTCTTCTTTTATATCTTTTTGAGGGCGTCCTTTTCAGCTATCTTCAGGACATTCTCACTGGCTTCTCTCGTCCTTGCTTCTTTCTGCTGTTGTTTCTTTTTGCTTCCATAATACATGGTAGCATTTGTATAGGCATTGTAGTCTACCTGAAGCTAGACAGGGGTCAAGGGGCACAGCTAAGGCTCTTCGGCAGTAGTGTCAGACAGAAGAACTGTGATTTGTCTCTTGACGGGATTGAGGTGGTGAATCATGTTGGCAAGGGGGTCTCCATTTTTTCTACTCTCTGCGACCATCCTCTCCATGGCCTGCCAGCTATAGCCGTTGTTCTCCATGGTACTGATAATTTTAAGAACGGCCTCAACATCCTGAATGTTGATTTCAATCAATTAGGCTTTTCCTCCGTAGCTCTCTTGCTCTTCAATGAGGCGGTGGACTCTTTCTTCCTGATCCTTCCTGATCTGCTCGTATTTTTTCCAGGCCAGCTCTTCAAAAGCCTCTTAATCCTGGTGAGAACTTCTTTTGTACTTTGAAAAATATTCCTAAACTGCGAGGTTGAAACTGTCCATTTACTTTACCTCAAATTTTTGCAGCTTGCAGTTGATGTAGGGAGAAAATTAAAAATAGTCCTCTCCCTTCAGATACAAGTAGCCTTTCTGTCTTGCCCCCACAAACTTATTGAGGAAATCAAGACATACCCGAGCAGCCGCCAATGCCTTTTATTTGCCTTACTCACCCTCAATTTTGACGTCTCCATCAATCGAGTTATCGCTCAAGAGGTGATCAATGACCTGGGGGAAAAGGCATGGAATGAGCTTAAATACAGCATCCTTGACTTTGGGGGGGCCCTTATTATCCTTTCCTTTCTTCTTGGGCTGCTATGTCTGCTCTTGCTGTTGATGTTGAGGAGTGAGGACTTTATCTAATGCTGCGGGCGAGACATCAATGTTCTGAAGATATATGTTGGCCGCCTGCTCGAAAGGATAGATCTATCCGACTGCGGTCTTGATTTTATCGGTGAACTCATGGGAACGAATGCATTGGACGATACGATAGTTGTGGTCGGTCAGGATGATGTTGCCCTGAGAATAGAGCTAGAGGATAAGGTGGTTGGCAAAAGTTTAGCTTCCGAAGCTGATGACAACAACTCTTTCGACTCCTACCTGCCTCACTGACTCCACTCTCTTTGACCTCACAAACTTTCTGAAGCGCATAGTAAAGCCTGAAGGGATCCTTTTCTTATCAGGTAGCTCTTAGGTGAGGTGGAAGCGGACCCCGTTTTAGACAAGCAGGTGTGATTTTTGTTAGGATTTGGTGAGTTTGAATAGGTAAGTGGTAGGAGATATGTCATAAATGTTGGAGACTCGCATTCCAATGAGATCCTGAAGTTCAGCGACAATGGCTGCGACATCAAGGGAGGTGAACCTGACCTTAGTTTTGACCTTTTCGTTGATGTTCTTGTTGGGGGGTTGGGGAGGGTGTTGTTCTTGCATTATAAAAGATTATACTATGGCAACAGGTAATAAAAGAATGAGAAGTGCAGCCAGAGTCATAAG
>Ga0100402_1004327_pt1 | contig 15054 bp, 14 predicted proteins | sample CryGeyme20150102_FD_80419 | JGI IMG/M metagenome (GOLD analysis project Ga0100402, IMG submission 80419) | Groundwater microbial communities from Crystal Geyser aquifers in Utah, USA - Crystal Geyser metaG 2015-0102 | ecosystem: Environmental > Aquatic > Deep subsurface > Groundwater | place...
CATCAGATTGCCAATTAAGCAGGTATCGTTCACTTGGAACATCGGGAGTTGTTGAAAAAATCATTCGAGAAGAAATACGCTCATCATATCAATCGCATTCAATATCATCGCTTGAGGTAGTCTCGGTTTGTTGATTCCCAGCGAAAAGTGTTAGATTTACAGAATAGATCCATAGAGTAGACTAAGTAGCATCTAGCAATGAAACAGAGCAAAGCGAACTATCTTAAAAATCATTCGATACTATAGAGAAGCAAAAGAATCGAATCAGATCTAAACAAATGGTAAAAAAGAGTTGAAAAGAATAAAAAATAACAAGAGTAGCGTATTCAATAATCTTTGAAGTTGATTCAGAAATGGGATGACAAAATATCGGATCCTTCTACTTGTCAAGAGAACCCAGTTACTACTATAGCTCAAACAAAGAGTCGAAGAAATAATCACAGAAGTATTGATCATGGGATGTCATAGTTGCCAACTTGTAGGAAAATGAACCCTGAAGGTGAAAAGCAAGTCTAGGAGAGGTATCAAAGAGAGTTGAAAAAGAAAAAATCAAGTAAAAATCTCAGGGTGTCAACTGAGAGCATTTATGACAGGAAACAAAAACAAGAGGAAGATTTGTTTGAAGATGCTATCCTGAAGACTGGTCAAAAAGCTGAGCGAATCAATGAGGCTCGACTAATCAAACATTACATTTTGTAAAGAAAGAAAAAATTGACAATAGAAAAAGAATAAAACCGTAAGAAATTACAGCAACAGCATCTTAGTACAATTAAATCCGATTTGGAAGAAAGAAATAGAGAATTGGACAAAAAGCTTAAAAATGACAAGATAAAAGTATCAAAAAAAAGAAGTTCTCTTCCTCTGATTTCTGGAAGTAAAGCCACTCAAGTTTTTATGGAATATGGTCCAGGTTAAGAATGGAGGAAAAGAAATAAATCCAATGAACTTAGTCCACACAACAAACATGTTTTTTCAGATAAAGATCCGGAATCAATTGAGACTTCTCGGGCTTTGGCACCAAATTACGACAGACTGGTGAGATAAAAACTCAGAGGTGTGTCGTCACTGGTTCGAAAGGCATGAGTGTTATGATAATAATGCTAATAATTAATTCATCCATCATATTTATCGACTAATTCTCAAAGTCCTCGAGCCACAATTCGATCCCTTTTTCGTAATATCCCTTCCCATTTGAGTCAGTACACCCGAATATTCTGAACAGTGATAATAATCTGATGATTCAGCTATACTATTTTTAACCGACAACTGTTCACAACTTCCTTAACTGGACAACAATCTCGTGATAGTCTTAGTTGTGATCCAAGGTCGAGAAAAATTCTCAATATCACTTGTTGATTCCTTTGTATTGAAGATGGTTTTATGTTTGCCTTAAGATCTAATGAATTATTTTTGGTTGTTTTGGATGTTGCTTTGTGGCATGCAGTTTATTATACTTGCTTGCATGATTGGCTTTTGTTTATCTGATTTTTTCTTCAGGATTGTTTATTTTTTTGGACTAGGAGCTGACAGCTGTATGTTGACGGCATCTCTTTGACTATTGTTCATTATGCTATTCTGATTTAGACCCAAAGAGCTTCTTACTGAAGGAACCTACTCAATTTTATTACAAACAGGACTAGTCTTGTCGACCTAACTATGAAAAAGTTAACTGCTCTTATTTTGGGCTAAATTAGTCGCTGATTCACGACCTGTATAGTTATTCCTTTGAACAATATAGGAATGTTTGACGTTATGAGTGAAAGAGGTCTTTTTTCGGAGATCTGAGTTAGATTGATGCAGACGATCTGCTGATGATTGTTTGTTGAAACTAGGTCTTTGAGAGTTGGTGGCTTCTGAGTTGTGGTTGTAAGTGCCTGCAGTTATGGTCATATTTCTATCGACACTTTTACTTTTGATCAAAATAGATGCTTTATTCTAATTATTTTCACTCTCCATTGTAGATTTGTATAGCTCATTTTATCTTAGTGATTTTCTCACATTTCTAGTCTAGCTTTTTCTTGATGAATATCTGCTCTCCCTATGATGTAAGTTTTTCTCGTCTATGTTCAGTCCTTGGGGCATTTGGATATGATGCATGAAACAATACTAGTTGATCCATTTTCGAAGCAGGCTGAAGGAGCAACTGTGATATCTATGTAAAATAAAAAATTACTAATTTTGACTGAGAATGTTAATGAGGTGGGAATAGAAAGAACTACCTCGTTTTGAAGGACGACCTGAGACTTGTACCATTTTTATTATTTTTAGCATAATTAGGATGTGTGAGGATTAGGCTGGTAGTTGTTTGAATTATCCCTGCCACATTACGTTGCTTTTTGGATCAGGATTGATCCAAGCTCTGATTGCTCCTTCAGTGGTAACAAAGCAACAACTAGCATCAACCACCAACTTATCATAAACCTTCTTGAGCTCTTAATACCCAATAAGCAAAGCATAGAGCACATAAATGGTTTATTAGAAAGTGAGCTGTCCTTTGATATTTTTTAGTGTCGATCTGTAATGTTCAAAGACTACCACTTGATCATCCGACTTGTGAGACATCTGTGTGACCTCTGCTTTGAATTTATCAATTTATATGTACTCTTTTTAGCGGTATTGCTCCAGAAAGGAGGCGAAGAGTTATTATTGATGTTGGACACTGGCACTTTTGAAGGATGTACGGGCTATATGCATGTTGAAGTTGGGGTTGGAACGCCATTGGTACATTTGATATTCACGTGTTAGAACATCAGCTTAGTGAGAGTTGCTACAACTGTGTCTTGAGAATTCTTAGCCCATAATACTTCGAAAACTAATAGAATAATATTTTTCCAAAAAAAGACTCAGTAAAGATATCATATTAGTCAAAAGTAATCAACAAACATTATAGATTGTTTTTTATTGACCTCATTCCCACATATTCTTTCAATCACCCAAGTCATATATTTTTATACAAATCGAATATTCCCATATTTTAATTACTGAGCTCCTCTCTAAATAGCATGTTCTATGTTGATAGGAAAATCAAACGATATAGGATATATGGTATGATTGTGATAGTTAGAAATGATGAATGTTGTATGAAACAGATTCTGATCATGCAGTGACGAGGGCAGTTGCGGTTTTGGCGGAGTATTTCCACTTGTTGGGAAGTCTGTTGGTTCCCTTGTAATATCTGGATAATCTGTGAATTCTGGATTCGAGATTGATGAGTCTGTGCTTGGAGTCTTTGTCCTTTCTGAACTTCTACAAATGTCTGCGGATGCTGATAGCCTTCTTGATCATACAGTAGATATCTTCGGGAAGCTCGGGAGCACATCCTGAATCAACAAATGCGTACCATTCTTCTTGAGGAGACGGACGATCTTCTGGCCGGTGAGGAGCTTGATGCTGGGGACGGCTTCCTTGTCTCTGATGATGACACCGATTTGGGAGGGAGACATACCCTTTTTAGCCATGGTGACGATCAAATCACTGATGGTTCTGGGGGTGTGTGCGACCCAACGAGCTGATCTTCTTTTGAAGGGGGTGACAGTTGAGCTGATACCCTTGCCTTTTCCTTTGTATTGCATGCGGCCCATCTTTTCCACAATATTATTTTAATATTTTAATATTTAATAATTCACATTAGTGTCGTCTTACTCATTCTTCTCAAGCACTTAATGAGGTCTAATGCCCTTTAAAATAAGGGTAGATGATAGTAATATTTTAAGATGGGTTTTTTATTTTTATCACTTGGGCAGTAGTCAGTTTTCAGATTGTTTGATTCTTTCGATGGATTGTTTGATTGATTCCGTCTTTTCAAGATATCGGTAAAGCTCTTCAACAGATTTGTTTGTTGCTAAAAGATCTAAATAGAAAGAAAAATTACTTAAAAGTCGAGGGTTCGAATCGGCTCCCTCCTCCTCAGCTAATATCTTCAAGGTTTCCATTAAAGCACGTTTGGCAGCGTTGGGATCCATTTGCAATAATCTCTCTTTATCTCTCAGCAAGTTGTTGATCTTGACCTTGTTGTCCATTTTGTTTCCTTGAGGCATCATACCTCCACCCATGGGAAGGGGACCCATAGGAGGCAGGCCTTGTTTGAAGGCAGGAGGAGGAGCCATCCTCATCATATTATCGCCACCCATAGGAGGCATTCCTCCCATAATTCCTGGAGGAGGGCCCATCATAGGACCATTAGGACCGATCAGACCCATTGGGCCGTTGAAAGGACCATTAGGAAGAGAGATAGGACTAGCAACAGGACCTCTTCTGTTCTCTCTTTTATTAGCTTCTGTGGTTTTCTTGATTCTGTCTTCAGTTTATCTGGCTTTTTTCTCAGCATTCTTGATCTTTCTCAACGTTTTGCTATCAATAGCGATGTTGAATGAAACATTGCCAGTTTTGTTGTAGAAAGTGTAAAGCTCACTTCTGAATTTGGGGTAGTCAACAAGGAAATTCTTTCCTTCTTCCTCAGTTTTAAGATAGACTCTACCGATGTAGGTATCAGCCACGTGCATGGGATAGATGTTGACTTGAATAACATTGTTGTTGACCTTTTTGAAACCTTGAATGAGGTCTTCTTCAAATTGTTTTTCAGTTTTGTCCTTTGGCTTGACCAGACCCTGAGTGATGAGGGACAAGAAAGAGTTGTTTTCTTCGTTATGGAAGAAAAGTCTAGCCTTAGTTTGTTTTTCATCCTTGATGCCAAGTCTGATCTTTTCGTAGACCTCATATGTGATATCGGTTGAGTCAAACTCCAAAAGAGCACTAGTTTTGACTTTATTGACCTTAGTCTCAGTAGCTTTTTCAAAATTCTTGATGGTGACTTCTTTCTTTCTGGCCATGACTGATAAATGCTGAGTGTTGTAGCCTTTAGCATACTGATCAAGAATTCTTCTAGCTTCTTTTTCAGCACTTTCTTCAATAGCCTTTTCATCTTCGTCAAATTTATCATCAGAGATGATGTCGACAAGGTTGAGGCTGACCTTGGTACCTTTATCATGGATGTAGGTGGAGATTTTGATGCCGATTTGGTTGAGTTTATTCTCAAGATCTTTGAATTTATCTTCAGGAATGGGATCTTTTCTGATGAAACTGAGCAATCCTGTAGTTTTTAGTTTAGCTCTGGTTCCGCTACCATAACTGGTGTAGATTTTGCAGATGCTGATTTCGTTAGCGATTTCAAACAGTTTTCTTTGGTTTTCTTCAGTGATACCTTCAAGATAGTACTTCTTCATTTATTCTTCAGCGAGTTGCAAATTGAAGTAGATGTTGAAAGGGCGCAACAATATTTTTTCATTGAAGTTAGCATCTCTGTAGAATTGTTTAGCTTTCTCGTGGTCAATGAATTCGATCTTGACGATTCCGTCCTTTGAGTTGACGGAGAACTGTTTGACTTCGGAATCTTTCTTTCTGTCCTTGAGGAACATATAGACCATTTTGTGCTGGAGAGTCTTCTCCATATTCTGGATGATGAGCTCAGTGCAGTCTTTTATCTTCTCTTCCAACCCTTTAGGTTTATCGCTCTGTTGAGCAGGCTTGGTACCTTGCATTTGTTGAAAAATTATAATTCCGCAAATTAAGCAATCAATTTAAATAGGCTCCACTTTCACCTCTCACAAAGCGATTTTTATATGAAATAATCTCACTTTATGGGCAAATTCATATGAGAGGTCTAAGCTCCTCTTTACCTCAATCAGTAACCCTCAGGATGTTTAAATACCTCTTATTCTTGTTGATAGTTTACTCAATAGAGTCATTGGTCTATATATTGCCTCTTGTTGTGGAAAAAATAGTCTGTGAAAAATTGAAATCATCCTTCTTCTGATTAAGCCCCATAGACTTCGTATAATTTAAGCTCGAGTTCTTCATAGGCTTCATCGCCAACGTACAAATTGTAGTCTAACCTTTCGAACATCTCCAGCTCCAATTGATGCAAATGAGCAGCATTGACTCCTCCTGCGAACTCGAAGGCCTTGTTATCATAGTAAAAATCATCTTGAAATTTAGCGGCGAGCAAGATGGCGGTCAGTACTATTTTGTGAATATTGAGGTCATTGAGTCTAAACTCGCTCATTTCAAGATTGTACCGATCGATGTAGATGATAGCGATAACGAGGCATTCCGCGGAGAATTTGGTATACTTATGCAGACGTTTGAGGAAATCATGGAGTGAGATATTAGGAATGCTAGATGAATTGAAGAGGGATTCGCAGGGTCCGCCTTCTTGTTCGATCAGGTCGGAGAGTAGCTAGGAGGTCAGGAATAGTAATTCCTCGAGTTTGACCTCCACAGTTGTGGCTTATTTTATCGGATTGTTTATTTCCATAATTATTCCAATTGCACTCATACATCATCAACAACCTGACCCGTCCCCTTCTACCCTGGCTTTTCTTGTCCTTATTCGGGTTCCTATTGTGCTTATGTCTAGGCCTCAGCCTCCCTTTCAACCTCTTCTGCCTTCTATGGGCTCAGATGGACAGAATCGATCTCTTCCTACCCCATTTGTCCCATAACGCTGGCGTTATCTTTGACATAAATATCTAAATAGTGATGGATAAATTTCAACTCCCTCTACCTCGACTTATCTCTCCGTTTGCTCAGATACTCTCTAAATTTCTTCATATCTTATTTCTGTTCTTTCGAGCCAGCTTCTACTAAAATCTCCTGCAATCCTTTCAATTTGATATGCATGACATCTTTCTCAACAACAAACCCTTAAATGCTTTTGTAGCGAATGTTCAAGATTATTTTGGTGATTTGATCGTTTTTGTTGGCAAAGAGCAAGCATTCCTAATCTTCTATAACGGAGCTGTGTAAAATATAACAAATACATGGGAATTTTTAGACCTTTGACGAAATGAGTCAATTGACATACTTCTGTCATATCTCCAGTTAATTCGCTGCCAGGTTCTAGATGCCACCCTTTTGAAATGAAGTTGCTATGATAATTTTTCTACAATTTGATGTCCTGCACACTGACTTTAGTCTTCTCCACTATCATGAATCTACATTATCATTATTTTTACCTGAAATCGCGAGAGCACTAATTGATATAAATAGCATTGATAAGGGCATCTAAATGAGTGGGTTCTTTGTGTTTGCTTGGATCGTGGAATTGACAAAAGGAGTATTAGTAAGGTTAGCTTTCCTCGATCAATAACAGATTGTGGCTGATCATGGTGAGGATCGATTCATAATGCAACACGACATAATCCCATAGTTCAGCTCTTTTCAGGTGTTTTTTCAGGCGATTTATAGCGAATTGGTGGAATTTCAAAACACTGTACTCATGCATTGTATGTTCGTTTTACAATGTTAGTTGCATCAAAGACATCAGCAGGCATTTGATAGCTTTGAAGCAGATCATTTCTTGAATGGGTTCACCTTACTCTCCAAGTAGTATTTCAATCACATCAATTAGGACGTTGGTTGTTATGGCTTTGAACTATTTTTCTGGTTAGTCTTTTTTGTTTCTGCGGGAGAGATATTGACCGCCTTTGATGATGGAGGCCAATATTTCCATGTTACAGCAGAAGATACAGCTGACTCTGATCTTGTCATTGAGTAAGTCATTCAATTATTTATCATTAATTTCCTCACTTTCGATGACCCTCTTCGATTATTGGTAGATTCCATGGCAATTATGCTTGAAAATATTGGCGAACTTGTTTAACAAAGGCAACAAGCATTCCTGGAAGACAGGTATCAAAGCTTGTGAATCATGATAGATAGCCAACAATTTCAGCATGACTTTGATCAACTCTAAATTTTTGATGTAATTTTGCTAATCCTGATTGAGAATAGCTGTATGTTGCAACACGATCTATCTGAAAAACTATCTCAAATCCGTCAATTCTTTACTAGTCTCCTCGACTATCCTCTGCTTGATTTCTTGATCTGGTATAGAGTGGAATATATCAATCAGGAACATTATTTTATCTTTGAGCAATTAAAACATGAGGATATTTTATTCACTTGATTTGAGGATTGTCAGCATGAGGCTATGAATGCGATGGACCATCGTGATCAGCAGATAGATCAGCCCTTTTTAGCTCTATTGATTGCAGATGGTTAGAGAATGGTTGGGATGGGAGAGGAAGCGTACTATTAGCAAAATACAGTTGCTAATGCAGGTAGATTACACACCAAATTGTTACTCTTCCTATACTTCTAAATATTGCTCATAGAGACTGACACAGTTCTAGAATATTTTCATGTGTTAGTTGACGATCATGTACTTGATTGTCTATTCATTCATCCTTGAGACGTATGCCTTAATAAGTGCTATCTTGTAGCTGTTGATTTACTAGATTTATACGTTGTTGTTTTCAACGGCCTTGCTGACTGTCTATTGCCATACTTAGGTCAACTCTATCACAAAACTGTCAGAAACTATCTTGCAGAGGACCAGCTCATTGTTGCAATTTATTAGCAAAAAAGTGAAAAAATGAATGATACTGGCTATTTGTGTCGTATCGGCTGAGGAAGAGTAGTAGATCTGTCTCAGTAGCTAGTTCAGAGTCATCTATGGTGACTGTAGAGAATGGTAAGCTTTGAATTGTTATTAGACTGGATTGCGGAGAATGTAATCAAGGATGAATTTGAGCTTGCGATCGAGTTGAGGATCACTGGGAGGTTTAGGTCGTTGACTTGTTAGGGAGGTGACAGCCTGTGAAATGTAATTTTTGAGTTGAGCGATTTTGCCAAACATACCTCGTCTTTTGGTTGCTTCTGGTTATGGTAATTAGTATAACAATTATGAGGTGACCCATAAAGTGGGAATAAAACTAATGTCCAGGTTTAAAATAGTCAAGCATCGGTCAAAATAAGGCCAATATTGAGACCAAACACAACCTCCATGTTGGGTTGGGAGCATTCGGCCTCAAAACATCAGGTTTCAATTACTGTCTCTGGCATTCATCCCATGACTGTCGGATCCTGACGGAACTTACATTTTTATTATTATTCGCAAAAATGTCCAAATTCACTAAAATTCCCGCCTCAGCAGCTAGTTTTAACACGAATCCGCCCACTATTCAAGTACCTGCTCTTGGAAGTAAGCGAATATCCAATGGCAAAGAGGGACTTTCTCCGTTCAGGAACAGTGATTATGATAGCAGTGCGTATAGCAGATCGACCATTTCGAATTTGCAACTATGTAGGTCAAAAACTGACAGAGATTTACCTCAGAAAGAAGAGATATTCAAGGGCGTAATGACTTTATTTCAGTCATGTCGTGGATAGAAAAAGAAAGTAAGTTCGGATTCACGACTCAATTTGAGTCGAGATGAGCAACAAGCTTTGTATTTGCCTCCAGAATTGAGAGAATATTGTAAATAGCATAAATTGCGAGATAAGAAAGTGCAAATTCAATACGCTAACACTCTTAAGCGGATAAAATAAAAAGGGAAGCAACTCGGCTGCCATGTGAGAGCCAAGAGCTAAGGAATTGAGTTAGAGCTAATAAAATAAAAACAGCAAAAAATAGCATAATCATTCAATCACACCTTCGGCAAGGATTTTAATCGTTTTTTTAAGAAAAAACTGGTAAAAGAGGTAACCAAATGTCGATAGCATGCTGCTTCTATGAATCTGACAGTCGAGACTCATTGTCAGGATATGGTGGACACATTAAAAATCAATGAAAGATAGGGAAAATACAAGAAGTACGATACGAAAAGATTATAAATTTATATGAATGCCAAGGCCACACAGAAAAAAAGTTATCCGCTCTATATTAAAAATCAACTTGATAAAAAGATAGCAATAATAAAAAAGAAATAGCAAGCCATGGAGATCACCCTTGAGTCAGATACACCATCCTCCAGTCCCAGACTGTCTCCCTAGATGAGCAAAAAAGGTTCAATGTCAGAATCAGGATCAGCAATAAACAGCGCTAGGGTGACATCCAGCAGTAAAAAGACAATATCTTCAACAAGAGTAAAGTAATACTAAGATGACATTGTTGAATTCATGTAGATATGTTGCTTCTTCTAAAAAATTCAACATGAAATGCTGAGATATCTTCCCAACAAGCATCTGTTCAATAAAATACAAACACTAATTTCCCAAGCTTAGTACAGTGACTATATAGCCAAGATTTATCACAAGTGTAACATAGATATAGCTTATTTTGATCCATTGAGGATCGTGGACATTTTGGAAAAAAATGAGGGTTTACTAGGAAACATGAACTATATTGCCAGTATCATCAAATTGAACATATCTGCTTAGAGGAGAAAGAGAGTCAAAGATACAGAGGCAAACATTGAAAAATACCATCATTTGATCAAACAAGCCAACAGCGAGGTTTGCTAAAAACTAAAAAACACAAGCGATCCATAAATAAAAAAGAATATCTGGAAATCCCTATAAACCGCCAAATTAGACACCTTAGCAACAAACAAAGTATACAGAGATTTTGCCAAAGATCACGAATACGATATTACACCAGGCGCTCTCCCCAATCGCAACATTATCTGCTAAATACTAAAATACTAAACAATGCTCAAATGATATCTTTATATTCTTTTACTACGGGCTATGTAAAAGTAGAGGCATCATGGGCGAGGCAGAGGAGGAGATTTTACTCACTTTGCTAGTTTGCCGTTCATCAGGAAAACTCAAAGAGAGGCTATTGGGAAGGTGCAAGATCTAGTGGAGAATGTTTTGGGCAAATGTGTTGAGAATAAAAAAATGCGAAGGGCTAGCAATATGCTAATGCACCTCACCCTTGGCATGCTCTACCTGCCCGACAATAAAACTCAGGCCTTAGCAATCGATATTTACGACCAACTGCAGCAATAGATCCAAAAGGAGATGCGCCACACTTCCCTAACTTTCTCCCAAATCGGCTTATTTACCCGTCAAAACCGCAAAGCCAACCTTAACGAGGTGACAGTCATCTATTTATAACCTCAAAAGGACAAGTAGCTCAAGAAACTAAAGCACATCACTGACAAAATAATCAGAAATATGATCAGAGCAAACATAGTCAGTGAGAAAGATTTCGGCAGAATGCATGTAAGTTACAATAAAGAAGAGGATCTCTTCCAGATCAATGAATACCACTTGACTTTATTCAGAGTTGAAAGTGGGGTTTTCTAGGATGAAGCATTCACATAAGCTATGTAGAACTTGAGACAGATGTTCAAACCTTTCAAAGCATAATGTGACTTTGTGGATATATCGACCAGGTTTCATTACGATTAGACCAAGTTTTATCGTCCTCTTACTAGAGTCAGGCTGTAATCATAGTTGTGATATTTGTTAAAGCATTGACACAAAAATAAATCAATTAATCATTTTGAATACCCTCAGTTTGTGCACGATGGCATCAAAATGATCCTGAGTGATGTTCCTGGCTGGTCGGCCTTCCACAATTTGTTCTATCTTTGACTTTCTGTGGAAATAGTCAAGATCTTTCTTGGCATTTATGAGCACAAGTTGTTTGGTGGTGATGAGGTAGTCTAAAAGAATGACCTCTTCTTCATGATTTTAGAAGGTGTCGTATTGGTTGATTCTGTGGTAGAGATTGATGATTTAAGAGGTGAGTTCGGATTAGATTTCGGTCAAGGCTTGTTGGTAACTTTCATCATGAGCCCATTGGAGGATGGGTTAATATTTGGTGAGGTATTGTTCCACGACATCTTGAATGCGTTCGCACTATTTTGATCGTTGATACAAGACAGCGTATTTCGAATTGATGATGGTCAATTATTTGATTTATGTGAGTTTTCCTTTAATGATGGTGCTCATCATGGTTTTAAGGCGATCTGAGCCGATGTTTAATCTTTCCATTCTTTCTATTAGTTTGTAGAAAAATCGGCAGAAATGAATTTGACTTAGGAGTTGAGTTGATGTCTTTTTATGATCTGGTACCCAATCATCTCCTATTCCTGCTGAAGTCCTAGCCAATACTCCTAATTTATGTTCACCGAATTTTTAGAAACCGGTATGGTCGAAGGCCACTTTAGGCTGTTAGACCTTTTTCTAAATTCCATTGTATTATCCCAATCGAGTCATTTTCCTGTAGCTCTTCGGAGCAGTCACTGTATTTTTCATAATTTATTCAGGGTTAGATACTCGCCTTTCTTCTCTGTCTTGACTGATGGCTCTGGTTCTGAATAAACTGGTGGCTCGTAGGTTGGTAGACATCAGAGAAGACTAGGTGTTATCAGTGTCAAAAAAGTTGATCATTTATTCAGTGGTCATCCTCAAGGTTTGGTTGAGTTGTAGTGATTTCAGCAGAAAATCAGAAGATGATCTGGATAGATGCCCAGGTATGAGACTTTTTATCGAGATAGCTTTGATTTGTCGTTTGAGGTCGGCTTCTGTTTTAGCCTTCCAGGGTGTATGTCCAGTCAACATTTCAAAGAAAATGACACCAATAGCCCATATATCGCTTTTTGCACTGTACATGTTATCATTAAGTGCTTCCAGAGGCATATAGACAGGTGAACCAACATTGTAACTGCTATTCTTCTTCAGATCAGAATTTCTGATAGCAAATCCAAAATCAGCAATTTTGACCACTCCCTAACTAAAGAAAATATTGGCTGGTTTGAGATCTCGATGTACTATGCCAAATTTATTGATCCCACGATATCCATTAATAATTTCTTTGAGAATAGCAACTGCCTCCTTCTAGGGGATGGTCTTCCGCATTTTGATCATTTTGGCTAAATCTCCACCGTCGCAAAGTTCAGTCACGATGCAGGTATGTGATTTCATGGGGATTATTTAGTAAAGTTTAATGATGTTTTCGATGTTGGTTAGCAATCTCAGGATTTCCATTTCGTTGCTGAGGAGAGTTTTATGGACCTCGCCTTTGATATTTTTCATATCGATCAGTTTAAGAGCGAGGGGGTTACCTGGGTGATTCAAGGTGTACCATTGGTTTAATTGTGAGCTCGGTATACCACACTTGAGTATCCCTTGCCTAAAACATCCTTCGTTCCATATGCATATTGTCCTACACGCTTCTTGCCATCTTGAGTATTTTATCCAAAATTCATCGATAAATTTATTGTATAATGGATTAATCACATTATTTTTGGATCTAAAATCGGTTGTAGCGGAATATTGTCTAGTGATTGTTTGAATGACTTGGAATAAGAAAGAGATAATAATGGATAATATCATGTGAGAATGATGTTGAATAAATTTATTCAGAGATACAGATAGTCAAGTTATGGATAGATAAGACAAGTTTCTCGGTCAGCTGCTTAACAAAATGATCGATTGTCATTATAGTTGATTCAGTCATTTTTTTAGCTTGCAGTCGTATTTTGGCCTATTCTCGGACTGTTATCTGACATTGTCAGAGCTAATAATATTCTTCTGATTATAGCTCATGAAAATTCGCCTGCACCTGCATCAAGGAGACGCTCATCTCACTCTTCGCAGCTCCCACCACAAGCATAAGCACAAGACCAAGCTCAATAGCTCTCGTTCTTCTTCTGGCATCAACCTTCCTCTACATGATTGTATCACGAGAAGTCACCATCTCTCTTCAAATGTCGATCAAAATGCCAAAAGCTCACTTTCGAAAAGAAAGAGATCATGCTCACATAAGAAAAAGGAAAATGTTTTGACTCCAATTGAAAGTTAGTACTACCGAAGGACAAATGATGATGTGAAAAAATTGCTCAAACAGAACCAAGAATTGATCAAATAGAATCGAATTTTGAATGAGTACTTTCGCTACTTCGAAAAGAAAGGTCCTGTGAAGAACAAGCAAAGTAGGGAGAAATTGTTCTCTTTTCGAAGTGCAGATCCGATAGCCGCCAATTTGCTCTTTGGATAGCAATGTCCTAACAGTAGTGGAGGATAGACCCGCTCTAGTTCAAAATTCCGAGTCTTTGGTCTCTGATTCACCTTTACTACCTACTTATTGATGCTTTCATGAAAACATAGGTTTATCGATTGAAATGTAAAGCACTATATCAATTGATTGTATATCATGCGTAATTGCTTGGTTTTTCTTTATTTTTGACGATATCTGCCATGGTCAGCGATTGGACAACAGGTGGAGGCAGTCCATTCTTATAGAGATAGTATCGGTAGATCTATTCATAGCACAGTGCTGTCATAGTAAATGGCACGAAGCGGAAGAAGTAGAGTATGGTAGCTGGTCTTTTGGTGCGAAAGTATCCAATGACTCCAATAAAGAATGCGAAGAACATGTTGTACCTGAATACTGCTGGTAATTTGAAGGACAATTTTCTGATGATTTTGTCTTATTCTGTCTAGCCTTAACGTTTGGGGCGGTAGAGCCATTTCCAATAGACAGGCATCCCACTCAAAACACTCTTAAAAATAAATTGTGAATAATTGTGTATTGCTTATTTGTGCTATTATCAGCTCAATATCTGGAGTCCATGATGCCATAGTGAGGCATGTTGTTACGATTTTCCATGTACTTGTCGAGTTGATCTTGAGTGTACAATCTTTGGTTCATTCCTCGGCGGTACAGAGATTCGATGTGGTTGCGGCGAATGGCTCCGGGGCATTGGGTGTGCCAGTTGTCAACGTTGCATTTTGCTCTGACGGCTGAATATAAAGGTCAGTACTGTCGTGTTGGAGGACGTTGAGTTTATGTTTAAGGACGCATTCGGTCAACTCTTCGTAAGCTTGGTAGCATTTGGTGTTGCCGTCGTAATTCTAATGCCGGACTTTGGCGAATTCTGGGCCTTATCTGAAGATGTACAAGGCGTTGTTAGCTAACTCCATTCGATCAATATAAAAATTATAGACAACTCAGCATCCATCATATAAACTTCATCAGCTAATTATCACCTATCTTTACTATTTTTCATGCATAAGTCATGTTCGATATGCCAGACAATCAATAATTTAAAATATCTAAAATAATCAAAATGTAAACAATCGATAAATTACCGGCCTCGGCTGTCTACAAACCTCAATGTTTTGACAGTTGTTAAAATTATCTTGCTTATCAATCTAGCCTATCTGAGGTTCAGATAGTTGAGTTCAATGCTAATGGCACCATCAAAGATAGCATAACTGTTAATATCGGACCTGAACCTCTTAGAATGGTGAGAA
>Ga0100402_1004330_pt1 | contig 15047 bp, 10 predicted proteins | sample CryGeyme20150102_FD_80419 | JGI IMG/M metagenome (GOLD analysis project Ga0100402, IMG submission 80419) | Groundwater microbial communities from Crystal Geyser aquifers in Utah, USA - Crystal Geyser metaG 2015-0102 | ecosystem: Environmental > Aquatic > Deep subsurface > Groundwater | place...
ATGTTGTTGATGTTCAGTCTTTGATAGTTCTACTTGTTCTCTTTCACATAACTTTTGGGAGAACGAGCTACCGTTCTGCGGGTTTTTTAAATTGATAGGCAACTCGGCTTGTAGCGAGTCATGGGAGACTCTTACTCGATACGGATTGTCCTCATTTCTTGCAATTGTTTTTTAACAGCTTTTCTTTAGGTAAGAATTTCAGTTGGGCCAAACATTGCATCTAAATTATTGCGGTGATAGTGAAATGAGTCTTCATAGATATGGAAATTCGGACATCCAAAATATTTGAAAGGGTCGAAGAGTTTTTTTGATACTAGTAGCTCTTGCTTCATGATTGCTGTCTCAAGGGCTCTGGTAGAAGGTTATTTTGGAACTGATAATAGCAATTTTGTTTCTCTCGGAGAAAGTTCTTGTAAATGAAGTACATCGAGAGATCTACTCCGATAATTAGGGATTCCCTTTTTGTATTTTCTGACAGTTTATATATTCCCACCTGAGAATTACATTTCTGTTAAAATTATAAGACCTCCACAATATCTCAAGAATAGTCTCCTCTCTATCAGAGTTGGTTTTAGTTTCTTGAATTATTGACTTATCAATTTTATGGGAGCTTTGATATATAGGTCATATAAATCTCTCAACAATAACATCATTGGTCTTAGCTCATAAATTTGCTACTCCATCTTTATCAATATTGACATGAGAAATCGTTGGACTCCCCTCTCAGATCATCATTTAGGAAATGAATTTCTGAAGTAGGCCTCTCAAATAAAGCCTTAATTCTGCTGAATTAAATCATTTGTCATCTCTGAACTTTCCTTCTAACCTCAAAAAATGAATTTTATTTTGCCGCTTTATCTTTAGAGATATAATATAATCAGTGGATTTTCCCACTTGACTCCGATTAAACTGGGACCCATGTTTTCACAGCCCACGAGCATTAAAAAGATATTTCCAGCCTATTTAATGACTTTCTCAAAATTTGAGTTCCTTGACTTTGCCAACCGGTAATATTTTTTTCCTTTACAAACCTGATGAATGAGCTGAAAATGCTAAGGGATAGCTATTTTAAGTATTTGAAGAGTCCTAAATGAGTTTTTATTTTTCGAGAGCATCGGAATGTATATAACTAGACAAAAACGTTTGATTAGAAATCAGTTACTAAAGTCATTTAATCATCCTCAGCTTAGAAACTCTTTTCTGAACCTTTTCCGTTGAGAAAATATCAATCAAAGTGACTAAGAAAGTTTGATTGATTGTTGATTTAATTCAATGCTTATACAAAGTAGTGAGTTTCAAAGATGAAGGAAAACTCAATTTTTTAATTCTTCCAAATACAAAAAAGATTAATTTGATGGCCTATCTTTCGACGCGTAGAAATGATGAAAAGCCTATATGATTTATTTCAGAAAAACTTGTAAAAGCCGTTCTTCACCAAAAGAGAGTTTTAAAAGTGAGGCCAAATGCTAAAGGGAACTAAACACAAATGAGTCGAAGTCAAACTTCAACTAATCAAGGAAAGTTGGTTTGATAAGAAAATTAAAAATGAGAGATGATCATTGAAAGTAGAAATCTTGGTATTCAAAAATCAAAGGTGGGAAAGACTATGACTAGATGAAACCTTATGATATATGGCATTTTTCTTGTTTGTGATAACCGCGAGGGAAAACTTTTTTGTTGCGTTAAAACGATAAATAGTTTAGCGAAAGTAAAAATCACATGATTTGAAATACTATTGATGTACATGTAAGCTTATCATTATGAGTGACATATTGAACTATAAAGCCAAGGCAGCGCGAAAACATTTATAATTTTTATATGGAACCAAGAGTTGAAACAGAGGAAGTTTTTGATTGGAAAAGGGTCTAAGCAACTGTATAACTGGCTTTTGAAGAACACCCTCATGCAAGTAGTATTACCGAAGAAGTCGATACAAAAAATCACGATTTGCATAGTTTGAAAAAATCGGAAAATGAATCATAGATCACAGATTCTGCTGTGACTGTCTCTCATATAGAAGGGAGTAAAGAAATATTTGAGGTCGAAGAAAACACTTCCTCTTAGCAAAGGTTGACCGCCACTCTTGATGGTTCTTTCGACAAAGATATCGCGAACAATGTGCACCTGACTTTTGAAAAGATGACTATTCCCACTTTGACAGTGAAAATAAGTCCTTAAGAAATAACTGCTTTTGAGGAAGCTGCAGTCGGAAAAGACTTGAAGTTAGTGGTCTAAGTCATGTTTGGATAGAAAAGTCACTCAGCTCAATGTGAAAAGTACAAGATATTCAAGAATGGAATAGCTGGATCTTACGCTAAAAAATACTGCAAGAACAATGTGATTGAGTTCAAAAACCTTAGAGTCAACTATCATACCACAGTTGACAAAAACTCAAAATTAGTAATTGTACTATACTATTTGGGAGAAGGAAAAAGAAAGACCTTCAGATAAATACTACTATCAAAGGACTTGTTCATCATTGAGGAAAATAAAATCATGGCTGTTGACAATGAAGATGCCCTTAAACTTTACTTCGACCTCTTTGGTTCATAGTTCATGGACAAGCTCCCCAACTTTGTAAGAATCAATAAGGCTGATAAGCATGCTCTTCATGAAGAAATCAACAAACTCTAATCCTATTTGTTGAAGAAAAATAAACGGTTCTTGAATGTTGTTTACTTGTCCTTCAAATTTCCTCATTTCTGTGAGCTATACTTCAAAACCCCAGTGGAGCCAAATTAGAATGAAATTTATGATGAGTTTTACATGAAGAAAGCAGCTCTGTCAACCTGCCTTACTGATGCTGTTAAGGTAATCGATTAATTGAAACTTGACAATAACGGTGATTTACTTTGCAATTATACTCATCCAAATACCAAGTTGATTTTTAGAATCAACATCAATCTCAGAAAAGTCAGAATTTTCATGAGAAAGGAGCTTACTGAAATATTGAGCATCATTGTTAGTGAAGATTATTCAGTCCCTGAAGGTTTTGCAAAATTTGAAGGAGCCAAGGAACTTAAAGACTTTTATCTGGAATACTATTCATATGCAAGGAAATGCAAAAGCTCATAAAGCTACTCAAGACAAGGGCCAAACAGCGTTCCCTCAGCTGACAATCATAAAAAAGCTCATAGAAAAGTTGAAGATGATGAGTACCATGAAGAATAAAATGAAGATGATATAGACTCAGAAGTTGATGAATCACATGAAGGAGGTAAATTTTAAAGTAATCTAGAATTTGCAGAAAAAAAGCCAAAGAAGCACAATGTTTTGTTGAAGAAGCTCTATGCAAATCAAACAAAAAAGGTTCCTGTGGCAAATACTAGCCCCAAAGAAAGTAAATATCCCACAAGAGTTAAAACTAGAGCTCAATAGTATCTCGACAGCTCCAACAATGAATAGAAAAAGGCTAGGAAAAACAAAGAGAAAGATCTTGGCAAAAAAATCCAGACTAATGTACCCATGATGCCTCCAAATATGAATAGCGGAGGAATTCCAAACTATATGAACCCAATGGGAATGGGAATGTCTTCGATGCCTTTCCAGATGCTTTCAGGAGCTCCTCAAGGAAATTCCACAGGCATGTTCCCATTGATGCAGAATAACCAGAAGTACCAATTTTCTTATTTTAGAAAGGATAATAATCCGTCAGGATCTGGACAAAAAGGGCCTCAAATGTCCAGCTTCCCTGGTATGCAAGGGATGCAAGGAATACAAGGAATGCAAGGAATGCCCTTTTTTGGAGGCCTTCCTGGTATGAACAATGGAATGATGCCTAATTTATCTCAAATAATGGGAGGGCAAGGGCAACAAGGACAAAAAAAAGACGGAAAAGATGGCAAAGAATAAGGAAATAAAGGTGGGGTGCCAATGTTTATGCCAATGCAGGGTGGAGGCATGCCGATGATGGGAAGTATGGGGGGTTTGCCTTTCTGCATGATGTCTCCAAATGGCCAACTTATATCGCCTGGAGGAGGACAATTTGGAATGCCTCAGATGATGGGCATGCAAGGAGGTCAAGGAGTTCAAGGAGGCATAGGAGGTATGGCAGCTGTCCAAGGTCCAAATGGGCAAATTATCATGGTACCTTTGATGGGTGGACAAAATTTCCAACAAGGACAACAGAGTGGCCAGCAACAATCTCAAAATAATAGCAGTTCAACAAATAATGCAACCTCTGGGCATCAAGGAGGTATGCCAGGAATGCAGAGTATGCAAGGGATGCCGATGGGTTTGATGATGGGAGGTCAAGGAGGTATGCAAGGTATGATGCTTCCTCAACATATGATGGGGATGATGAATCCTCAAATGGCCATGATGGGTCTTGGAGGTCAACAACAATCGGGCAGCAATGGAAGTTCTCAGCTCCCAGGCCTCAACTTCGGCCAGTTTTCAGGAGGCATGGGCTTCATGATGCCTGGTCAAAGCGGACAGAAAAATGACAAACAAAGTAACGGGGATGCAGCTAAAGCTGCCGATTCTGCAAGAAGATCCGACAATCACAGCAGCAATCGCAAGGATGATTCAGGCCCTTCATATTTGGACCAAAATCAAAATTCCAATGGTCCTAAACATCAAAATATGGGAGGTCTACCATCATTTTTAGCTCCAAGCTCAGGAGGACAATTTTCGGGTTTTCCAGGCAGCCAGCAGAAACAAGGAGAAAAGCAGAACAGCCAGAAGAATCCAATGGGGCCTGGACAAGGGGGTTTTCCTGGAAACATAGCTATGATGAATGGAGGTATGCTGACCCCGTAAATGATTCAGCAGCTTGGGCAGAGCGGACAGTTTAGTATGCCAGGAATGGGTCAAGGAAATCAGCACGGCCAACAAGGAAGCCAAGGAACTTCTCAAATGGGTGCACAGCAAGGAATGAGTAGTGGAATGGCTTCTGGTATGCCAGGAATGACTATGCCTCAGGGAATGGGGTTGTCTCAAAATATGATTTCCCCTGAAATGCTGAACAGCATGACTCCTCAGCAGAAGCAGATGTTGATGGCCCAGTATGCAAAAATGGGCATGGGAGTTCCTGGATTTATGGGAGGCCAAAAGAAGGATGAGGATAAGAAATGATAAGTATGCTATGACTTGGAACGGTTTGGATTGTAGAGATTATATCTATTGAGCAAATTCTGAACATTAATCCATTACATTAATAGTTAGGATTATTTATTTAGATATCATGTCTGACCAATAAATCGGAAAAAAGTAAAACCTTTCTTTGAAGGATTCTATCTAAAGTCCCCTATTGCTCAATTAATCAATGAAAGAGTCAATCTAAGGACCTTATTCTGCTTAAAACTCTCCCCTTAAGCAAGGAGACATATAGCCGATCAAATAGGAATAAGCTGAAGACGCTCCATAACATAGTAGAATAGTAGAATCTGCTCCCTCTCAGCCACCAGACAACCTCGTTATCACTGAGCAGCCAAGAGCCCGTGATTTGAATCTCAAAGTGGATGTTATAGTAGAGCAGCCTAGGCATAAGATATAAGAAATCAGATAAACTATCACCAGTGATCCAGGATCTTATCGGGTCAAAGGAAGCAGAAGGTACCGGGTCATGCAGGCATGTGGAGCTGTATGTGTGCTGATAGGATTTGTGTTTATCTTCGCTCTTCCTCCCTTCTTGGAAAGCATAATCAAAACTCAAGCAATTGAGCAAGTTGTGATGGGTCCTGAAAATGAAGGAATGTGGGCTCACTTTCCAGGAGATACAGACACTGTAATCACCAGAAACTTCACCTTCTTTAAAATTCTAAACGAAGATGATTACCTACTCAGGCACAAGAAGCCAAAATTCCAATAAATATCCAACTTCAAGATCCAAGAGCTAGAAGACTATCTGGACATTACATATTTGGAGGATGGAAACAAGGTGAAAGTAAGAGACTGGCTTCGATTTGCTGAATGGCCTGACAGCAAAGATATCAACTCGACAGTCAATATTGTGAACATGGGCAACATTGGTTACTGGTCTACTCTCAAAGTTGCAAGGCCTACTCTGATTCTTCAGCAAGGCCTAGCTTTGCTGTTCACAAATATGGAACAGGCTATTGTACCCACTCTCTTGGGGACAGGAATAAATTCTCAGTTCCTGCCAAACAAGACCATCACAATTCAATCTCTCCTGATTCCAAGTTAGATTGAAGAGGAGAACCATGATTTCTTATGGGAAGATCCTGCTTTTGGCTTAAACAATCCTGAAAATTTAGGGTAATGGGCAGCAGCTGCAATATAAAGTTTCGACAACCATCAATAAGCATATCAGTATTCTCACTCCGCTTCTGCTTTGAAGAATTATTTTGCTCTAAGCGATACTCAGACAAAAAACCTGATGAAGCAAATTTATGGCTATGTGAAGAATCTCAAGCATATTCTCATTGAAAACCATTATTGTGCTAAAATGAACATGAGCAAGTGCACGGGACGTTTCTTGGCAGTTGCCCAAATGACTGACGGCTGGGTCTCAGCTAAGCCTCCTCCCGTTTCAACCATCACTCCTAATGACACTATTTGCGACAATAATAATACTTGTATTACCAAATACCCTTAACTTTATGCTTTTGAAAAAAATGTCTACTGGGGAGGAAAACAGCCCACTACCACCATCGGATTCAACAGATAACAAATTGAGGCCTGGTTTGACTACAACAAGACAGTGACTAAAGGTGTTAACTTCAATACTGCCGAGGACTGCCTCCTCCACATTGGAAACCTCGACCGATTATGGGAATGGGGAACAAACTATGATAATGATGAAGATGAATCTGGAATGGATAAGATCAGAGATCGACTGAAACTGGATAATTCAACTCAGGCTAAAGTGGTATGGGAATGGCTTAAATATATGGCTCATTAATTTGTTCTCCAGAAGCAGTCGAATGATAAGTTAGGAGTAGCCAATCTGTTCACTCAAGGTTTCTATGAACAATTTTCCTTACTCAAAGATCGACTCCAGCCATTCTTACTTAAAAACATGATCAAAAAGGAAATAGTTGAATGCCATCTCTTTTTTGAAAATACACTTGAGTAAAAACATGGCTCGTCTTTGGTATCGTAGCTTTGCAAAACTTATGATATTCATAGTGAAGACTTTCTCGACTTTATCATTTCAACTTGCGAATAGAATCAAGGGCCCTCATGGCAATAATTGAAACAAAGAGGAGTCAGCTTATCAGCTATGGCCTATCATTGCCAAATCAATGGAGGAGATAACCTGGGTAGTATGATTCATAGAGCCAAAGTTGAACTTGACCAGAAATATAACTGCAAATCTACTCCTAATCCATACTGTTCAAATTTCTAACTAGCATCAAAACAATGGGCAAACTCCACAATCACTCTTGACCCTCCTGCTTCGTTACCCTCCGCCTTGACCTTCAATTAGTGGGATTCTAAAGTCAAATCATTCGAATATGGCTTTTTCCTGGGAAAATTCACCAACGAATAACGGGCTGACTTCCCAAGCTTCCTTATCGAGGACTTGTTCAGCTTATTTACCTTTGAATAGTGGTTCAGCGCTCCTGTTATGCTGAAACATTTCGTTGATCAAGATTTCAGTGAGGCTTTCCTCAAATATATCAGGTGGTTTTCAATCAGCATAACCCTCAACGGATTGACCATGAACCGCACAGTTAGGTAAATTTTATTCGGATATGAAGATGAGTACTTGGCTCAAGTTAAAAATACTTATCCTCCTTTTGGCGGTGACCCTTCAGCTCCTTCAGTGATTGCTCTGAACGACTTGAATCTCACAAACGAATAGTCTACCCAAACAATTGTCTTCAAGACAGGAAAAGATGACTTCAGAGATGTTTATCAGAACTATTAGATCAACGGATATAGATATTTGGTCAACAATTACTCCTGGTTTACAGGGAATGAAACAAGGACTGGCTGGAAATCTCCTTGGGCTGAATAAGACTACTTCTATGGAACCACAGCTAAAATATTTGCTCCCAACCAATTTGAGGCTAATAACATGTCCCTTCTCATCCCACAAGTTCAGCGCTATGGCAGTAACTTTTTCTACAATGAAAGTGAACCCACAGAGCGTTTCGGTTTGACTTTATATCAAGCTTATCTTAATAAGTTTATTGGTGAGGTAGCACCTCATAATGATAAGTACTACCAGACTATCGCAAATGTATTCAACGTAACCTCAATCTATGGGTTGCCTCTCTATATCACTAAAAACCACTTTATGAATTGCACCCAGTTTCTAGATTAAATTGAAATATATAGCTAGGATATGAGCATTCACTATACTGAGATTAGTCATTGGGACGATACCTTTATTCTTGTTGAGGTAATCATTTTGCTATTCAGCCTTATACAGGAGTGTCCTTCCAGAGTGTCATCTATCTCCAGAACAATATTTATCATCAGCCTGATTTCCTCTACACCTATCCTCGATAATTCATGCACCCTATTTTCAGTATCAGTCGAGCCGGTAACCTCACAGAATAAAAGTTCCATGTACTATATGACCCTCTAGTGATGGGGTTGAGCTTCAAAGCTGCTACTGTTTACATTGGTATTGCTATTGTGTTTGTCTTCTTGGTTTTGCTTGTGGTGGGAACATACTGCCTCAGGAAAATTAAAAAAATGGAAATCAACGACAAAAAGCATTCACAACTGGGAATTTCCCTTCAGACTGTAATCAGACAAGATTAGCATGAAGAGCCCAGTTAAAGGATGGTCCTTGAGCGAGAAGAAGAAGAATGATTGTATGTGAGGATATCATATGAAGTTCAAATCATTTTTAACTGGCCTATTCCTCCGTGAAATTTTATTGAGATATTTAGTTGAGAGTTTCTTTCGACATAGCCTTGCAGGCTGAACATGAGGCGCAGCTAAACAACTAATCAAAAAGAGATGGCTTGGTCATGTTCACTCCGATCTGGGTGAGTATCTATTGAGGTATGAGCATCTTCTCTTCAACTATGAGAAGAGGTCTTGGTTAGATATAAATGGTCGTTTATTGAGGAGGAATTTTGAGGTTGACTTTTTCGAAGGTTGGTAGTTTAATGAACACTTTATCTTTCTTATTGATCATTTCGGTATTTTCCATGAGAACAAATAATTATTCCACTATAATAGTTTAACGATATGTCTGTGAGTAAGCTCGACCTCAGTGCAATGTGCGAGCACAACTACTGTCCTCATCATCACTACAAAAAATGCAGAAAATAACGAGAAAGAAACATCCCATACACATATCGACCCAATAAGAAGATTGACACTACTTGCAATGTTCACTCAAAGGTATTTGGAAATCTCACGACAAGAAATGTACCCACTTTGGCATTTGAAAAATATATAGCCTGTCCTGTGCTAGCTGATGAGTAGGACAATAATTTCAGCAGAAATTATTACCTGGAAAATTGTCCTGAGACTTATCAGCTTAATAACACTCTCCTTGCAGAAACATAGCAGGAACTTGCAAGGGGAAACGCATATGTAAGATATCCACAACTCAGGCTTTAGCGAATGGAGCAACCGAGGAGTACAACCAATTTGCGAAAAAAAGATAAGAATACTTAGATAATGCCCGCCGAAGGGCTAATGTAGCCTTTAATCAATACTACACTAATAAAAAAGTGACAAGAGAAGACAAAAAGGCAGAACAGGCTCGATGGGTGACTCAGTACTACAGAAAAGTCCAGGAACTGATTGATCATATCTTTAAGAAAAAGAAGAAAGTAGACTTAGACGATTCATCAGTCAAAGAAAAAATGTTTATTCGATAACAATCATAAAATACTTCAAAGCATTTAGCAACAGTCAAAGTAAAAGACCCAAACATTGCTCTCAACATCCTTGAATCTTTGAGGGCCGTCCTTTTGAAAAAGAAGATGGATATGGAGCAAGATAGAAAGGATCAAGAGCACAACATATCTGCCACAGCAAGCTATATGGATTCAAGTAGCACTTCTCAAAATATTTCTTCAGCTTCCTTCATGTCTGCTACAACCGACGTCACTCAGGTTGAAAAAGAAGGAACTTTTGCTGAAAAATTTTGTGATTTTGAAACTTTACAGAAAAAATGGGGAAAAAGTAATGTAGATGAGGTGAGGAACATTCTAAGAACAATGCTGTGCAAAAGCCTAATCACAAAGGCTGAAGGACAATAAATGAAAGAAAGGAAGAAAGCCAGAGAAAAAGACAACTTCTTAAGAAAAGAGATGGAAAAAATGGGCAAGTTGAAAAAAAAGAACCAACAAGGAAAATAGAATATTGATTTGAAAAAACAGCAGGCGTCGAATTCAATGATTGGGTTTTCGAAAGAGGAGAAATTAGTTGCTTTCTTTAAAGATCACCTGACTAAATAAGAGCAAGCTGTAAAGTCATCTCTGTTAAGAGGAGGAATTTTCGACTCTCTCGGTACTCGATATTAACGAAACAGAAAGTAAAAAACTGTATATTTAGTTACGGTTCCTTGTTTAGCAAAAGGAAAGAACAGTCGCTCCTCGATATTAATTTTAAGGATGAATCAAGACAAACTAACCTTACCACAGATCGGGTTATCAGGTGATGTTTTTATTATGATTCAAACAGTTCTTTTTATTAAGTACTTGTAACATACTTCTGTTTTCGTAAGATAAGTTATAGGATGAATAGAGCAGATAGTTATCAAATCACTCCATGATGACGAATTCTTTGGGGAGATTCTTGATGCTGTTGAGGGTTATTCCTAAATCCTTTAAGAGGCCATTTTCCAAGTGATAGATCAATCCGTGTATCCTCAATGTTTGACCTTGGTTCCAGGCCCATTGAACAATAGGAACTCTAGCAACATTGTAGACTTGCTCTTTTACGTTCAGCTCACAAAGCAAACTTTCGTTGTCTTCCTGCCTCTCTAAAACAAGTTTGCGCTTGTTTTTCCATCTCAGATCTCTAATGTGGGACAGCCATGCTTAAAGGGGACCGTGGTCATGTTTCTTAAAAGCAGCCTTGACTCCTCCACAATTATAGTGACCAGCGATTATGATATCCTGAACCTTCAAAACTTGAACGGCATATTGGAGGACTGCCAAAAAGTTAATGTCAGATGGAGGAGCTTGATTGGCAACGTTCCGATGCACAAACACTTCACCAGGCCTAAGTCCACAAATTTCATTAGCAGGAACTCTTGAATCAGAACATCCAATCCATAAGTATTGAGGAGACTGAATATCGACGAGCCCCTTGAAGAAGTCTGGATCTGCCTCAAGGACACTCTCTGCCCAAAGTCTGTTTCCCTCCAACAATCGATCAAAGTTGTCCATTATGGCTGATGAACTCCTTTGTATATTGGTTTCATGCATAGACTCTCTTTTCTAGAGTTTTTCCTTGATAATTTTCGGCATCAATGGAGATGATGGAAGCCGGAAATTTACTTTAGAAGCAGGGGTGCATTTTTCTTCCTCCTGGTGACCCTAATTGCATGAAGCTTCAGTGCTTTCAGGTTTAGTCTAAACTTGAAGTGCTTCTTTACTTTACATCAGAAAATTATTGATTATATAAGTTTAGAAGTCATTTCTGTAATAAGCAGATACACTCCCCTTATCCAGGATGTTTTAAGAATTTTAATGACTCCGATCGAATCAATCGTTGTCCCAGAATTGTTGTCGGGAAGACAAAGTTAATCGAGTGTTTATGCAATGTTCTTTTTTGTATTTGATCAAAAAAGTAAACAAAAGACGGTAAGAAGCCAACTATTGTATAAATAGTTTAATCATAAATAAACTTGATTCTAAGCTCTATCAAGAATCGGAGGGACACTTTCTTAGCAAAAATATATTAAATAATTAAGTAACAATCACTCTCCTTGCATCATTCCTTTTAAATTGGAAACTCTTTGTTTGAGCTCGAGAACTTCTTTCTATGCTCTATTAGGATATTTCCAATCAAGGAGAGTATGTGAAGATTTGTATGTTTCATAGCTTTGCATAAAATTTTTTATGATGGCTCCCTTTCCGCCAGCAGACCCTCTCTTCGTCTTAGACTCCAGCTGTTTCGTCAGTTTGGTGAAATATTTAGCTATATTACACAAATGATGAGCAATGATCTTTAGATTTTTGAATTTCCCCACAGTCAAGTTAAGCCCCATATTTTATTCCTACCCACCTTCACATATTTTAAGCAAACCTCCGCAAGTTCGCTCGTATGATTAGAAAATAACCTAGAAGTAATCTGGTCTCTTCGAAAGATGATTCACGTTGATAGCAAAGAGAGGGAAGGAATCTCCAGCTACATCGATCTAGATTGAAAAGAACTAATTTACAAGACTGTCCACTATCTCCAGCAAACTTTTGGCTAAGTAGTGAATAAAATTAGGGCACTACTTGCCTATTTTGTTCCATTACTAGACAATTTACTCCAAAGTTGAAATATTTTATAAAACCCATGTGCTGGTCTAGCTGTTATGTTGATGACCGAGCTTGCTACAGGCTTAATGAGTTTTGGATATAAAGGGCTACAGATACTATCCAAAAAGGGTCAACTCTCTATGATTTTTTACAAAGATCCGACCTAACTTATTGAGTTGATCATCAATCAAAAGATTTTGTTGTGCACCGTCAAAGAGCTGCTTGATTGTTTTATATGGTTCTTTTTCAAATATTTTCAGGTAATCTGTCGTATTTTTGTCCACTCGAATACATTTTTTCACTAAACTAGCAAGATCTTTCTCAACTTCTTTGAGCTCAGCGACTATTTTATGATGGAATTCATTCCACTTGCGTGCTATTCCGGTTAAAGTATGAGCTCTCTGAAGGTTTACGGACCATGGATCTTTGACATCTGTTATTAGGTCCTTTGCAGACAGCTGTTTTGGTATTTATACCAGGTCCATCAACACATTGGCTATCTATTTGGAGCTGGTAATTTTAGGTTTGAGACCTACCTGACTACGAAGCAATCTTTTGAAGCCTACTTATGTAGAACGGAAAGGGAGCTAGTTGTTGATTGTGTTGAGAGCTATCTTCTTGTCTTTTACATTACTAGCCTCTCGAATTTTCTTGTTCGGTGCGTTTTTCTTAAGAGAGTGAATCCGAATCTGTTTTTACTGTTTTGTGATAGGCTTCGATTATTCCTAAACGAAGTCTAAGTCTTCAAACAACTCCATTTTTTTATCGATGACTTGATGGCGCATGCCCGTCCATATATCGTTGGTTATGCTGAGGTAGTAGACACCTCTACAGACTAATTAATGATTGAAGTACTTAGTTTTGTTGTTGAGTGCCCTTCCCAGGGTAAGTAATCCAGTATTCTCTGGTAATTCTGTTCGAAAACTTCAACTAACAGGTCCATATTCTTATGTTGGTTCTTGGGCTTCAGTTTTAGCATATGGAAAACTTTAAATATTATTGACTACATATTCAAATCAGGTTCAAGATAGGGGCTTTACTTTTGATTTTCCTGTCAGCTCTTCCCGTTTTATGTTCTCGTTCAGCTCACTCACTTTTATATAGTTAGTGTAAAGCTCACGCAATTCTGGATTGGAAGGTTCTTCGATTTTGCTCAATTTTTTGAAGAGAAACTGGTTCATTTTATCAAATTTTGCATTTGTCTTTGGTATAGGACCCTGAGAATTCGACAAGCTTCTGACTGGCGTTTGCTATTTAAAATGTTGATGATGAGGTAGTTTTGATAAGGCATTGAGCTTCCACTCATGATTGATGACATTTTTTTGTCCAGAAGCTAAATAGTTGCTAATTTACCTCTAGTCTGTTCAGAGTACTTTTTGTTTTCGGAGTTCAATACTACTTTGTATATTTTGTCAAAGTTTTTGAAGGTGATTCTTTCAATCAACTCCTGATTGCTCAATCTAGGTTTCTTTTGTTATTGTTCGGAAAAGATCAACTTTCCTAGCTTTCTTTCGGATTGAAAAGGCAGGAATTGTGATTCAGACTTCCTTTTGGCTATGACCAGAGGCTGCTATTTTCGAAGGTCCTGTTGGAGGGCAAGACAACCCATCGATTTGTTGTGTCTTGGTCGAGAAATAATCATTCTGCTAAATTTATTAATATTAACAACTTGTTCGATAATTATTGAAAGGGAACAGATCATATAATTACTCTTGCTTAACTAAATTTACGACCTATCTCGGTATCCCCAACTTCAAGATAGAATCAATAGGATGCTGTAGTGAGTAAGGAGAGAAGCACTAGGTAAAGGTGGGCATATGACAAAAATATAATTAATCATTTTTGGGGAACCAAATTGAAAGAACTAAGCTCTTCACTCAGATACATTTCCATGCTTTCTTATTTGCCTATTTAGCATCGTTTTTTTGATGAGTAGAGCCTTCTTCGATTGGTTTTGATTCCTCGTTTTTCAAAAATGGAATCATCAGTCAGATAGCTTTATAGCTGACAGGTCTTGATCTTAGGATGAATAACTGTTTTGAATTGTTGGGGTTTACCTCGAGCGTGAATTGATTTCACAACTTCAGGTTGAGTATATACTGTTGGTCGATGTGAAAATTTCTCACTTTTTGCCAGCAAGTTTTTGGCCTCAACAAACTCAGAAAAGGTTATCTTCTCATAGGTTGGCTTGTGGCGGATTGATTTGATTGCTGAGTTGGTGAAAGACTTTAAAACCTCTTTAGAGTTGTAGCGAGAACAGTATGAAGATTCGTCTGGTTGGGTTGAGTTTTATTGGGTGGCCTTAGTGCTCATCTCAGTAGCTTTAATCGGTGAGCAATTGCTTGACATTTCCAGTAATTTTCTCATCTTGCCCTGAGAAATTGAGAAATCACCAGATTGACACTGAGCGGCCTCTTGGTAATTAAAAGACCAGGTTCTGGTCTTTTGAAGGCTCTTGGGGTCTCTCATGGCGGTAGCGGTCAGCAGGACTCTGCCGTAAGTCTTAGCTCGGGGATTCAGAGTCCTTTTGGCTCTAATGGGCTGAGTGCTAGCTTTTTGGTTGGTCATTTGGCAAAGAGCGTTCAGTTGAATTTGGAGTTGATTGATGGGTAGTTGATTCTCATTGGTTTACCAGGGAAGGATGTTTCCGAGTGCACTGTCGCAAATCATATGAAATATAATGATTTA
>Ga0100402_1004338_pt1 | contig 15022 bp, 10 predicted proteins | sample CryGeyme20150102_FD_80419 | JGI IMG/M metagenome (GOLD analysis project Ga0100402, IMG submission 80419) | Groundwater microbial communities from Crystal Geyser aquifers in Utah, USA - Crystal Geyser metaG 2015-0102 | ecosystem: Environmental > Aquatic > Deep subsurface > Groundwater | place...
AAGGGGACCAAATTAAGCCCAGGTGGACTGTGGGACTCAGGAGTTAGGTCATACTCTATTAGGTCGTGTGCCTATGCTTGCTCTGTATCCACACACTAGTCTAGTCCAGTAGTCCAGTCTATCGATAATATTACTCTAATATTCAAGTAGTCTCCACATTAGCTTTTTATGCCAGCCAGCCAAGCAACCACATCAAAGAAGACGTTTTACTTAGGTCAAATTTTGTCTGCTGATCAAAACCTTCCAGAATATTTTTGACTAGTAGAGTACTGGTAACTGGTAGTAGTAGTACTACATAATAATAGAGTACTACCAGTTAATAATGAATACGAATGACATCAAAAGAAGTCAAATGAATCACCAAATGATAAATTCAAATGAATCAATTGATAAATTCAAATGAATCAAATAAAGTCAAATGAATCAAATGATAAATTCAAATGAATCAAATGAAGTCAAATGAATCAAATGATAAATTCAAATGAATCAAATGAAGTCAAATGAATCAAATGATAAATTCAAATGAATCAAATGATAAATTCAAATGAATCAAATGAATCAAATGATAAATTCAAATGAATCAAATGAATGAAATGATAAATTCAAATGAATCAAATGAAGTCAAATGAATCAAATGATAAATTCAAATGAATCAAATGAAGTCAAATGAATCAAATGATAAATTCAAATGAATCAAATGATAGATTCAAATAAAATCAAACAGTCAAACAAGCGCACAAGATGAAGTACAAGTCAACCCGAGATGCATTGATCGTTACGACCTTTGAAGATGCAATCTGCTCAGGATACGCACCGGACGGAGGACTGTTTGTTCCAGAAACACTGCCACAAGTATTACCGGAGACACTGCAGTCCTGGTCTCGGTTGACGTATCCACAATTGACCTACGCCATTTTGCGCCTTTTTATTGCCACTGGGGAAATCAGCAACGACGATCTGCAATCGATATGCCAGTCTGCTTTGACAGGATTCGATGATCCCGATCGTATTGTACCGCTGCGCTTAGTAGGAAATGTATGGGTGGCAGAACTTTTTCATGGACCGACCTTTTGCTTCAAAGATTTGGGGCTGCGCACTCTGGTCGGGTTGCTGTCCTATTTTGCCACAAAACGGAACCGAAAAACAACGTTGGTGGTGGCTACCACGGGAGATACCGGTCCTGCAGCTGTTCAGGCTGTTAGCGATGTTGACAATCCACTCTTGACTATATTAGTACACTACCCACAGGGACAAATCTCCAATTTTCAGAGAAAGCAGCTTACAACAGTAAACTCTCCGTGTGTCAAGGTGGTAGCCTTTCAAGGCGGAGGAGACGATATGGATAAACCCATTAAAGAATTACAGCAGCATGTCCAACAGCAACAAATGGGTCAAGATGATCAACGATTGACGGGGGTAAACTCATACAACATTGCTCGACCTCTCATGCAGATGGTGCACTATGTAAGTATGACTGCGAAACATAATTGTTTTGCCATGTTCCTTGTGGTAATAATGTTTGCTGTCGTTGCTTGCTCTCTCTTAGATTTGGGCCTATCTGAGAGTCGTAGACTCAATGGACGTCACCCCTGGAAATCCAGGTAAGAAACAATTATCGATAATGTTTCAGCTCTATGTTTGTGTTTGTCAAATTTACAAAAGAAAGCTGAGACGGAATTGTCGAACGTCTTTTGAAAGAAACTGCCATTGATTTTGTTGTTCCAACGGGTGCAATGGGAAATATAGTGGGAGGATTCATGGCAAAGCGAATGGGCGTGCCATTGGGTATGATGTGCAGTGGCGTCAATGTAAACGATATATTATATCGGACGATAAAGATCGGCGAGTTTCACAAAAGTAGCAAAATGGAGAAGACTTTATCGGATGCCATTAACGTTCAATTGGTACGTCGTTGTGTACTTCTTTGAATAGGTTCTTGGAAAAATTGCTGCAACCTGGCAACAACTCTCTTTCTCCCTCTCACCTTACTTTGTTTGCTGTTCAGCCGTATAATTTTGAGCGTCTTCTCTTTTATCTCTCGGGCAGTAATCATGCAGAAGTAAAAGCCTGGATGACAACAGTCGACTCGACAAGTAAGAATGATTTGTCGCCGGAATGGTTAAAATCACTTCAGGCGGAATTTCGATGCGAGCGCGTTGAGGACGACGAAATGTGCGCGACTATTCGCCAAGTCTTGTCCGACCATAACTACATGATCGATCCACACACTGCAGTAGCTTTTGCTGCTGCCCAAAAACTCGGATACTACAGAGATGATAATGCAGGCGATACAGTCCCAAAGAGTGCTGTGGTCCTCTTGTCGACAGCTTCCCCCTGTAAATTCGAGCACGCCGTGACGATAGCAGTAGGACAAGATGCATGGAAGAAGTACAGCGATTCCGATTTCCCCGATCGAGGGAAAGCTATTCTCGCGCTGGACGAGCGCAAACCATATTTATACGAGGCCAGACCGGGCGCCTCCTTGGAAGAATCTCAGCGAGTTTGGCGAATGAAGTCTGCTAATATCATTGCCGAGTTTGGAAATGTTGGAATGTCGTAGCGGCTACGGTGGAAATTTGGGCGGATGCCAAACTTGCAAATTAAGAAAGTATCTGATCTTTATAGGTGAATCACCTAGCAAACGACGAAAATAAGAACCTAATTGAGCTTTATGGGCCGGGCTGGGAGACTTAGCGCTGTTGTGTTTGGAAAAGAAAAACGAGGATTCTTGAAGTAAGTATCGTGCATTCGCGTCAGCAGGCTAATCGCGACAGGTTTGCATGAGCGCCTTCTCAGTCAAAATAATCTATGGCGTTGCGCCATTTTAAGTCAATGGCCATATGCATTTATGTAGCTAATTCTGCAACTTTTTGGAGGGGGGTTCAGGCAGCAACATAGCATAGTGCCAAAGCCAAGGAACATGATTGTGACTGAAATCTATTTTGTTGGAGGTCACTTTTTTTTTGAAAAGCACTAGTGTCTATTGTCTCGCAGTTGAGACAAGGTCATGAGATTTTCCACTAGCATACATGAACTTTTTACAACTAATAACTACAGTGCTCCGTTAGCTACCTGTTCTTTCCTGGAATTGCAGTCACCCAGAAAGTAGGTGTCACGGTGCTTTGTATCATTGCCTATGCTCTGATACAACTTGGAATTTTGGAAGCAGCAGTCTGGCCAAGCTCATGATAAAGAGCGGCTAGAAATCATTTTAGGCGAGAATTTCGTATCAGATCGAGTCCTCAGTAAAACGCTAGAGCCCAGAGGCAACCATATGCCATTCGCAAGAATGAAGCTTAAGCGTAGCGGTGCTTAATGAAAGGCTCCCTCTCTTCTTACTTGTACGCTTGAGTACGGGTAATCACGTTTTGCCTTTTCATAAAGCACCTGATCCCAGCGAGTCATTTTATGAACGAGCTCGACCGTCGTGGAAGTAAGATCTTCTTGTCTAATTTTGGAAGGCGATTTGTTTTTGGGCTTCAAATTTTCAGGCGCCAAAAAGTCTGCTTCGGTGTTGGTGCTTATGAGTCGTCGAAGAAGTGGAAATGTTTCGCTTGTCAGGGTATCCGTTGACCCGACCCAGTCCATTTCACTGTGGAGCGTTGTATAGGCTGCTTCGCATTCTTCCCGTGTCAAGAACTGTTGTAGTGTTTTGTTGTAAAAAAGGTGATCGCTCTTGGCTAGAAAACCACACTGCGGATTAAAGACGAGATTGTCTACAAAGTCCTGTTCTGAAGGATCTTCGTAGTAGGTGTAATGCGAATCGTGATGATCCATGCCGTTGTAGAAATTGAAAAAGGATACAGCCATACTCATGGGCTCTCGCACAATACTAAATGTGAAGAACGGAACATTATTCAGGCGTGCCGTACTGCGCCATTCGTTTAACGTTGCTGCCACTTCCATCAATGTTGGACTATCTGCGGCATGAAGTTCGAATATCAGGAGTTTGCCGTGGGTGCCATACTTGACAGCTCGATTAATTTTCGGTTGAAATTTCTTGAACTTGACCATGCGGTCACTCAATATGTACTGTCCTTTGCCTTCTTGCAGTGCGCTTCGAACAGACACACCACCCGTCTTGGGCACGTGGAGAAAAAAGATGACGCCCCCATTCTCAAACGACGGAAGGATCTTGATATCCTGCTTGGTGGCAGCCACTGGACTGCACGTGCCAACACAACCAAAAGTATCATGTTCCACCAGCGCGACATATGTTACAAAAGTGCAGCTTAAAATTAAAAATATGCTCGCTACCTGAGCCATCCATGTCCTTCGTGGCGATTGTCGTGTTGTGTCGTCATGAAACCTAATCATTGTTACTGTTTACTGTCTATAACGATAAGTTCTTGGTGTTGCGTGTTGTGGCTACCGATGGCCCTCCGTCCAAAGCATATTCTAGACCATCTGGTTTGCTTCATTATCCACAACCGTGACTACGAGCGAGATAGAGCAACAACGGACCCGAGCTTGTGTGATTTGTCGATTTGTCTAATTATTTTTGTGAGAGCTCGACGTTTTTTTTGAAAATTGTTTTCTGCAAAGAAAACCCAGAACATGGCAAAACGCGCGCACGTGCTCCGAACTTAAATAATAACCCCAAGATTCATTCAAATAAAGCGAGTAGACTAGTAGTAGTAGTACTCAGTACCAGGTACTCTACCTGGTACTCCTCTTATTATTACTCGCAGTACGAATTAATTGACGGCCTGGGGGACGGTACCAGGTACTGGAATGACGAGAGGGAGAAGCAAACAAATTCGCAACAACAAGCAGGTCTATTAGTAGCCAAAGCATCCATGTCTCGCAGCACTCATCGATGCATACTCTGACTTCTTCGATTAATTCTTGTATCTACTGAACTCCTTACTAGAACAAATCGACGACCGGGACTATGGCTGACGGTTCCTGCCAACTCAGCTCTTTGATATGGGCGTCTCTGGAGGCGTCTGGGTCACCAATAGCACGGGCGTGGTGGTTGTGTAAATTTGTGATTTGCTTTACCTACGTCACTTCTATTCTCACGAGAAATTATTCCCAAGTTGACAAACTGTGGAGCATCACACCTTTCCTCTACGCCTGGATCCTTGTCGTCGCGGGTGATGCTCGAACACTGCTGATGGCGGTCTTGGCGACTCTTTGGGGACTACGTTTGACCTACAATTTCAATCGACGAGGAGGTTATCAATGGCCACCTTGGAAAGGAGAGGAGGACTATCGGTGGGCCTACCTACAAAAGGGATTTTATATTCCTGTGCTCAAAAATCGGATCGTTTGGCATATTTTTAATTTCGTCTTTATCAGTGTTTACCAAAACATTCTATTGTTCCTGATTGCAGCACCGTCCATCGCAGCACATCTTGTGGCGACCAATCAGGGCAGCTGCTTTGGAACCAACGCGGCTACGAGTTTGAATACATGGGACGGGTTGGCAACCCTGTTGTTTCTGGGATTTTTGCTGCTGGAAACCGTCGCCGACAATACACAATATTCCTTTCAAACGGAAAAGTACCAACGTAAAAATGCTGGAGAACCTCTGGAGGGAGACTATGCCGATGGTTTTTGTCAATCAGGTGTCTATGCCTACATTCGAAAGCCAAACTATACAGGTGAACAAGGCATGTGGTGCAGCTACTGTTTATTCTCGGTTGCAGCCCTCCTGTCTGTGAACGGTACAAGCTATATAGATTGCTTCTTCAATTGCACGCTGTTGGGACCTGTACTTTTGGTATTGCTTTTCCAGGGGTCAGGAGATATGACCGAAGCAATAACCATTTCCAAATATCCTATCTACACCAAATACCAAGAGCGAGTGCCTCGGTATCTACCATCTCTGAGATCACAAAACAAACAGAAGAGCATTTGAACACTGTTTGTGTGCTAGGTGTGGCCGCGCTAGTACTGATGCCTGCGCCTGCGATTGGACCTAAAGCAACTTCAGACTGTCGGGGCTACGTCAGAATGTTTCACAATGTTAGTTCTTCTTTTCGTTATGCTGCTCCTTTTTAGTGTTCTACTTACTGTGCTACTAGTAGTAGTAGCTGAAAGTGTTTGTAAAAGCAGCTTATTAGACACTGGTCTCTGGCACGCTCACTTGTTCATTCTAATTATTTTTGACAATCGCAATAATATCGAGTGCATCTGCAGCTGCAAACGGCTTCACTTCTTTGTTGAAATAGGCAACTAACAACTAACTATTCAAAGACGAGCAGACACAGGCGACACACCTTGCAGCTTGCAGTAGTATATCTAGATATCGTGCGAATCAAAAGAGACAGGGTACAACATTCCAGCGACAAAGACAGCGTAACTTGGCAAAAAAGTAACGACAGGATGGGCAACTATCTTCCAAAGAATACCGACTTGGGATCATGTACATCCCAAGATTTTCAAAGAGCGTTAATGCAAATGGGGCCAAAGTATGCCATCTATCAAGAGAATTTGATGGCATGGGAAAATCAGCACTCATATAGCGCCGGCGCCTGTCTTGCCAAAGTTAAACCATCCCAATATGCAAACAGTCTGCTCACAGAGTTACAAATGACCACCAATCCACTGCATCGCACTGTGCTGGCAATGCGCCTCAAACACCACACCGCAATAGTTACATCTCATCCGCTTATTGATACATCGGATACACCACAAGATCTGGTCTATTTGCTGAGTATTATTGGCGAGGAGTACGGTAAAGCCTACAGCCAAGCCGTTTTGGAAAATTGTTTGGGGATTGACTTGTTAGGAAAGCTACCATTGATGGAATGGAAAGTTGTCTTTGAGGGGTGCAATGTTACCGATATTTTACACCAAAACATTCTTTACAATCGTATCATGGATGCTGCCAGTGAAAGGACCAAGGAGCGGAAGAACCAAATAACTTTGCTCCAACAAGCTGCCACCAAAAATTGTGCCGAAGGATCTCCTCGCCCTTTACCATGTGCTGCAAAGCGAAAATCCACACGTTTACCGGTGACGTCGATAGAGGGAGAATGAGTCGTCTTTCCGCCAGCTTCAAGTAGCTGTAAGGAAACGAATACCGACGGACGAAGCTGTCGACCGCAGCTATCCGATATGGGTAATAGCCAACTATGTGCTAATGATTATGCGACATGAGACATGAACTATCTGTAAGCCATACCTAGATAACATGAATCATTGAGAGTCAAAGTTTCACCAAGTTTTTCTCTATACCATTATTCAGCACTGAATTACAGCTCATCTTTTTGTCTTACACCAGCTTCTCCTACATCAAATAATTTCTCCGCGGCATCGTTATAGGGATTGGCGAGAAACGTTGGAACTGGCTGGCCTGTCATGGCAAGTTCTTGTAACAGGCTTATCTTGGAAAACCAAGAACTGCTATCGGGTACGTCGAGTCTCAATTCTTCTCCTTCTTGTATGCTCTTCTTAGCAATTAGTTTTAACACCAAGCCTGCGCTGCCAAAGTTTTCTTTTTCCTTATCCGCCGCCGTGGCCGGTACAATTTCTATTCTGCAGTTGCTTTTGGATGGATCGTTTTTGCCAACTTTTCGAACCAATCCTATACTCCCGCCCACTGGAAATATAACGGCGTTACTGCAATGGTCCAAGACGTCCCACTCAAGTTCTCCCCTATCATTTATTCCTCTCATACGAAAGGAACCCTCTTCCCGTAGCTTTAAGATATTCTGTTGCTGGGTTTCGTCCCAATCGTCCCATAAGAAACATAATGGCTCCAAGAAGGAGTTCCGGATGTGGTCATCAGGTAAAACCAGTGCAGGAGCATACTCAATGACTTGACCTGGCCTAAGAGGCAGTTTGGCGGCTGCTGAAGGATGATCCTGCAGTGGAAGAAATTGGTGCGGTTCCATCTGTGGCGATGAGGAGTACTGCAGTGCCTCTTGCGAAAGTAGGAGTCTATACCATGTGGAGTGCCCAATCCCTGCCACCGCTTTGCTGCAAAATTGTTTCTCCAGTCGGTCCATTTCTTCCACAGATTGGATTTTGGCTGCTTCTGTTGGTGTTTCCATGGTCAGTCCTCTTCCAGTAAACCAGTGTTCGCCTCCGTAGGTCCCCAATAGTTCTTCGCCTCTTTTGATTTTGCGCATAGCGGCGTATACTAGACCCATGGACAGGGCCGGACTCTGTGCATCTGGTTCCCTTCCAAATTGAAGAAACTGCACATTGTGAAGGTCTCCTTCTCCGTGATTGTAAAACATGATCATGCCGAAGGCAATGACGCCCCAAGTAGTCAAGTCGTCTGGGGTAAGTTCCCATCGGAAGGCGTAATGGTAGTCGTTCAACACAGTTTGTTGTAAGATATCGATCCTGATGGGTAGAAATCGGGGTGCTATTTCAATGATTTCATGCTCTTCAAAGTCTCTGGCCGCGAAAACGCCCCATCCTCTTGGGGGACTTGGAGCCAAGTATATGTCACAATTATTTGCTCTGGTCTGTCGCAACGGACTGTACAGGAGGGGAACATCTTCTTCCAGACAAGTAATGGGCGAAAACTGAAAAGAAGACAGCAGAAGCAAGAATATGAATTCTTTGGAATAAAGCCGTACTGGCATGTGACCAGCGTGGCTCAAAAGTTTGTCAAATAATGAAATGTAATATGATGATGCAGTACAGTTGTCGTTGTCAGGTGCCATTTTCCGGTATTGTCAACTTCAGACTAACTTTGCAGGATTGACGACTTCGGATGGCAAGCTTATGACAAGGTTACTTAACGAAATGCTGGATTTTCATCGCATACAATTTTTTCAATTATATGATCGATGATCCACTCGTACAGTAGTACTAGTAGATAATAGATACCTTCTCGACCCTTCCGCTATGATGTGAGATCTTGCTCATGTTGTACGGAGTAGACTAGTAGACTAGTAGTCTACTACTAGCTGGTAGCTACTCGGAGTAGCTAGTAGTTGTTGTTGTTGCTGTTGTCCCAAACTTTCATCTCATTGACCCCCGGGTGGACGCTTAGTTTATTTTTAAAGACGCACACAAGTGCAGAGTCATCCTCTTAGTCTCGACAGAATTATTTCTCACAAAAGACGACGATTTGCCGGGTCCTTAATTTTCAGGCACAGCAGAATACGTTATTGCTGGTTGCACAAAAGTAGTCCAGGATCAAAAACCTCACGCTTCTAACAGGTAAGTGAACAGTTTATTTGAGTACCACTAGTAGACTAATTCATATCGATACTGCTGCCTGCTATCCACAAGAATTGTCGACAACGACACCTCCAGCTGCCGGTGTATGAAAAGGATCGCACGACTGAAGACGTATGCAGCTAATTGTCTCATCAAATTCAGCAAACGTTAATAAGTTAAGCAAAGCTCACAAAAGATTGTATTTCACGCGAGAGGAGTCTCGTACCAGGACAGCGTAGTACTAGATACATACAGCCGTCGCCAGCTTGCCCTGCTATTCAATTAGATCGACATAAAACGAATGTTACCATGAAGCATGGACTTGTCCCTGGCGGATGGAAAAACCGTCTGTATCTTACGATTGTTGCATGCTGTTGGGTCAACAAGTTCCACTGCAGTACGCTCAGTACACTAGTAGTGACTGCTGCTGCTGCTGCTGCTGCTGCTGCTGCTGCTGCTGCTGCTGCTGCTGCTGCTGCTGCTGCTGCTGCTGCACCACCCGTGGATTATCGTAGATTGAACAACATTTTCGAACATGTACCCAGTAATGCTACTGTAGCAATCAGACAATCGGAACCTATGGGCCCCGTCTTGAAGCAATTGGATCCAGGAGACGTCAGATCGAATGAAACAATGACAGCAACCCCTATTGTCACAAGTAATAATGATACCGGAACAGAAATACCGGTTGTATCATCGGAAAACGATACCGACGCAGGAATTTTCACGAATCTGACAACTCCTGTTCCCGCACCATCCTACGTGCTTTCTATTCATTCGTCCTTTGTCTTGTCCGTGCCACTCCCCCCGGAAACCTTGACGAGTGTGGGGAGTGCAGCAATTCCGCGACTAGACAATGAAACACTGGAGATCGTATCAAGAGCCTATCAACAATTGTCCCAGGCCGTTGTCTTTAATGTCAATGGCGAGACTGTTGCAGTCAACCAAGAAGACAGTGAATTGAACGACGAGGAGTTGATCAACAGCATCATCAACACTACCAGTACCGAGACTTCTAATGGTACAGCCTCCTCCAACACTACCTCGCCAGAAAAACTTCGTTATTTGCGACAAGGCATCACTCTACAACCACAGCAACAGCAGCGACGGCAGCAACAAGAACAGCTCCGAAGGCTTCAGGATACTACAGGTTTGAATGCCACGGTCGAATACGAGCTCGGTTCCGCGGTCATTCTTGGAGAATTTCCGCTCGTCAATTGTACCAGCAATCGCACCGACGTCACTTGTTGGACCATGTACGCAAAATACAATATTATTGTCCCCCAAAGTGAATCATCGGAACAAGTCTACAGTGTGTTTGTTCAGGAAACTCAGGGCGCCATAAATGATGGCGAGTTGCAAGATTTGTTGGTCCAGCTCGAACCGAATTCGACAGCGGTAATTGAAGGCACATCAGAGCCCGTGGTACTTCCGAGCGCTGACACAACCTTGCAGCCAACACCAGTTCCCACGGCGACCATCCTAACTCCTGCTCCTACTCCGCGACCAACAACGACGAGTGCTGATGAAAAGAGCGACGATGGTGGAATGGACAGTGTCATGCTAGGATTGATTATAGCCATTGCGATTACAGCCGTATTCGTCTCTATTCTAGCGGCTATCTTTCTCTTTTTGCGCCGGAAACAATATCTAGACGAAGACCATAATTCTGCTCTTACTAAGGGACTATCTGGTGGCGAGAACAATGACCCAAACAACAAGAATCATGATGTTGAAGCAGGAGATGAAGATACAGGAGAAACACCCCAAGATCCTCCAATGGGCAGAAGAGATGACAATGGTGCCAATGCTGCCTACGAAAGCATTAACCAGCCTACAGTTTCCGATAGCATGAACAACAATCAAGCTGATACGCTCTCTGGAGAACAGCAGGAACAGGTCAAGAAGGAGCGCATTGCAGCTCTGGTGGCGCAAAAATGCCCCGAAGAAAAAGAGAATCTAGACAATCTCTTGGAGCAATTCAAGGGACGTGAGGAGTCTTTAATCGCAACATTAGAAAATATGGAGAATGTTGATCGTGAACTGGGCGAGGAGCTGGACGAGAATGAAAATATAGACGAAGAAAAGAGCGTCCCAAACGACGAAGCAGCCGAAAAAAGAGCCCCACCTATGGAAGACATGGAAGAAAGTGGAGAGATTGTCCAGGAGGCAAATTCCACGCTATCAAAAGAAATTGAAAAAGCTGGCGACGACGATGAAAATGCGGTTGAAGTCAAAAGCGACGACAAAACGATTCCCGTTATACCCATACCCGTCGCGGCAAGGGAAGATAGCGAGAACGAAAGCGAAAACGAAAGCGAATATCAGGTGGGCAAACTGGAACAGCAAGCTGATGCTGACGACCAAGATCAGAGCCAGCTGGAAAGACCAGAGAACGCCAAAGAATCAGACGAGCAAGTCGACGAAGCAATTCCAGCAAGGGAACCGTGTCCATCTAGTGACGATAAAGATGATGGAAGCCTAATCTCAGACGAGCAAGACACCGAAGAGAAACTTGCAAGTCCTGCCCAAGAAGGTGACTTAGCTACACCAGAGTCTGCCAACGGGGAAGCCTCTGACAATCAGTTGGAACCTGAAGACTCTAATGAGACACCAATTCATGACTCCGAGGAGGAGGAGCCTGAAAATGAGGGTTCTAACGTGCTGATGGTAGCAGCAATTGATAAAGCCGGTAAGAGCACTCATAGTTCAGATTCGGTGGATGACGAATCTCCAATAGAAGATCAAAATGAAGAATTGAGCAATAACATCCCCGCAGACGATGATGCGAGCTCCAGTGGTGCTGTACTGTTTGATTCAAAGGATGGAAGTAGCGAGCTTAATGATGTAAGCGGATCGAACGCCATTGAATCAGACACAGATGAGGAAGCGGAAGACAAAGGTGAGCCCCTAGACAAAAGTGAAGCAGTTGCAAGCCCGTCAGATGCCCAGGAAGGCAGTGAGACTATAAGTGAGTCTCAATCAATGGAAGATGACAGGCCAACTGACAACAATATATCTGGCATTGCTGCAGTTCCTATGTCTACTCAACGAAAGGATGACCCGGAGGAAGAAGATGAAAGTGAACAAAATCTTGAAGATTCAACTCCTGGTGGAGAGTCAACGAAGGGATCAAATGAAGTAGAAAAGGAGGAACCAGGAAAAGCTGCAGCGCCTAATGAATTGGACAAGGCAATTGTTTTTGAAGAGAATGTGGCCACCAAAGAAACTCTGGAAGAGAGTAAAGCAAGGGTAAGCCCTTTGGATACACACGACAATGATGACGAGCCAACTGATGACAAAAGATTTACTGCTCCTGCTGCAATTCCTATGTCAACTCAACAAAATAATGACCCAGAGGTAGAAGGTGAAAGTGAGCAACCTGTTGAAGATTCCGACTTTGTTTCTCGAGAGCCAAAGGATAAATCAAAAGAAGAACAGGAACTAAGAATGGACCAATCTGCTTTACTTCCAGAATCTGACATTGAATGTGTTTCTGAAGAGAAAGTGGCTGCCAAGGCCAGTGAGCAATCATCAGATGCTAGTGATGAAGCAGACAAGAAAGACAGGGGTACAATCGTTCCAGACGAAAGAGACATCTCCGAATCTCAGGCGAATGAAGCTGATGAGTCGCTAGAGCCAATGGACGAGCCTGAACAGATGGATAGGGAGTCTGACAAGACTACTCGAGACGAAGGTGATGGCTCGTGGGAGGACGGTAGTAATGAAGAAATGACCGATTCCCAAAATGATGACGATGATGGTGATGATGAAGCCTGGGCAGAAGAAACTGGCGGCGATGAGGCCGACATTTGGGGCGAAGAAGAAGAAAATGTAGAGCAAGACAAGACTATTGATGCAGCAGTGCCATTCAACAAGAAGTCTGAGCCCAACCAGTTCTCTTCACCAAATGCGTCTGAGTCAAGCAATTCTCAATTTGATTACGAGGAGAAGAATAAATGGGACGCCAACAACGTCAAGACCAACGAGGAGTGGGAAGATGGCAGTGACAGCGAAGATTGGGAAGATGGAGCTGAGGTGGACGGCGACGATGATGATGATGATGATGATGATGATGATGACTCCGAGGGGGGCTGGAGTGAGTAGAGGTCTCAAGCTGATGAGTACTAGTACTAATTATCAGAGCAGCCTACCTGCTAAAGTAGAATTTTCAAGTGCCAACAGTGAAGACACGCTGACACTGACGCTGTTTCATTCCGCACTAATTTCTTTTACGTCGAACAATCCTTCTCCATTGTGTAATTCTTGATCGTAAAGAGGACATATGAGGGACATAGTAGCAACATCGTATTTAGGGGCTGAGTACTGAAACTCCAATACTACCGAGAACCAGTCATCTTGGTTGGTCTTGAACCTGCGCACACACGTCGAAAGCGCGCTAGCTAGAGACAAAGAAGAAGAAATTAATAATAATAACAACAATAATAGCCAGCAAATCGAGCAACAACACACGAGCATTCAATCGACAACAACCCAAGCGGCGATATTGGTGAGAGCTGCACGACTTTAAAGTCTTTAAAAGTCAATTATAGATATTGAACAATAGCCGCCACAATAGGAGACATCTCTTTTGCGATCTTCTTCCGCCTATCGAGTTCTCATCTACCGTACTGCGTTCTTCTGCCACAACTCCAAGCCACGAAAGTCTGTCATTCCGCCTGCTTGCCACGAAGTAATACCTTAATAAGTTATGCTTGAAAAAATGATATTCAACAAGAAATCTTCTCAAAAGGATTTGAACGGAATCATTGAAGCTAGTCCACTGAATGTCGCAAAACGAACAACTACGAGAACGAGAACAAAGAATAACCGAAACTCCCAGCGGGGCTCAGAAGCCAGATTATTTTGGCCTTTTCTGTTGGTGTCTACCTCATTATGTATCTTGCACATGGTAAATGCTGATTTCAGTTCGACCACCGAACGTTGTCGCAATGCCTTGCTTCTATCCGACTACGACGTTAACAAATTCATCGATAAGGAGGGCGAGTACGTTGCCTTTGTCAGCTACATGACAGGCGAGACCTTTCCCAACGATTTTGGGGCGCTCCCTGATCATTTTCAGACCAACTTTCTGCGGCTGGCGGGTGATAGTGAGCACTTGGCTATTGCCGATTCCCTTTTATTAAAGATGGGAGACAAGGGTACAGATTTGGGTGTTTTTTGTGATAATACTGTTCGTGCGGCTGAAGAGTTGATAGAGGCAACATCCTCGGTCCACAGTAGTGCCGAGACAGCTCAATCAACCAAAAGCAGCGAAAGTGCTACACATTGTATGGGTTCATTGTGCAATAGTGATCCTAAACAACGGCGGCTTGAAGACACGTAAGTCTGGCAGACAAGGAGTTCTTGGAAGAATGTTGCTTCGATGTTTCATTTCTAATTTGCGTTTGTGTTGCTCTTCTTACTACATGTCAATGCAGCCCCACCCCTACATCCGGCCCTACTTTCATCCCCACTGTAGGCCCAACTTCTGGACCTACAAATGGACCTACAAATGGACCTGCTGGAGAGACAACTGCAGGACCTACAACTGGACCAACTGCTCAACCTACTTCAGGTCCAACAAGAGTGCCAACTACAGGACCTACCAGAGTGCCAACTTCAGGTCCTACAACTGGACCTACTCTCAGACCTACTTCAGGACCTACTGTAGTGCCAACTGCAGGTCCTACATCTGGACCTACTATAGGGCCATCTTTAGGACCTACAGTTGGACCTACTACCGTGCCAACTTTTGGACCTACTGGAGGTCCCACATCTGGTCCCACAGCAGGACCTACTGGGGTGCCAACTACAGGACCTACAACTGGACCTTCATCTAAACCAACAGGAGAGCCTACTGGAGTACCAACTACAGGACCTACAGCTG
>Ga0100402_1004350_pt1 | contig 14998 bp, 16 predicted proteins | sample CryGeyme20150102_FD_80419 | JGI IMG/M metagenome (GOLD analysis project Ga0100402, IMG submission 80419) | Groundwater microbial communities from Crystal Geyser aquifers in Utah, USA - Crystal Geyser metaG 2015-0102 | ecosystem: Environmental > Aquatic > Deep subsurface > Groundwater | place...
AGGATTCTGCCATGGGTGCTTCCGTTGAGTAAATGTTATTTCCCGAGATGACAGGGTTGTCTAACTCATCACAGAGGTACCTATGTAGGCCTTGATCTTGTCCCTGTTCTCTTCGAGGAGCTTCCTTCTGAGGATGGTGTTGTCGAAGGGAATCTTAGGAGTGTAGTGGACTGAGAAGATGTAGATGAGTTTGAAATCCTTGACCTCGACCTTGAAGTGGTTGGAGACGACGTTGATGGGCCGGAAGTGGTTGAGGTAGCTGCCTCTGACTCTTTTGGGAAGGAGGGTAAGTCCGTCTGTACCTTATATCTACATAACACAATATAAAGCTAATCATCTATGGCTGTACTTATAAGTGATTGTCTCCTCATTTTGAACCGCCCAAATCGCATAACTTACATAAATATATCTTCCTCGCTTTTTTTGTCAATTCTGTCCCTCCCTTGACTTATCCCACCTCTATAATATATCAATCAATATGCCAGCTCAAACATCGACAACCAAGCGTCCTTTGCCCAAGCAAGGCTACTCCCCCGATCTCAACAAATACGTCGCCAAAAAGCTAAGAATCAAACTAAATGGAGGTCGCGAGATTGAAGGGATCGTAATTGGTGTGGACGTCTTCATGAATGTCGCCATGGAGAAGGCTTTTGAGCTGATTGGTAACGAACGCAAAATATTGTACAAGGTTGTGGTGAGGGGAAACAGCATACTGATGTGGGAGTTGCTCGAGAAGGTCATCAGCTGATTTGGATCCTCTTATATCTTACTCTCTTATAAGCTTAAACACTCATGGATAAATCAATGTATGTGCAAAGCCCAGGCCGATCTCGCTCTGCTCATTGAAACCTTCCAGCTACTCCAGAGCTCCACTCTCCCCTCCGCAGTGACTGAAATCACGTCCTCCGAAGATGTAGGCTCGACCATCGCGATTGATGACTGCTGATCGGTCGAAGCAGGCAAATATTTTGCGTGGGTGGTCTATGGGCAGAGGAGTGGGAGCACAGATGTGCTAATTGAATGCTTTGCTTAACAATTTCAGTACATTTGAAAGGATTTTGTTGTTGCTCGACTGACCCGAAGAAGTAGACATACTTGTTGGTCAGAATCAGCGAGTGACAAAATCCACAGGCGATATCGAGAATCTTTTCATCCTTTTACCACTGGAATACAATTTATGTTAGTTTCTTGACCTCAGGGAGGATGATGTTGTTTTGCCCACATTGACCGAACTTGTTATCGCCCATGGCGTAAAGTCTATCGCCTGCTGTCCAGACAAGAGTGAACTTGAGACCACCACTGGCTTTGATGACTTTCTATCCTTTCATCAACAATTAGGGGGCCTCCAGCTTATCTGAAAGTTGGTTGTCTTTTGCATATTTCAAAGGCTGAAGCTGGTAATCTGAGGCCTTCCCACATCCGTATAGGTTGTCGTTGTCTGAATAGAGAGTTGAGTACTGCTGATGAGAAGAGTGTGTTGGAATCCACAGCCAACCTTCGAGATTTGTTCTCCATGCAGATCTGGTAATTTGACAAAGGTATGCTCATAGTTGATCATATTCTCTATGCTATTATTTCTTGCATACTGGTGCCCAGCTGTCCGAAGTAATTTTATCCCATCGCAAACACGTCCTTCTTGTTGATTCCATAGACCCGACTGTAGCCAAAAGCCACCTCGCCGAATATTTGCTCCTCGGTGTTGAATGTAGTAGGATGGTCATCGCCACCTTTGAAGGCTAGGGTACCTCTGAATAAAGGAATCGTCTGGATTAGAGGGATGATTGATGGAGCTAGTCTGTGCATGTTGATGATTCTAATGCTGGTGAGGGAGTCCATATAGTAGCCTGTCTTGATGAACCTGCCGTCAGCTAAATAAAAAAAGCTGTACTGAGTAAATAGTAAGACTGGAGGTATCCGCATCCAATCTGCTTCAATGGAGCCCGTCTCATCTACTCGATCTACTCAAACTTAACTACTGTCTTTCTGCTGGGATTAAGCTGTGCTGTTTCTCATACTTGATACCTGCAATATTGAGTCCTCTTCCGTAGAGCACCCTACTCGTGAATCCATTCATTATAGATAGTTTTTTAGTTTAGATAATAATAATGTACCAATAAAACCGCATAGAAACCGAGCCGAGCCCTTAGCGCCTTCTTGAATTATCTCTCAGAGCAGTCGTAACCCAGGCTTCTCGCTAAAAGCTACTCCCTAAAATAATGTGGCGTGCTGACAAGGAATTTGGGAGTAAGAAGTTGCTTGAGTATCAGAAATCGGTCCACAAACAGTATGAGTATGTTATATGGCTATTCAGTAACGATTTGAAGGCTCCAATAAAGTACGATCCTGAGGCTGCAAAGAGCGAGAGGGAGAAGTTCAGGGACAAGGTAATTAAACTGGTGAACAACCAGTTGGAGGTGGACTACTTCGATAACGTAAGGATGAAGGATAGAACCGTGATATCATATCAGGGGCACTAACTGGAGCAGTAGAAGGTCGAGACAAAGAGTAAGAATAGTATGATATATAGAATAGTTCGAAATATTCAAGAATTTCAATGAGAAAAGGTTCAAAGAAACATATGCTAATTTGTTTGACGATAAGTTGGAATTAGGAATCAATGGGCTTTATCACAACAGGGCCAAAAAGAGATGTCATACGCTGCATTTAATCGAGTCTAAGCCGAAAAAATAGATGAAATTCCTTAAAACTGAAGAATCTCAGCCCAGAGCGAGAATCAGGCCCATTGATACTAGCTACACTGCTCCAAAAAGTGAAAGAAAGAAGGACTTCATTTTGGATGTTGGCAAGAAAAAAGCAGCTCTTGTTCACTTCAACGAAAAAAAAACAGTGGGCAAAGAAATATCTCGTGTTCAGGAGAATGATATATCAAAAATAATGAGATAAATAGGAGGCTACTCATCTATCTTACGCGAACAGGGCCTAACGCTAACCAAGGAAAGTATCAACAGATGGCTGAAGACACTATATGAAAAACCTGCCAGGATCATTGACTTTTTGGAAATTAAGGGAGTGACAGATTTCAATTAATTTTGGAACATAAGCAAACGACTGAGAGTCATGCCTCAGGAGCACATTCTGTTCATGACTTTTCTCTACTACGATGGCAACAACGATGGGTACATATGCGATTACGACTTATAAAGAATAGCCAGTCTCAGTCTCAAAAGGCCAGTTCTGGTCCATGACCATAAGAAGATCAGACAATCCAACATCAAAAAAATGCTAACAAAGCGAGAATCCTATCTGGAGCTTTACAAAAGACACGAGGTCACCGAAACTGCCTATTTCGAATGGAAAATACATCACTAGTAAGGCATTTCGGCTTCTATCGAGCAGCAAATGAAAAATAGGATGCTGACCTCAAAGCAAAAGCATATTTTCCTAGATTTTTCAGCCTTTTGCTCAATTTTCAAGTTTGATAAGCCTTTCCTCTGGTACGATCTGATGCACATCTTCGGAGCAGTCACTTTTCAAGGTTTGAGATATGAGTGACTCACACTGACCAATTGTTGATTTTTTAGCTTATAAGGGTTTGCATTCATCATTATTAATGGAGTATATAAGGCAGGAAATTTAAAAGGGAAACGTCTAACTCGCTAAACTCGATGCAGAGAATAAACCCGTCCCAATGTACCCATCCTGTCATCTAGGGATTACGCATAACTGGAGAAGAAGCAGAAGACGCAGTAGAAACGAGCTCAAATTTTATCAAAATTGGCCGGTCTATAATCAGACGAAAAAAAGGAGTGGGTCTATCTCAAAAAGTTACGAGCCAACTAACTATACAAGTCAAATAAAGTACAGTAGGCGATTGAGGCCTACCTGTAAGCAATGCTGGGACTGGACATCAAGCAGGAGGACAAGGAGAAGCAGAAACTGGAGAACATTGACTACAAGTATCCGATAATGCTCAACATTGCCACTTGCTTCTACAAACAAAAAGAGTACCTGAAAGCTGTGTAGCTGTGCAATCGAATCATTGCAGAGTAAGACGGTAAAGCTTTCACCAAGGCCTACTATAAAAAATCATGTGCTTTGATTGCCGCACACGAGTATGACTCAGCTAGGTATGATGAAAAATATTCAGAAAAGCGGCAATCGAAGGCCTCAAATGTTTAAAAACTGTAACGGGCGATGCTTCAATGAAAAAATAAGACTTCCTTGGATTGTTGACAGAAATCGAGAAGAAGACAGTCAACGAGAAGAGCATGTACCAGAAAATGTTTAGAGACGAGGACGATAGCGATCAGGATGAGGACCTGATGACAAATGGCCACAAGAGGAAAGAATAGGTTTTATACTACAACGATAGCTGGTGGAAAAAGCTAACAGGTCTTTGCTCCAGAAGTGCATAAGCCACCAGATCTATCCTGGGAAGCAAGAACAAGTAGAAAGACAATTGAGCCGACAACCTTTTGTAGATGATGGTTGATTTATCTATAATTTTATTAATTGCTCATGATCCAAGAATAAAATAAAGAGCTCGAGAAAGATAAGGCTGTTTAAAAGGCCGACTAGAGAGCACCTGATGTGCCACAGCCTCAGACTGAAGGTATTGTGCCCGACACTGATATGACAAATGCTTAAGATAATGTAAAACCGAAACAGAATGTCAGTCATTAATAAGTCGAAGTCACTCACCCTTCAAAAATACAGGAACAGAAAGGAGAGTAAGTTACTGACATTAAAGCTGCTGAAGAAGTCTAGAATTGTGAAAAATAAAAAGCTCAGGAGACAAATAAGGGATAGCATAATAGTAAGGACCCTTAAATTGAAGAAGGCAAACAAGAGGAGGCAGAAGACAAGGAATCAAAGTAAGAGAAGCTCAAGCAGCCATAAAAAATAGACCAAAAGTAATAATAATCGACAAATAAGGTAAAGGAAAAACCTGAGGAGGCAAGTGCATTTGCAGACAAGATGAAAGAATAAAAGATAAAGGACGAAAAAGAGGCAGAAGAAGCCAGTTAGATAGGACAGCCAGAAGCTAAAATATAGTAGGTTGTAAAGATGGAAGGCAAAGACTTTCCTGTTGAGCAGTAGACTAAAGAATAAAAATATATTTCTGAGCCGGTTGAGTAACATTAATAAGTTGAGATGACTTAGAAAGGTGAGAACTAGGGTGAGTAATAAAAAGAAGGACCTCGAATCCCTCAAACTCAGTAAAACTAATCGGTTCATTTGGATCCTAAAGCATAGGTAACTGAAACTGTAAAGCCATAAACACAATAAATATAAGAACCGATAATAGAAGAAGGCAAAAAGCAGATTGAGATAGTTACCTAGTCAGTCAAGCAGGTTCCTTCATAACCCTAGCCATCGAAATAGATATAATCGAAATAATAATAGGAACCTCAAAAGGGATAAAATGAACCTGAAAGTGAAATTAAAGAGAACCCCCATGAAGTCGAGGAATAGAAAGAAGAGGAGGAATAGGTCAAAGGAAGGGAATATGCTGGGGAGGAAGGACAAAAATAAAAAGAAGAAGTATAGGTCAAGTAACAATAGTAAGCAGCATAACCTGTCGAGAACATCAAACAAGTATCGGCATAAAACATCGTTCAAGAACAGGAAACAAAACCTTTTCAATTTTAATAAATGCCAAAGCAACAGTAAAATGAAACAGAGTAAATAATTGGTTAAAAAGTGGAATAAAATAGTGAAAAGGAGGAGAAATAATAAATTGAAATTCATCAGGAGTAGCCAATAAGTTCAAACAGGTTGATAGTGGCTGAGCCTCAGAGAATACGGATGGACTCAGAGAATGTTGAAACTATATCAGAAGGAAATCACTAAAAACCAGTAGTTGAGTTCGCATAGTATGTCCCCACTGAGCCAGCTGAATAATAGCAACCTCAAGTGTCAAAAGAGAATGAGGTCAACAAAGGATAAAACATGGAAACGATTCAACCCTAACTTCAAGAAGAGTAGCCCTCGAGGACAAATGAAGAAACAATTGTTAAAGATCTAAAACAAAAATAGGTATAAATCCACCAGCAACAAAAGTTCAATAATCCTCAGTCCGAGTAGATTATCGTTACAAAAGTTCCTGAATTTACCCACAAAGAAGCTTCTGAGTCTAACCACAAAGAAGATCCTGAGCCAATGTAGAAAGAAGAAGTTCACACTCCAGTCAAGAATGTTGCCGAGCCGAGCAGTCCGAAAAAATAGTCAGGCAGAATTGCCAGAAAGTTTGTTCACGAAAAGAAAGTTCACTAAATAGTTCAAGACCTTCAAAAGCACGATGAAAAGAGAGGTCCTCTGCATGTACTTACGACTGCCAAGAAGAGCAAAAAAACCGATCTCTCAAAGTTAGATCAGCACATTTCTTTGGACAGCAATGTGCTCAACTTCTCAATCGGAGAACTGACTGCTCCTGAAAACCAAGTTTGCGAAGCTGAACAGTAGCTTGACCACCTTAAACATAAACTAGAGGAACTTTAAAGAAAGAAACAAGAAAGAGAGGCCTTCGAAGCTGAACAGGATATGGAGGTGGCAGTTGGAACGATCGCTAACTTCAAAAGCAAAAAGAATTTTACTGGCAGAATTGTAAAAAGAGCAAATCCAGGTGACTCTCGACTTTTTGATAGCAGTAGAGTTTAACCTTAAGGAGTTATGGCTTCGAGAATCAGAGCAGCATCAAGTAGAGGCTTCCAGGCAGGCAAATACTTTACTGGGTAGCAGGAAGCATAGTCAAACAGAGGTATTCACTTCAGAGTAAGGAGACCCAGTCGAAGCTATCTTGGACAGTCAGAGACAAGCAATTTGGAGCTCAAAGAGTCACAAGAAGCTGTTGAAAAGGCTGATGAGTGCTTCCAGACTACCAGAAGAGAAGACTTCTAAATAATTGAGCCTCTTTTGCTCAGACCTCACCAGCGTGAGCTCCAATTTGAGCCCAACTTCCGTGAACGTACAGACAGGTACTTCACAGACCTTGGTAAATAAACCCCAGCAAGCGACTACAATCAGCAAGAGTTAGCTGAATTCGCCAAAAAGACTTTCAAAAGATTTGGTGTAGATCTCAGAGGATAGAGATCTGCTACTCTAAGCGTCAAAAAATATAGAAATTGTGTTTCATTCATCCTGGACTCCGAGAAGACAATAATTTGGTACTACGAGGGTAAGTTTTATTACGGAGGCTGGAAGATCAACCATTCAGGTGAAGGGGTGAAAGTAGGTTGGGGCTACGAGTATCAACCTGGAAAATATGCCTACTCTGGATAATTCAAGGACAACAGAAAAGAGGGATACGGTATCATCAAATATCTGGTAAAGCCCAATGATGTAATTTACGAAGGAGAGTGGACTCATGGCTTTAAGCAGGGCATCGGAAAGCAGCTTTAAGCCGATGGAGCATAGTACATTGGATCGTGGGTGGAGGGCAAGAGACACGGATATGGCACACTCAAAATAACATAATCCGAGCACTACGCAGGAGAGTTTAGAGCAGGTATCAAGAACGGCACAGGAACAGAGGTATTCAAAAACGGGGATATGTATGTGGGTCCTTACAAGAACGGCAAATTTCACGGCAAAGGTAGCTTTATTTTAACAAAGGCATCTACACCTGGGCCAATCATTCCAGATACGAAGGATAATTCTCGGGAGGAGCTAGAGAAGGCTACGGCGTGTGGGTGGCCAACCATCTCGACTCCCACACCGACAGATACGAAGGAAGTTACAAACATGACAAGAAAAATGGCTTTGGAAAGTATTACTGGAAGGATAACACCACATACGAGGGGTATTTCATGAACGATTTGAAGCATGGAGAAGGGATCGTTAGTTATGGAGACGGAAGAACTGCTAGGTTGCAGTGGTTTTAGGGAACAGTTGTTCCCAGACCTAAAGACAAAGGTCATGTTGGCTCGGCTGTGAGAAGAGCTCCGAGTCGCACAGCTACCTAGGCAAGCGCAAAGAAGGACAGGCTGGTAAACAACAAGCACAACACTTAGTCCAAGACCCGAGGCATCCGTCCTTCTCAGGGAGTCTAAAAGCTATGATAAACTAATAGATAATAATTTTTAATATCTAATGTCAACCTCAGGTGATCTATACGTACATCTTCCCCTATTTAGACTTATAACCAATCCGAGGCCAACGCTCTTCTCTACACTCAAATCGTCTTCATGGTCATCTTGCTGGCTTTGTTCCTCTACTGGCACTACATGCATCCCGATTCGCTGGAGGTGACTCGCTAGTTGGAGAAAGATCTGATTGAGAGCACGGAGGAACGTGTAGCGGCTTGATATGCGTTAACTTTTGAATAAGATACAGCATCATTTGTATGTTAGCTTCCGACCGCTAATTATATCAAAAGCTTAGTTGCGATTAGGAATTTGTGTGAAGTTGGTGGCTTTGTAGTTGTTCTTCCGACCCATCTGGAAATCCTCAAAGGCAAAGTTCAAAGTATGCTTTTCTCCTGTTATCGGATTGAACCTATTCAGTCCTCTATTCTTGAAGGCCACCTTATGTCTGTTCGGCTCCTCCAACTTGCCAAATTTGTCCATCATCGTCGTCACGAAATTCTGATCTTTTCCTTATGTTCCCAGTACTACTCCTTCTTCTTTTGGTCTTATGGGTTTGGGAGGAATTGATTTTTCGAAAGAACGGTAGTCTGTTTTAGACAGTGGATTGAAGTACGAGTTGTTGTCTGTACCCAGTTGAAAGGAAGACTGATTGCTGTGGCGTTTGACTTTTTCAGGTTGGACTACAGTTTTATTGGGTGTGAAAAATTTCTGAAAAGCTGTAGCATACTCGTTGGGGTGCATGTGGGTATACTAAAATTGATGAATGTTGCGGATTCTAGGGAAATATTTTTTATTGTTGGGAAGGTTGGACTAAAGGGATCCCATGCCTTTGAACACTCCTCGGTCAGGTTTATTAATCTCCATAAGTTACAATATAATAATCGCATCAACCGATTCCAGGCAATATCTTTAAGTTTTGCAAAAAGGTGGACATAAAAGGAAGTATTATCAATGGATAGTTTGAAATGAATAAACAACTGATAATTATTGCTTATGAACTTGGGAACCACTATGATGGTGTTTATAGTCTGCTCGGCAGTACTATTGACACTGTTTTGCCTGCTTCTCAAATATTTTCATTACCGACAGCATCGAAGCCAGAAATAGGCCATGCTACAGTACTCGCCAGAAAGAGATATCAGCCTGCCATCCATGCATTAGTGCCAAGGATAGTATGATGAGTTTTGCAAAAAAAGGGAGTCGACAAGCCGATCATTAAGGGAGGAACTGTTGGGAGAAGATGTCCTGATCTAGATGAATGAGCTGAGGAAGGTTTTTGATGTGTCCAATAATATATATTCCGGCCATCATTGTTTGAGAGATAAACTCATAGCAGGAACTCCTCCAAAATCTGACTAGGAAAGAAAATAGACCTGTCGACTTGAGTTCAAACTCTCTAAGCTCAGTACTTATGAATAGGAGCATCCGAGGGTGTCCAGATAGAATCTGAATACCAGCTATAAATTTGTCAAAAAAATAACAAAATACGATAGAACTGGCCTAATTGTGCTATAAAAAAACCCTGTTAGCCTCAGCAAAGAAGGCGAAAAGATCACCCTCAAGAAAAAGCTGGAAAATACTACTATTGACAACGACACCTCTAATTTTGAGGATATACTGGATACATACGGCTGCTAAATGTACAATTATGGCTGCTGGAAGATCGAGTGCTAAGTTGACATTTCCAAGCTAAAGGAGAAGTGCACCTATCCTTTTAGCAGTTTGCATTTGAAAGAGCAGCGTCAGGAGATTAGTCTTCAAGAGTTCCGGGAGTATGCCAGATACGTGTGGGAGCTGTAATAAAGCATATGATTATCTTATTCTTATCCTTTCTATATTACTACCTTGAACCCTGAAACCTCAGCTATAAAAAGATGAAATTTGGGTAACTTAATGTTCTGTTGTGAGCTGGTGGGAGGTGATAATAAATCATTTATAATTTAAATGAAATACTGTCAAAAAGTAGCGCTCCTGTTCTTGCTGGGAGTGTGTCTTCAAGGAATGGCAGCTTTTGAGCAGGTGGAAATCCCAATTAAAGCATCAATGATCCCCTTGCCTGATATCAACGATAGATACAGTATAGTTCGCAGTGATCTGTATCCAAAAGAGCAATTCACAAGTAAACTACCTCATGATTTCTATGTGACCAAAGCCATCAACAATAGACCTGCAGTTATCTAGTAATCGAAAAAGGAAAAGCCTCAGGCCGACATACCGGTAGGGCCACCACCTGCACCACCTGCACCACCAAAACAATAAAATAAGCCATAAATTACCTCACCCCCTGAACAACAACAACAGCCGCAACAGACAAATAATTTACCACAATCCTCAGGATCGACCAGACATGGGGCTAGTCCAGTTGATAAGAGTTCATTGGATGTGAATGATCGTCAGCATATTCGCTTTCAGATTCAGCCTCCCAAAACTCCTCATCCTTATGTGCTGGAAAATGGAGTACAGCAAAGTTTGACAGCGGCTTTTCCCAAGGGTGAACAACCTCCATTGATTGAGGTCACAGACGAAAGTAAATTTTCTACTGAACTTCCTCCTCATGCCCCTCAGGTTCCCACAAGCCAGCATACAGTCAATCCAGAAACAAATCTTCAGGCTCAAAAAAGCCAAACAAATCTTCAGACTCAAACAAGCCAAACTCCCTCGACTCCTTCTCCCCCTCAGCAATCTCATACCACATAACTTCCCTAAATAAAGAACCATCAGCGAGAGCATAAGCGTTTCTTATAGAACGAGAGCAAGTTATACTTTTTGTCAGGAGGATTTTTAGTCCTTATCATTATATTTTTTGTGGTCAGGGCAAACAAACTAAACAAGGAAGGCAAAGGTCAAAAGCTACCCACAAGAGTATAAACCTTCAAGGTAGACGATGAGGATACAGTTCGTTTCAGGCAGAAGTCAAAAGAGTTTTAATCGTACAACCCGACCGTTCCCCATACAGGCATGACTGGGTAGGACTCCTAAAGCGATGAAGATGAGGAAAGACACACTTCATTGATTGATTGAATGTGGTTATATGTAGTATCAAATCAATCACTATCTGATTAACTGCTATTGGTCATGTTATCCTTATGGATGTTCCACTCCAACATGAATGCACGGTTGGGTTTCTTCTTCTTCGCCTCGCTCTCGGTGATCTTCTCCTCAATTTGAAGGCCGTATATTGTGTTTATGTAACCTTTGGGTCCTAGCCCGAACATAATATACAATTCGTCATTGTATCTAGTCAGCGAACTGCCCAGACCTCCATGGCAAGGCGGGGTGTGATTTTTGTAAATATCAACAAACTCCTTCTCCTTTATAGTGAACAACTTGATCCTTCGCTCATGGATCTATCCTGAAATGATCATGATGAGATTCTAATTGACCCTTTCGACTACCGGATCGACTGAGGAAGGCGGAATGCCCGAGTAATCAACTCGTCGAATGCAGGGGTTATATTTGTTGAAAGAGATAAAACTGATGATGTTGTCCTCTCCGTTGCCGTAGGTGCCACCAACAACGTAAACACCTTCATCGTCTGCGTATTCAGATGAGTATAGAGGAAGGGTCTTGTGGCTGCCTTTAAAGTGGCTGAGCATTTTGTGCCGAGCGATACCACTCATTATGTTTTCACTTAGTTCTTTCCCCTCAACTTTGTACTATTTGTGATACCAACGGAGTTCTTTCAGATCAAGGTAGACAAAATCGTTCAGAAATTATCTTTTTGTGTTCATGCCTCCAAAAATAACCATGTACTTTCCCATCAACACAGCTCCGTGGCTCCTTCTGCCTTCTATCGATTCCTCGTTGCTCATCTTCAGCACTCGACTCGACCAGGTCTGCAGATCTATCAAATTGATTGTGTTGAAGCAGACCCTGCATTTGCGACTGATGTCGTAGGTGCCCATTCCTCCAAAGGTAATTATGAAACGGTTTTTGTAAAAGATGGCGGAGTGATAACTTCTGGCAGATGAAACATTAAATTGTCGGATCCAGGTGTGTGTATCGAAGGAGTAGACCTGAGCAGTAGTGAAGGGAGCACTGCAATGGCCTCCTATCACGATGGCCAAGTTTTTGTATAAGGTAGTGGTATGTCCTTCCCTCGATTATGGCTTCCAGCTATCCAACCTATAGGGGGTGGTGGTCAGATAGTACTAAATGTTTTTGGACTGCACCTCAATGACTGACTTTTTGACAACTTCCCCAATTTTGGCGTTGAGGGTAGGCAGTCGTTTTTTTTTGTTGTCGTTGATGTTGAGGATTTCCTGGTACTTCATTGATTTTTTTATGTAATCGTTTAGCTCACAATCCCTCAAATGCGAAAACTCAGTCTTGATCCTGGAGTAGGCCTGTTTGTTCTCGTGTAGAATATCCGCTACTGTTCTTTGTCCGTTTTCCATTACGCTGTGACTATGTGCTCCTCTGGTGTTCCGCAGCCATTTCCTTCTGGTGGGTTGTCTCGTTGTTTGTCGAAAATCCAGTTCATGGAAGTAGTTGAATCCGTGGTGGATGGTATTCAGCAAAGAGTCCTAGCTGACAGTGGTAGTGGTCCTTCTATGTTTCGACATTTATTTTTATTAGTCTCAATAAAGTTAATTTTATAGCCATGGGGTATTTATCAGATCAAACTCTAGCTCTCTTCTATCTTAGGCTTGTCTTGCTGCTTTTTGAAGCTGGAATCGAAGAAGTCAAAAGTGCTGACAGCTCCAGAATCTTTGACATCCAGATAGATATTCTCGTAATCTGAATGGTTGATCATGTAGCTGTTGGTCTTGTTGATCATGATGGTGTAGCGAATATTGCGAGCAATGTTGTACAGTCCTGCCCGGGTGACCAGCAATCTCAATTTGATGACCTTCTCTTGGTTGAATTTTAGGCAGAGATGGTGCTCGGTGATGCCTTCCCAGTAGAAGTCGTTTGCTGCTCCTTATATGAACTACACTGCTAAATTTATGTCTTTGGCACTGAAAAGATTCTTTATTATGAACTCGACCTATAGCTCAGCATATAGGTCTTGGGCGAAGTTGCATTAAACCTCATCTTCAAGCATGACCTTGGCGTTGAAGGGTAATTTGACAAGAGAGGGAGAATTTTATGTGGAGGTGATAGTGACGGGCTTTGGCTCGATTACTCCACAGCTGCCTTTTTTGTCCCACCAGATGAAGAACAACTGCACTGAACTATCACTTTCTCTGCTATTTTATTCTGTCAGATAGGTCTTTTTGATGATATCTAGGGAGGGGAAGTCGTGGTAGTTGAACTTATGTTCCTCAAGCTTTGTCTCGCTATTTTTCCTCAAAAAGAAGAAGTAGTGGATGAGACTACCTAGCTGATTGGTCTCTACTTTTTTGATATCCATGCCGCAGTGGATGACCATTGATTTCAGCAAATTTTCCTTCTGGTCTTCGATGCTGGGGTACTTTACAGTGAAGCTCAAGAAATGCAAAGTTGTAGAGATTCTCTCACAGCTCAGGTTGATTATTTCTGCTACTCTTTGGACGTTGAAGGTTGTTGTTGTTCTTTGTACTCTCCATTGACTGCCTGTCCGGTAGAGGAAGATACCCTTGCTGAGGCATTTCATAAAATTGGTTGATTTGAGGATCGGAAGTTTTATCTTTAAGGTTGTGGTTGTTGACTTGTTGGAAGGGATCTCGACATCCAGCTTTTTCATTCTGAAGCCAAAAATATTTTAATTTTCGATTGCCAAGTAAACCTCTTCAATTTCCTGGCTGCCCTTGTTGGACAACTGCAACCGTATTTCTGTCTACTCTCCTTCGTAAAATTTGTTAGCATGCTTGATGTCGACTCCCAATTTGCCGCACTCCTCCACAACATTTAGCTTGTAGTATAAACTTTTCAGAGGTGATTTGCTTTCCCAGGTTTATTTGAAGCGGTAGATACTGGTCATCTTGAAAAATGTCCAGCTAATGTGTGACAACTCATAGAGCCCCACCTCCAAGGGTATCAATTCGAAGGTAATCGCTAATTTTTGACCTGGCTTGAGGATAATCTTTTACTAATTGGGCTCAGTAAGCCTGATTTTACATTTTTTATTGGCCTTCAGGTGAAGATTGATATTGCTGACATCAATGCTCAAAGGAATATAGTTTTTCATGCTAAAGGTCACAGTTATTGGTTCGCCGATGTAGCAAGGTCGGGTGTTTCTTTTCAGCATGGCCTAATTAATCTGCCCGTTGGGAAGAGTTTTTGTTCTGTAAGCTAACTCCCTTTCCTCAGGTGTGAAGGCATCGAATATCTTGAGCATATTTATCAGATTCTTTTTGTTCATCCCCTTGCTCGTCAATTCTGTCTAGCTGAGGAAAGGGTCACCCACTTCCTGCCATCGACTGCCCATACCTTCACCTGACTCTAAATTTTAGTCCCAGACCTCCACCAGCACATCCGATACCTTAGGAATTGGAATGCAATCTTCACTCTAACGGTTCAACTCCTGTGGCTCCATTTTTTATATCTCATTTAGACATCTCACCTGGCTAGAGTATAATTTTGTAAACTAATTGTCTTATTCGTTCTCGGCGGTGTTCTCTTAATACATTGTTAGGAGAATTCTCCAGCTGTGCTGAACTCTCTCCACGCAAGATCGGTATTTTTTCAACTCCAAGTAGGTCTTGCTCAAGGAAGAATTAAGGTACTTTTAGATAGGCGGGAAGGTTCCTTCATAGATGTAGCTGGCGATGAGTAGACATCTGAGGTGGTGCTCATACAATCGGAACTCATAGAATTTAGAGGCGACTCTGATGACATCATATGCATATCTGCGGAACTAAGGGATCGGGTAGAGCAGATTCAAGTTGGCATATTGTTCATGGACAAGACAAGGAATGAGGGAAGGGTGTTGGTTGTGTTCAGAGTAGGATTATTCATTGACTGTTCTTTTGAGGTAGTAGTATAAACAATTTTTGACAAAATCTCTCTCAAATATCTTGAGTCCA
>Ga0100402_1004353_pt1 | contig 14991 bp, 15 predicted proteins | sample CryGeyme20150102_FD_80419 | JGI IMG/M metagenome (GOLD analysis project Ga0100402, IMG submission 80419) | Groundwater microbial communities from Crystal Geyser aquifers in Utah, USA - Crystal Geyser metaG 2015-0102 | ecosystem: Environmental > Aquatic > Deep subsurface > Groundwater | place...
CTCTCTCCGCGCTGTACGCTAGTTATTTTTTTGTGTTTGTTTTTTCTGTGTCCGGGATAATAGCGTATTTTTTTTTTTTTTCTGTATTTATACGTCTCTCTCTCTCTCTCTCTCTCTCTCTCTCTCTCTCTCTCTCTCTCTCTCTCTTTGTCTTTTTTATAATCTCGCGTTGTGTCCAGCTTTCGCCAGTGTAAGTGCCAAGCTGAAATTGCTGGACTTTGACCCTTCACCTATGACAGCAGTGCTTTTCCTTCCGATAATCATCTAATTCTCGCTATCATGGCGCTGTTATGTTAAATACGCACAGACTTCAAGAATTACCGAGCCCAAAAGACTGTCAACACCATCCCCTACACGGCAAGTATCCCTCATCCGGAACCCGATAGTGTTCCTGTTGGAAACTTTAACAACAAGAAAGTTACAGTGGTTGGCATGGGACAGGTCGGATTGGGATGCGTTACGGCCATTTTGAATCAAGATCTTTGTGGTACTATTGCAATGATCGATATTGCCACCAAAAAACTCGAAGGAGAAGCCAAGGACTTTCAACAGGGTGGTGGATTTCATCAAACCACAACCATTCTCGCCTCGGATAAGTACGATGTCTCGGAAAATTCAGACTTGGTGGTCATTACGGCTGGAGTGGCACAGAAACCTGGAGAATCTCGTCTAAGTTTGGTGGAACGGTAAGGTCTCATTTGAAAAATGGGAACTCTTCTTACAATCCAAGCATGCGGAATGGCAACTGACTTTTCAAATCAATCGACCTATAAATCTTTTTTTTCTTCTTTAGTAATGCCAAGATTATGGGAATGATCATGCCCGAGGTGCTCAAGTACAGTCCCAAGGCCACCATCTTGGTCGTCAGCAATCCTTGCGACATTATGACTGCAATTGCAGCCAAGATTGCCGGACCAGATTTTCCTCAGGGCAAAATCTTTGGCGCTGGAACATGCCTGGATTCTTCTCGATTCCAGTGCTTCATTGCATCGTCCATGGATTTGGTAAGAGCTTGATGAAATTGCTTGCACATCATGATGTAGGTTGCACCGAGATATTATTGATCGTCCTCTCAAAATCTGCTGCCATCCCTTCTCTGTCATTGCAGGACCCACGTAACGTGCATGGGTACATTATTGGCGAGCACGGTGATTCTTCCATTCCTGTTTGGTCGTCGGTTCGTGTAGGAGCGTTGCCTCTTCTAGACCCTGGTCAGGAGGCCGATGACACACTCAAGGCAATCCACAAGGCCGTCGTGGATTCGGCCATGGATGTCATCAATCTCAAAGGCTATACTAACTGGTATGCTCGTTCTTCTTTAGAATTCGTCTGCAATGCTGTTTTCTTGTGACTTACACGTTTCTTTCCTTGTCGCATGTAGGGCTATTGGGATGTCTACAGCATATCTTGCAAAAGCTGTACTCAGAGACACTCGAACCATTGCCCCCGTGTCCACTTGCGTGCGTGGATTGTATGGTGTTGAACACGATGTCTTTTTGTCTGTTCCATGCAGTCTCTCCAGTGAAGGAGTGCAGCGTGTGGCGGTCCTCCCTTTGAACGATGAGGAGAAGGCCACCTTTCAAAAGTGTGCCAAAGGAATCTGGGAAGTTCAAAGTCCCATTTGGGATTCCCTGTAAATGTCTTTCCATCGACGGACGATTTACAACTTCATTTATGTTAATTTGTTCATGTAGGAGACACCGTATTGAATAGACTTCGTCATTGCCCTTGACTTCAAAGGCCATCTTTGTTAGTCTAAGACGAGAATTGGCGAAATCTTAAATAATTAAGTTTTGTGAGGCTAAGCCGAATATTCTTTTTCACTATTGTTGCAGCGGGTGGTGGCTGCGGTGGCACACGACACGGATCTGAATTTTGTTTTGTTTTACTCGAGCTCATCTTGAGCAACAAGTGGCAAGGTTAGACGCTCCACAATACGCTCCACTATTTCACTTTCTGTCTCCTGCTTCTCGCCCGGCCACTCGGACTGCTCAAGTTGCAAATCTTTAATGGTGGATTGAAGCCGATCAATGATCTTCGCCATGGCTCTCTCCTGCTTGCTTCTCATTCCCTTCTTCCTGTTGCCATTCATCTTACTCTTGTTGGGACTCGTGGTACTAACTGCGTCCTTGGCTTTAGAAAACCATTCATTCTTCTCATTCGGTGGCGTCGCTGCGCCAGTATCCACAAATTCTATAAATTCTTCCAAGCAATCATGAAAGTCTGCCACACTATCCTGATCACTGAGTTCATGTTGAGACAGACAATTGATTTTTCTAAGCTGCTGTCCGTGCCCATCGGAAGATGTCTCTTCAACGGCTGCACTAGAACCACAAACGCTGTCCTTGTGAGTAGAGTGCCAACTCTCGGAGCAATCATCTGAATAGTCTGAAAGGGTGGATCCGGATGCATCTGAGCAATCAAAGTTTGAGGGATCATCATAGCTATCCGTGTATTCCGAACTTTTCGAATACTCAGATCTTGATCCATTGTCGTCGTGTTCGTCGGCTGAACTTCGGGATTGGGAACTACAATTATCGTCACTATCAGAATCGTACTTCGTATCATCGTTTTCCTGATCTGGGTCCTTTTGATAGTAAGACACTCCGGCGTCATCGCTATACTGAACATCCTTCGTCCCTCTGGCATTGAGTTCAAATTGGTCGTATCCTGCGCCAGGCCAAATCAACCTCATTTGTAAGGTTTTACAAACTACTTCTGACACTTGCAAACGTACATCGCGCAGGACTTTGGCCTTCGCTTGAGCGCTCAGTGTTTTATTCTGTAACTTGTTTCGGAGTGTCAAGTCGGTAATTGCACTCAAAACTTGATAACTTATATGCTGGGTCAGTCCAGCTAGCTCGTCTTGTGTCAGACCATAAGCCTTGATAGCCTTTTTTAAGATGCGATGGACTTGTTTAATGATTCCTCGGAGTTGTTTGGAGCGCATCTTGTCTTGACGTTTAGCCTCTTGAGCAACGTGCTTTGTTGTAGTATCGTTCAAGCGCTGGCTCTTCTTTGGAAGCTGCCGGTCTAAACGAATACTGATTCCAATGGCAACCCTTCCCACCTTTATTCCTGCATATCTAACTGTGCTGTTATTGTGGTTGTTGTTACCATTATTATTGGCGCGGGCTCCGACCGCTCGTGGTGCTTGTTCTCGACACTCATCATTACATTCTTGGTTCAAACAAATGATGTTTTCGGAAATTCCAGCGGCTAGATCACCAATATTACGAGCCGCCTCACCAATTCCCTCATTCATGATGGAGGAAACGTTACGGGCGGCACCCGAAGTTGTCATTCCAACTCTCGCGACAACTTCGGCGCGCGCAGCTTCTCGTCGAAATTGACGTTTGTTGGTAGCACCATGGTTATCGCGAAGATTAACAGCACTTTTTTCTTCAGTTCGTAAACATTTTGAATATCCAGGATTGCGATAATGATGCAAGTCTGACATAATTACTGATTACGGATTGCTGCTAAACTGTTCCGTTGCTGCCGTTGTGTTTGTTGCCCCTTGGCCCTTGGCGGGTGGCTTGGGTGAGTGTGGGAATGTATTCAAAGACGACTGAAGAAATGTCGTTCCCCTACAATTATCCTGAAAGCTGAAAGGTGCTAATCTGTTTTGCTGACAAAGTGAGTAGAATTGCTGGAAATTGTGTTGAGTGTTGAATCATTGTTTTGGATAGCTCAAGGCTCATCAAGGAAAGGACAAAAGTCGTCGTAGTACCATAATTAATGTAAACAGACTGCGTACAGTACTCTATCTTCTACAGTAGTAGTATTTGTTTTTCCCACCAAACAAAAAATCTGAAATACTAGACTAGACTAGTACGAGTAATTATTATTACTATTTGTTGTTCATTCCGTATGCAATCCCGGGTAAGTAAACCGTGATTACCAGAGTACCAGGTAGCTCGTAGCAAGACATCGAAGGAAGTGAGGACAACAAACAGTGCTCATCAATGAGAAGATATTCAGGCACACAAAAAGAAAAAAGCAACAATCCACTCTATGGCCCAGCACCGATGATGGGATATTACAATAACTAGTAAGACTCTGAGGTTAGCCTTCTGTGCCTAAATACATCACGCAGGACAATCAAAGATGTTGCCGTGATGGAGATGCACTATTGTTTGCAAACAGGTGTCAGCTACTCGCCTTGTTCTAGCTAATAGTGTTAGCTTATAGTGTTAGCTTATAGTGTTAGCTAATAGTGTCAGCTCATAGTGTTAGCTCATAGTATTGTGCGTAATCACATGGTGTAGCTTCTTGTGTTCGTGCAGTGGTGGTCAGGGAGAATTTCCCAGTTGCTGGATAGCGGACAGACCAAACTTCTACCACGGAGAGTAGTAGTGTAGGGCAGCCAGAGAAGGAGTAGACCCTACTAGCTACGAGTAGCTAGTAGTAGCAGTTGTCTTCTACTACTAGAGGTACTAGTAGTAGTAGTACTACTACCCCTCATACTAGCTACCAGGTACTATTAGTCTACTACTCTACTACGAGTAGCTACTAGTAGTAGTCGTACTACTAGTAGTAGTCTACTAGAGTAGCTAGAGTAGTACCTGGTAGTCTACTAGTTAGCTAGTAGTAGTAGTCTACCACTACTAGCTACTCCGTAGCTACTACTAGAGTAGAGTACACTTCTTGAACAACCAACCGTGATGCAGCACCATACAACATGGAATTACTACAATACTCTAATAACAAAATCAAATTTCGCACATCTATGTTTTTATACATTTCAACGTTTTAGCCTTTCAAATCTTATTCTCGAACCTGTCATCATTCTAAGTCGCTACCATGGCAGATATTCCAGCCAAAATCGCCGAGCTGGAGGCCGAAATGGCTCGGACTCAGAAGAACAAAGCCACCAATTATCATTTGGGTACCCTCAAGGCCAAAATTGCGAAATTAAAAAGTGAACTCATTAATGGACCCGGAGGCAAATCCAGTGGTACCAAGAACGCCGAGCGTGGTTTTGACGTAACCAAAAGTGGAGATACGCGCATCGGATTGGTAGGGTTTCCTTCGGTGGGAAAATCGACCCTGTTAACGAGTTTGACAGGAACCAAAAGTGAAGCTGCTGCCTACGAGTTTACCACCCTGACGTGTATCCCGTACGTTTTATCTTTTGTGTCAGGTATTATGGCCAACATGATAATATCTAATGCAGTATAGCATTTAATCCTAACAATTTTTCCTTATCTTACGAAACGTCGCAGTGGTACAATGAAGTACAAGGGTGCTCGCATTCAAGTCCTGGATTTACCAGGAATTATCGAAGGAGCCGCGGATGGCCGTGGTCGCGGTCGTCAAGTCATCAGTACGGCACGGACTTGCAATCTTATTTTGGTTGTCTTAGATGCTGGCAAGCCCGTTACACACAAAAAGATCATCGAAGCAGAATTGAACTCTTTTGGTATTAGAATCAACCAAGAACCACCAGATGTAAAATTTGTTAGGAGGGAAAAGGGAGGAATTGGGTACCAAGAAACCGTTCCACAGACGAGAGGCATGTCACGAGAAGCCGCATATGTCGTTTGCAAGGAATACAGGGTTTCTTGCGCTGAAATTATTATACGGGAAGACATTACGGTTGATCAATTCATTGACGTCATTGAGGGTAATCGAGCTTACATACCTGTCTTGTACGTGTTCAACAAGATTGATGCTATTACGATCGAGGAATTAGACATTTTGGATCAAATGCCCAACTACGTTCCCATATCTAGTCAAAACAATTGGAATTTGGAAGAACTCATGGAGGAAGTGTGGAATCGGTGCAGCATGATTCGGATTTACACGAAGCCCAAGGGACAGGCTCCCGACTACGATGAACCTGTTATTATGCATGCTGAAAATCCAACCATTGAGGAATTTTGCAACCGACTTCACAAGGGTATCATGCCGCAGTTTAGTCATGCCTTGGTCTGGGGTCGGTCGGCCAAACACCAGCCGCAAACATGTGGGAAAGAGCATGTCCTCTGTGACGAGGATATCATTCAAATTTGCAAAAAAGTATAGCGAACATGGTTGCAGTGCGCTCACTGAATGAACTTTAGGTATTCGGGGTAACATAATTAGAATAAGCTGCTGTTATCTTCAAAAAAATAAAAAAAACTTTATTATGGCACCCTGGCTGGGTTAATGTAATTCGAGAAAAGCTTTAATTATTTCAAAGGTGGTGTGCGTCCAAGTCTACCACTTTGATCACTTTTGGCGATGCAACATTAAGATGTTCTGAAAATTGAGTACTGTATTTCAGGGAAGTGTTTCTCCAAATCTACCAACTTTTTTATTACCACAGTCATCAGTCATCCACATCGACAATCCATCGCTGTTTCTGCCACAGCTGAAAAACCGATACGCATATTATAAACTCACATCAGATTCATCTAAAATTTAATCAGCCATGAAGTTGAGTTCAAGATCCCTTTTTCCCGTTGCTGCTTTGCTATTCCTAGGGACTGTCCATGGACAAGGGCTCCGACGAACTAGAGAAGCCAACAAAGCCGAGGTCAGTTTGCTAGCAGAGGATGCCGTCTTTTTCTCGCGCTTATTGCAGGGCGATGGGAGTATGCCTCCTGTGATCCCTCCTACCGATGCTCCCGTAGTCAAGCCTACCAATGCGCCCGTAGTCCAACCTACCGATGCTCCAGTTGTTCCACCCACGGACGCACCTGTTGTTCAACCTACCGATGCTCCTGTTGCTCAACCCACAGAAGCCCCAGTTGTCCCTCCTACAGAAGCCCCAGTTGTCCCTCCTACGGAAGCCCCAGTTGTCCCTCCTACGGAAGCCCCAGTTGTCCCTCCTACAGAAGCCCCAGTTGTCCCTCCTACAGAAGCCCCAGTTGTCCCTCCTACAGAGCCTCCATCTAATTGTCCGGTCACTGTGAGTAGTCTTGTTTTGTCTAATGCACGTCCAGTACTTCAATATGGTTCATTCTTAACTCAAACGTTCTATACTTATTGTTGATTTCAGCTTGGGGCTGCCTGTGTCTCCACTGATGGCACTCCCTGCGAGGATCTTGCACCCCCCGAGAGTGGTTCTGGCGACGGATGTATCGTCAACGTCGAGTATACTTACACTCTCACCAACGATTCGAACGACGACCAACAAATTTTCTCGCTGACAGAGATCCGTAATGGTGTTACGACTGATATCACAAGTAGTATTCCCCCCAACACCATCTTGGCTCCTGGAGAAACATTCACAACTCCTCCCAACGCGGTCACGCTGGATCTGTGCTCTGGTGAGACCGTAGAGACTCAAGCTGATCTCTTTACGGGTCCTCCCATTGCTGTTGCCATTCAAATCACCTGTGTTTCAGAAGATGGTGTCGAGTGCGCTGCCATCCAAGAACAAACGGACCCTAACAATTGTCTCATTGATGTCACATACACGTACACCATTACCAACACAGGCCAGGCCGACACCAGCTTTGTGACATTGAACCGCATCCGAAACGGAGAAACTGTTGACTTGCTTCCTTTGTTGGATGGCCCAAACTTGATGGTCGGAGAATCTACAGTCGTGACAGAGACAGAAGAAATTGACCAGTGCATCACACAGGACTTCACTACTACGACCCAAGTTGTACAGTCGCCTCTTTTGGACAACCTGTGCGGCGATACAGTCTTGTTTCCCTAAAGAAATCGGAAATAAAAGAAAAAAGGCGATCGAGGCTCATACTATAAAAGGAAGACCGGCTATACACAAAATGGGCATTGTTTGAGTAAGAAGTGTTCCAAAATAGAAAGTATTCATGTTGACCTCCTACGTAGAATATTACTAGTAGGACTACTCTATGTAGGTTATTTGGCACTAGTGTGCGTCCTAGAAACTTGAATTTAGGAGAATACCACAGTAGCAGCTACTGTAGACTAGCTAGTAGTAGTAGTATGAATAGACTGTACAGTACTCTACAAGATTACTAGCTAGTAGAGTAGTAGTAAGCAAGAACTCAGATGATCCGAAAACTTCCCATCAGTAAAATGAAGCTTTCTGTATCAGCTTTCAGATACGTTGACACCCTCCCTGACATAGATCAAGATCAATCTCAAACATTGCCTATCTAGAAAGTTAAACATTTCAAACATGGCATCCGCTGCAGCTGCTGCAACGGTTGCTCGTCAATCTTCTCTGGCGGGGAGAACCATTGCTATTTGTGGAGGTGGGGTCATGGGGTTAGCGAGTGCTGTACAGTTGGCCAGGAGAGGACATGGAAAGAAAGTCGTCATTATTGAACGCGATGCTTCGTACAAATATTGCTCTGCCCTATTGAGTGCCGGGGGTGTTCGTCAGCAATTTAGTCTACCTGAAAATATTCTCATGAGTAAATATTCGTCCGAGTTCATTGAAAATCTTTCCAGCAGCAAGTGCGATGAGTCGGATGAACGAGATGGTGTCAACCAGGCAGAAGAGATTGCCTTCAAGCCAAACGGTTACCTATTTCTAGGTTCTACGGACAAATCTAAACAGATTTTACAAACCAATAATGATACTCAACGTGCCTGCGGTGTCGACTGGATTCATTTGGCAGATGCCAAAGAATTGTCTGAAATTTATCCATGGTTGAACACCGAGGATTTGCTGGTAGGGAGTTACTCTCACAGAGATAACGGTACTAAGGAAGGCTACTTTGATCCCTGTAAGTAGTTGTTGTCTAGCTTTTAAATGTTGTATAACGAAATATATATTGACCTGTGTGCTCTTGTAACAACAACACTTTTCTTTCTGGTAGGGGGGCTGATGCAATGCATGAAACGGGAGGCTCTGCGGAACGACGTTCTCTTTGTAGAAGGACAAGTCGACAAGGTACACTGTACTTCAGTAGATCCGGCTGGAATTGGAGATCCTTTGTTGACTGTCGATTCCATTCATTTACGGCACGGCAAAAACGACAATAATGGTATCGATGAGATTAAAGGACTGGAGGTTCTCATCAACACTACGGGTGCCTGGATCTATGAATTCGTTGAACAGGCCATCTGTGAAAAAAACAAATTGCTCATTTCACCTGCGCAAAAGCAAACAATCTTGGACCTTTTGCCCATTGAGCGCCGAAAGCGTTGCATCTTTTACGTACATTGCCCAGGGAAACACAAGTTCTCCCACCCCATACCCTCTACCACCACCCCTTTGACGATTGATTCTACTGGAGTCTATTTTCGTTCAGAGGGATCAACAACGGGTCATTTCATTGCCGGTGTATCTCCTGAAGCACACGCTGATCATGCCTTTTCCGACGACGAAGCCTTGGAGATTGTGGATCACCATTTATTTGAAGAGACGGTATGGCCAGCCCTCGCACACCGCGTACCCGCCTTTAATGAGCTCAAAGTCAAGTCTGCCTGGAGTGGATTCTATGATTACAATGCTATCGACCAGAACGCCATCATCGGCTACCATCCCAACTTTACTAACATGATTTGTTGCGGTGGATTTTCCGGTCACGGACTTCAAATGTCGCCAGCCGCCGGAAATGCCGTAGCAGAACTCTTGGAGCACAATGAATTTCGTGAAATTGATTTGAAAGCATTTTCTTTTGATCGAATTCAGGCGAAGGAGCCTTATTGGGAAACTGGTATTGTATGAGAATACATACAATGGATCTCAGCATGAATAATCAACTTGAATGAAGCCTATAATCTCCAGAGTGTAGTAATTGTTGTATTAAGAGCTCTTTAGTATCTAATTCATGCTTTCTCTGCTTGATTGGTCTGATGGACCTCAAACTTTTTCAGATACGTCTGGGGAATCATGACCATGTTGACAATGGCGACTTGGTGATGCTTCTTCCAGCGACCTGTTCGTGCCATGAACCGATCCAAGACGTCAAAACCTTCCACCACAGTACCAAAACAAGATTCTCCTTCTTCGGTGTCATCCTTAAGCTCTTCCATATTTATATAAAAGTCCGGTCCGCCCGGTCGTCCTGCAAACGCTACCGTGTACTTTTCAGGAGGATAATCAAACGAATATTCTGTGAATGCCATGTGCGTCACGTTCGCTTTTTCAAAGCGAGCGTCTTCCCAGGTATTTGTGGCGGCATTGAGTGGCGTTGCTTGTAAAATAGGTTCAATAGAACGACTCACCATGGACAGGCCATCCCATAGTTTGTGCTTGACCATTTTCATGAAATGGTAGACTGCATGAGGCATTTTATCCAATGGAGCCGTCTCAATCACGAATGTCTCGTTTTCTGGCTCTGCAGCCAAGGTCACTTGAATGTGGAACGGACCGTGTCCGAATCTACAAAGAACGCCAGAGAGGTTAGTTCATTTTTTTGGAAAAAGGGGATACAGGTGTTACTCCTGCACTTAATTTTCAGTGCACGGGGTGAACAAACAAAGCACCGACCCACAAACTTACTCCTTCCTAATGGCATCGGCACTATGTTTTTGGATGGCATCTTGCAATGTGTCGATTTTTTTCAATAGTAGCTCTTCATGTTCTTCCCCTTGACGATACTTGTTATTTGCAGTATCAATATTGTCGCCGTGTTCGCGCAAATCAAACAGCAGTGCGTTGTTTTCCTCTTCCAGTTTGCTCGATTCTGCATTGAGAACTTGAACCTTCTTTGTCGTCTTTTGAAGGTCCGAGAGCCATCGCTTCTGGTCAGCTTGCATTTCGGCAATGTCATCTCGAACAAATTTCAAATGAGGCAGAGTCCTTATGTAATAGGGTGCCCAAGGAATCAAGACAAAGAGAAAACTCAGAAGGACCCAGAGTCTGTCATCGAACAAAATGTCACTCGCTGTAGACTGCTGCTTTCTTCTTGAAAAGTTAGCATTATTTCCCAGCCCCGACAAGGATTTGATAGACGGGTCTCCTAACATGTTTATACTTTTTCTTTTGTTTTTCTTTAGAGAAGTTAAATAGCCGAGTGTTTGCAGCTGGCAGAATCGAAGACCTCATCATCAATCGCTAAATCCTCTACACTCTACAGTATGATAATATCAGAATGTGACAAAACGCAGCATCGGTTGGTGTGTCTTGCTAAATTAATCTCATAGCGAAATAAATATTATCCTTGACACTAATGGAATCTTTACACTATGCTGACACTCTCAGTAGACTCTCTCATTTTTTGCCTACTAGACTAGTCTAGCTAGGCCTGGAGGATACGACGACGACGACCGTCGTAGTGCCGTGGCTTGAGCAATATACTTCGAAAGGCAGAAGTTTGACAAGCGGCTCTGATGAATTTCTCTGGCTCTCTCATTGACACCTATGTGTGGTGCTCAATTGTGCCATTCTTGGCTGGTGGACTGGATGTCTCGTCTGGTGATAGGTACTCGTACAGCTATAAGCCACAGGTGAAGTTCGGCCATAGACCTCATATTGTTTGTGGGAGAGAAATTGTTTAAAAAATGAGTTTCGATATCGCTGAGCCGAAAGACGACTGAAAGTGAGCGCGTTGTTGATGCCGTCACCAAGAATTAAGGATTCACATTTCTCGTGCTACTATTATTATGGAGTAATCTACGGTTAAATTGTGTATGAACATATGAGTTACAAGTTCAGCTGAATCTCTATCAATTATCGTTGATTTTATGTCTGAAATTATGCTTCGATCAGTATACGAGGTTACCGGCGCCCGACTAATCCACTGGTCAAGTTCTTCGCAGTTGCAACCACATGCTTGATAACAGCTCGATAGTGGCCATTGAAGAAGGCTATTAGTGAGTCCAGCAATTCGAAGGACACGCTTCCTCGACTAAAGGTTGCCAGGCATCGAAGGGGCAAATTCCTAGCCACTGCACGAATCATTTTACGCTGTTTTTTGTCGTTAGGATCTTCCATCTCTTGTTCCATTACCTTGGTGATGATTTTTACAAACATACTTCCGGTGCAGCTAGCTGATTCAATTTCTGACAAAAAAGAGTTGCGATGCAGCGTTGGGATGTCGTGCGGCAAGAGAAGCTCAGGAGATGTTGAGTCTTGTCGTTGTAAAGATCGCAATGAAAATCGCCCAGACTCTGTAGTGTCATGGCCCTCCAACAATGTTCTGGATGCTCGACGCATCAACTCTGCAGGCTCCTCCCCTAGCATGTTTCGAAAGTCGACATCGTTGACTACCAGCGGATGAGACAGCCGCGTCTGAATGTTGCCATCGTTCAGAGGAGGTTGAGATAAGCACGCATCTTGTGATGGTTTTGAAACTTTGAGCTTACAACTCTTGGAAATGTCACAATTTGAGATCGTATCTTTCCATCGAATGTCTCGGCTGGATGCAGCAATTCGAATTTGATACCTTGCGCCTTCCTCCAAAATCCATTCCGATAAGCCCATGTCATAAATAGAAAAAGCTGCTACGGTCAAATTAAGGGTTATCCGTTCAGATTCGCCTGGTTGAAGTACTTTTGTTTTCGTGAATTCTTTCAGTTGGTGTTCAGGATGATAAATACTGATTTGCGAGTTCCGACTGTCGTGATGGATGTACAGCTGGACTACTTCAGAACCAGGTCGGGTTCCTGAGTTAGTCACAGTGCAATAGACTTGCACTAGGAGTGGGTCCTCCTTGAGACCTTGATGATCGTCATCACAAATTGCCTCTGCGCTGCAGTTGCTGTAATCAAATGTTGTATAAGAGAGACCGTGTCCAAACGGAAAAAGTACCGGAAGCTGGATCGTATCGTAGTAGCGGTATCCAATGTTCAAGCCTTCGCGATACTCTACCGTATGTGAATTGCCCGGAAAGTATTTGTGTGAAGGAACATCCGCAATGTCCAATGGAAAGCTTTCCGTCAATTTTCCACTAGGCGAAACGACACCAAAAAGAATATCTAATAGTGCCTGGGCACCTGCTTGACCGAGCAAGTAACATTCCACAATGGCCTTGACCTTGCTTTTCCATGGCATAACGACCGGAGCACCATTGCTCAGCACAACAATCACATTCGAATTTACTTTGGATACTTCTTCTATCAACGTAACATGCGGAGCTGGTAAATGAAGGTGTTCCCTGTCGAATCCTTCCGACTCGTTAATTTCGGGAACACCTGCCAAAATGACAACATGATCAGATTTTTTCGCCTGCTCTACCGCGTGCTGTAGTAATTGGCTTCTTTGCCTTTCGTCGTTGTCCCGTTTACGACTTGATTTACTGTCATCGTCGTCGTCATCTTTGTTGCAGTACCCTCGTGAGAAACTGAAATTGTCGGTATATTTATCTACGTACTCAAGAATGGTGTCAACTTTTGTCGAGTTGACTTTGGAACTTCCCATTCCTTGATAGCGCGGCTCACGGCAAAAATCACCCATGAACGCCACCGAGATTGTTTTTTTAGAAGGGGGAGTCTCTTGCTTCAAAGGTAAGGGAAGAATATCGTCATCGTTTTGCAAGAGAACAATGCATTCCAAAGCCGCTTGGCGAGACAACGCGTGATTCTCTGCATACAGTATTTCCGGTTTCTCCGGCAGTTGATTGTCGCCAGTGTTGTCGCCGCTTTCTTTTGCTGTAGATGCACGATGAACTAACCGCAGATTTCGAAGGACCGCTTCATCGAATCTACGTTGTGATAAAGACCCATCTTTCAGAGCCGCTTTGATGAGCTTGTTGTGGATACCAAATGTTCCGGGCATCTCGAGATCGACACCGGTTTGGATTCCAACAGATCGACGATTGGTAGCTGTAAAAGGAGACAAAAAATATAAAACAGCAAAGTCAGCAATCTCGGTCGCTTAAAAGTTTGAATCCAACAGACAAAACAAAATCAAAAAAATGTTAGGTGTCTTTACCTCCCCAATCTGTCATTACCAGCCCTTTGTATCCCCACTCTTTTCGTACAACATCTTGGAACAGCCACTCGTTTTCGCTACAATAAACCCCGTTCACCTGATTGTAGGCGCACATGAGGGTCCACGGATTAGACTTTCTAATGACATATTCAAACCCCTGCAGATAGAGCTCTCGCAGGGTCCGTTCGTCCACCAAGACATTCACTCGGAATCTCCAAGATTCTTGATTGTTCACACAAACATGCTTGATGCAGGCCCCGACATGACCACTGCTCTGAATTCCGTTCACCATAGCAGCTGCCATGTGTCCACTGACGACGGGATCTTCCGAGAAATATTCGAAGTTCCGTCCTCCACAAGGATGACGCTTAATGTTCAAGCCGGGACCCAATAATACATGTACTCCCTGTTGTCGACATTCCTTGGCCAATGCCTTGCCAATAGTTTCCATAAGATTTCGGTTCCAACTACAGGCCATGGCAGAAGCTGTTGGGAAACAGGTAGCTGGAAACGATTCAAGAGCCGTCTCCTCCGTCAAAGCCTTGCGAACACCCTGAGGACCATCCGAAACACAAATGGAAGGAATATCGAGACGTTCAATATCTCGAAGAGTCCACATGGACCTGCCAGATAGTAATGATATCTTTTCGTCGAGTGTTAGGAGCTGGAAAAACAAGTCCGAGACAGCATCTGTAGAGGAGGATTCCATTGTAGTAGTGTGATAGAAGATGGAATACTGTAATGTAGAATATTCTACAAACCTTATTAGCAAAGGAAAGCGCGGTGATTATTAGAACTGTCCCTTGTATTAAAAATAGTGGTGTTGTAGTGAAACTTCAAGATCTTTGAAGCTCTAGGTAGTCCGGTGAGCAAAGTGTGCCGGGTTGGGAGGAAAATGGAAAACTATCTCTTGCTGGTTGTCGTGAATTTTTCTTCATTTCTCGCGATGGAATGCTACAGAAAGATCAATTTTATCGTAATTATTAATCGTATCGTATCTTCTGCTCTCAATCACTTTCCATTATTCGGTGCAATCACGTAAAAAGCTAGTGTGGAGACTCATGAATATTAGAGTAAATATGAATATTATGACTAGTGTAAAGAGACTAGTGGTGTGTGTGTATAGGAAGCAGGCATAGGCACACGACCTAATAGAGTATGACCTAACTCCTGAGTCCTATGGCAGTCCACCTGGGCTTAATTTGGTCCCCTTGATTCATATATCCAAGTCTTGGAGA
>Ga0100402_1004355_pt1 | contig 14983 bp, 10 predicted proteins | sample CryGeyme20150102_FD_80419 | JGI IMG/M metagenome (GOLD analysis project Ga0100402, IMG submission 80419) | Groundwater microbial communities from Crystal Geyser aquifers in Utah, USA - Crystal Geyser metaG 2015-0102 | ecosystem: Environmental > Aquatic > Deep subsurface > Groundwater | place...
GATCAATACATGCATCGCTTCCCCGCCTATTTTCAGCAAGGTGATATGGAGAGCAATGGCAAGCGCGTTACGCGAGATGGTAAGGCTGTGAACTACAGCACGGGGCAAATCATTTGGGGTGAGCCTGGCACCAATGGTCAACACGCTTTTTACCAGCTCTTGCATCAAGGCACCAAAATGGTGACCAGTGATTTCCTTGCGCCTGTTGAGACATGTAATCCGATTGGCACGCATCATTCCATTTTACTAAGTAATTTCTTTGCTCAAACTGAGGCTTTGATGCTTGGCAAAACTGAAGCGCAAGTGAAAGCGATGTTAGAAGAACAAGGCAGAAGCAAAGAAGACATCGCCATGCTTTTGCCACATAAAGTTTTTCCAGGTAACCATCCAAGTAATTCCATTTTGTTTCAAAAGCTCACGCCCAAAACGTTGGGCAGCTTGATTGCCATGTATGAACATAAAATCTTTGTGCAAAGTGTGATTTGGGATATCAATGCCTTTGACCAGTGGGGTGTGGAGCTGGGCAAACAATTGGCGCAAAGGATTCTTACTCAGCTTGATGGTGATGAACCAGTCACAGCCCATGATGCATCCACCAATGGGCTTATGAATTACTATAAAACAAGCCGAACTTTATAGGTGTTATGACCCGATGGCACCAGTGCCTGCTTTTAGCGCTGGTGCTTTTTGATGAGCTCGGCGGCTTTTTTCCAACAATCAGCTTGCCGCGCTGGCAAGGCATTTAATCGCCATGCCCAGTTGCCATGCAATGTGCCGGGTGTGTTAAATTTTGCTTCAGTGCCCAGCGCCAATAAATCCTGCATGGGAATCACAGCCATTTTGGCAGGCGAAGCTAAGGCACATTCAATAAGCGCCCATGGCATATCTTCAGCTTTGCAATCAAGTACGCTTAGCGCATGTTGCTTGGTATTCTCATCGGCCAAAGTAAACCAGCCCATGGTGGTATCATTATCGTGGGTGCCCGTATAAACCACACCATTTTCCTCATGATTGTTTGGAAGATAAGGATTATCGTCGCCCCCACCAAAAGCAAAAAGCAAGATTTTCATGCCGGGCAGGGCAAAGTCTTGGCGCAGGGCAGTGACCTCATCGGTGATAATGCCAAGATCTTCAGCAATCATGGGTAAGGTGCCTAAGTTGTTTGTGAGCGCTTGCAGCATGGCCTTACCGGGGGCTTTGCGCCATTTGCCAATCACGCCATCTTCGCTGTTGCCAGGGATCACCCAAAAGGCTTCCAAAGCACGGAAATGGTCGAGGCGAAGCATGTCCATAAGCTCAAGCTGACGGCGAACGCGGCTTACCCACCAAGCGAAACCATCATGTTGCATTTCTTTCCAGCGGTACAAAGGATTGCCCCACCGTTGACCAGTCTCGGAGAAATAGTCGGGAGGAACACCAGCAACTTCGGTGCATAAACCACTGTGATTGATGGTGAAAAATTGGGGGTTGGCCCAAACATCGGCAGAATCATGCGCCACGTAAATGGGCAAGTCACCAAACATTTGTACGCCTTTTTCATGGGCGTAGGCTTTTACAGACTGCCATTGGCGGTTGAATAGAAATTGCTCAAATACAACTTGATGAATCAGTGTTGCATGTTCTTTTTTGGCTTGGGCCAAAGCTTGTGGGTCTCTGTCTCGTAGCTTGTCGCCCCATTGCCACCAAGCATGGTTCTTAGTCACGGTTTTCATGGCCGAAAACAAGCTGTAATCATCGAGCCAATAAGCTTGTTGTTTTTGGAATGCGGCGATTTCTTTTTTAAGTGCTGGTTGCTTGGCGATGCTAGCCCAAAACTTTTCACCAGCCTTTTGGCGCAGCTTAGCGTGAGCGCTGGCATCCATTTTTTCAGTCAAATCAGCAGCATCCAACCAGCCAAGTGTGACGCATTGGCGCAAATCAATCAGTTCAGGGTTCCCAGCGAAGGTAGATAACGATTCATAAGGAGAGCCGTGGCCGTGGGTAGGGCCAAGGGGTAAAAATTGCCAGACGGTGAAGCCACCCGAGCGCAAGCTATCAATAAAATCAAAGGCTTCTTGCCCCAGCACACCTTTATGAAAAGGCCCCGGTAAGGAAGTTATGTGTAAAAGTACTGCCGCGCGGCGCTGGTCTATCCAGGGTTTCATAGTGATTATCCAAATTATTATAGCTACGGGAATGGTATAGCTGAGCTAGAGCTACTCTGCAAGGTTGACCCAGACAAAGCAGCTTTAGCAAAAGCTATGATGTTAAGCGTCGGCTCCGCCACGGCGCATGGTGCCGCCTCCTTCAGCATCGCCGCCACCAGATGAAATGTTTTCATCCAAAGACTTCGGCGCTGGGCTACCCAACAATTGATACAGTTTTTTCAAATGACGACGGTAGAGCTGGTCAAAATCACGAACAGCAGCGCCAGGATTGTAATCACCAAACCACCAGCACCAATCTGAGCCTTCACAGATGCGAAGTTGCTCAATGGCGTCCGCTTGGTCAGCAGGGCTTAGTTTGTCATATTTAGCATCAAATTCATGCTTGGCGGCAATGAGCAATTCCCAAGCTTTTGTTTTGGCATGATCGCCAATCCAAGTTGACAGATTGCCATATACCCAGGATCCTGGTGTTAAGTGATCTAGCTTTTCAGTGGCAGGATGATTAGCCAAGTACTCACTAAACGTGGTGAGGTCATACTCATCATGTTCAGAAACGGCTTGATATAATTTGGTCAGGAATGGCAAAGCATTTTGATGATAATGTTCCCATGCATTTTCACCATCCATGATAATAGCCACGATAGGGGCTTTCATGCCCTGGGTGCGGTGACGAATATTCGCCAATTCATGCATGAAGTTGCTGATGGCGTCATCAGTATTCCACTTGCTGTATTCAAAACCAAGCAGGTCTGATAAACGGTCATCACGGAAGAAGCAGGTGATCGCCTCATCGCCTTTGCCAATCACCCATGGATGGTAAAGATCACGATTACCTTGTTGCTCACGCAAATTGTATTTTAACGAATGATGTAGTACTGATTCACCGGTCGCACACCATTTAAAGCCTGATTTGCCAAGCAAGGCCAAGGTGCCATCACAGACTGCACCTTCAGCCGGCCAACAGCCTTGGGCATCATGACCAAACAATGTTTTATGATTTTCTTGCGCCAAATGGATGTGATCCAAAGCGCGTGCTTCACCGCCAGGGTATTGTTCATTGGGAATCAAAGCATCAGGTACAGTTTCTTGTGCTGATTTGAAATCGAGCATCAAAGGTATGATTGGGTGAGCATAAGGCGTGGTGGTTAACTCAAGTTTGCCAGCTTTCACAAGTTTACGGTGCATGGCTGGAATATCGGCAAGCAGTGTTGCAATGAGTGTAAGTAAATCGCGGCGATCTTGCAGGGTGAAGCCGCGACCTTTTTCTATTAAGCGGCGGGCAACAAAGTTGTGTTGTCGTACAGTCTCACCTAGCCAGGCCAAGTGATACCAAGTAACGAGGTCAGTGAAAAATTTGTCGCCAAGATAAGACACTGCTTTGTTATGTTTTGCATGCTCTGCTAAGTGGAAAAGGCGAGCATAGGCAGGGTATGGGAAAAGGTTACGCTCGTGATTGAGGCGGAAGCATGATTCTAAAAGATAAGCACGGGTGTCTTTATCAAAACCACCTTCGTCATCAGCCAGAGCCGCCAATAAAGGGTCATTGAGTTTATCGACATTATCATCAAGGAAGTCGCGCAAGTGCACAGCATAATCTTGAATTTGGGCAGTGAGTGAAGGCACATAGTTGATCACGGCTTTTGCACGCGGAAGTTGCGATAAAATCTCAGCCATATCGGTGTAATCTTTCATGGCATGCAAATACACCCATGGCAAATGATAGCGTCCAGTATCTGCTTCACGGTAAAACGGTTGGTGCATATGCCAATAAAAAACGACGGAAAGTGGTTGGCTCATATGATGTTCTCCAAGGAACTTTATTTGTACACGATTCAAAACAAAGCTGCGCTCAATCTGTTTAAGACGAGCGCAGCAGGTTTAAACGCTATGTGGAATTTAAGTTGGCTTCATTAGCCTTAGATTAAATTACAGCTCGTGCAGCTTTTGGCCTAGCATTTCAGGCGTGACCAATACGATGCCATTTTCAGACACATAAAAGCGTTTTTCATCATCAGCGCGGTTTTCGCCAATGACAGTGCCTTCTGGAATGATGGTGCCTTTATCAATCACACAGCGTTTGATGCGGCAGTTTTGATTGATTTCAACATCCGACAAAATAACTGCATCTTCAACCACTGAATATGAGTGAACGCGAACATTGGAAAACAACACAGAGTGACGAACGGTAGAACCAGTAATCAGGCAGCCGCCCGACACAAGAGAGTCCACTGCCATGCCGCGGCGTTTTTCGCTATCAAATGCAAATTTGGCTGGTGGCAGTTGGTCTTGATAGGTCCAAATTGGCCAGTGTGAGTCATACAAATTCAAATCAGGCTCAATCTCAGCCAAATTGATATTGGCATCCCAATATGAGTCTATGGTTCCTACATCTTTCCAATAAGCTGATGTGCCAGTGTTTCCTTCAGTAAATGGAAAAGCAAACGCATTGGCATTGTTGATAGCGTGAGGAATGAGATCGTGGCCAAAATCATGCTCAGAACCCGCTTGCGTAGCATCTTCAATCAATCGTTTGCGTAAATATTCTGCTGTGAATACATAAATACCCATCGAAGCAAGCGCTTGCGACGCATCATTTGGCATCGGTTTGGGTTGTTTTGGTTTTTCGGCAAATTCAACGATACGCGATTCAGCATCTATAGCCATCACACCAAATGCCTTGGCTTCTTCCAAGGGTACTGGGATACAGCCGACAGTAATATCAGCTTTTTTCGCCACATGTGCGGCAATCATTTTACCATAATCCATTTTGTAAATGTGGTCGCCTGCAAGCACGATGACATATTTGGGGTCGTAGTGACGAATAATGTCGAGATTTTGGAATACGGCATCAGCTGTGCCTGCATACCAGCCTTCACCCATACGCTGTTGGGCTGGCAGCACCTCAACAAACTCACCGAACTGACCAGACATGAAGCTCCAGCCGCGTTGAAGATGGCGTTGTAAGGAATGTGATTTGTACTGGGTCAGTACTGCGATGCGGCGGATGCCTGAGTTGATACAGTTGGACATCGGAAAGTCGATAATACGGAATTTGCCACCAAATGGTACTGCTGGTTTTGCGCGCCAATCGGTAAGTGCTTTAAGGCGTGAGCCTCGACCGCCAGCCAGCACAAGTGCGATGGTATTGGCGGTTAATTTACTGATGTTGCGTTCCATGTGTGGACCTTGATAATCCTCATCTTTTAGAACCATTGTGAGATCCTCCTCTTATCAATCGAACGTGGAAGCGCACTATAACAGCATACGCATGCATTTGCTATGTGGTTTTAATTTGCCATAACGTCTATCATGGCGGCAGAGAGGAGGAGTATATTTCATGCGTATTCAACACGTTTCCACCCAGCCCATTGACGGACAGCGCCCAGGCACATCAGGGCTTCGTAAAAAAGTTAAGGTTTTTCAATCTCCGCACTATTTAGCCAACTTTGTACAATCAGTTTTTGACTCGATTGGCGACTTTAAAGGCCAAACCTTGGTAGTTGGCGGTGATGGTCGTTATTTCAATCGAGAAGCCATTCAAATCATCATCAAAATGGCTGCGGCCAATGGTTTTGGTAAAGTGTTGGTCGGGCAAGGCGGTATCCTTTCTACACCAGCCGCATCATGCGTGATTCGTAAATATAAGGCCTATGGCGGTTTGATTCTGTCTGCCAGCCACAATCCTGCGGGCCCTGATGAAGATTTTGGCATCAAGTATAATATCGGTAATGGTGGTCCAGCCCCTGAAGGTGTGACCGAAGCGATGTATGCGCGCACCTTAACGATTGATACATACCACATTGCCGAATGTGACCATGTTAATCTTGATACCATTGGTGCTTTATATCTGGGTGATATGCAGGTGGAAGTGATTGATGCTGTGGAAGATTATGCGGCATTGATGGAATCCATTTTTGATTTTAACGCCATTCGCACCTTGCTTGCGGATGATTTTTCCATGGTTTTTGATGCTATGCATGCGGTGACAGGCCCTTACGCTAAGGCGATTATTGAAGGCAAGCTTGGCGCACCAGCTGGCACGGTCATCAATGGCACACCCAAAGAAGATTTTGGTGGTGGACATCCTGACCCTAATCTTACTTATGCTCATGAATTGGTAGATATTCTGTATGCCGACGATGCGCCTGATTTTGGTGCAGCATCTGATGGTGATGGCGATCGAAATATGATTTTGGGTAACAATTTCTTTGTGACACCTAGTGATTCACTGGCTGTGATGGCGGCTAATGCCAAGCTCGTTCCGGGTTATGCCAAAGGTATTAGCGGTGTAGCCCGCTCAATGCCAACGTCAGCAGCAGCTGATCGCGTCGCAGCTTCGCTGGGTTTGGACTGTTATGAAACGCCAACAGGCTGGAAGTTTTTCGGCAACTTGATGGATGCTGGCAAGGTTACGCTTTGCGGCGAAGAATCGTTTGGCACTGGCTCTGATCATGTGCGTGAAAAAGATGGTTTGTGGGCTGTATTGTTCTGGTTAAATATTTTGGCTGTGCGCCAGGAATCCGTGGAAGGTATTTTGGTTGACCACTGGCAAACCTTTGGTCGCAACTATTATTCACGCCACGATTACGAGGGTGTGGATTCAGCAGCCGCTGCGCAAGTGTTGCAAAATGTGCGCGATCAATTTGCAACTTTGCCAGGCACCACCTTGGCTGGGCGTGTGATTTCCATCTGTGATGATTTCGCCTACACCGACCCGGTTGATGGCAGCGTTAGCACCAATCAAGGCGTGCGTATTCTTTTCGAAGATGGCTCACGCATTATTTTCCGTTTATCAGGCACAGGCACAAGCGGCGCCACTGTGCGCATCTATCTGGAATCGTATGAAGCCAATAGTGATCATCATGGTTTGGATGCTCAAGTCGCGCTGGCAGATATGATTGCCGCCGCCGATGCGGTTTCAAAATTGCGCGAATTAACGGGACGAGAAGCGCCAACAGTGATTACCTGATTCGCGATTGATCTAACATGGCCCAACCAACACGAAGTAAACACGAGGATTCACATGAGTAAACCAACTTTATCACCACAAGCATGGGCAATCATTGAAGCGCGGAGCCATGATCCGTTTGCTTGGTTGGGAAGACATGAGCATGCCGATGGCGGCGTTTGCATTCGTGTGTTTAAAGTGCGCGCAGAAAAAGTTTGGTTGTTGCCAGAAGGTGGCAAAGCGCAGGCGATGAAGCGCATTGAAGGTACGGATGTTTTTGAGAAGCACTGGAAAGGTGGTAATTTCGAGAAAAACTACCGTTTGCGCATTGAAAATCATGAGGGTCACCAGTGGGAAGAAGAAGATGTGTATCGTCTTTCGCCTTTCCTTGGCGAAGTGGATTTACACCTCACTGGTGAAGGCAATCACTATGAACAATACCGCGTCATGGGCGCGCATGTGCGTGAGCATGAAGGTTTATCGGGTGTAGGTTTTGCAGTATGGGCGCCTGCAGCTGATCGCGTCAGTGTGGTAGGTAATTTCAACCATTGGGATGGCCGTGAACATCAAATGCGAGTGCGTGGTTCATCAGGTGTTTGGGAGCTCTTTATCCCCGGCCTTTGTGAAGGTGAAACCTACAAATTTGAAATTCGCGCTAAAAATGGTGATGTGTTCAGCAAGGCAGATCCATATGCCCAACAAATGGAATTGCGCCCTGCCACTGCCAGTGTTGTGCACAATCCCAAACACTACACTTGGAGTGATAAAGCTTGGGTAGAAAATCGCCCCGTCAAACAAGCCGCCGATAAACCCATGAGCATCTATGAGGTGCATCCTGGCTCTTGGCGCCGAGCGGACAACACTTACCTCAACTACAGAGATATGGCGCATCAATTGGTGGAATACTGCACTTGGATGGGCTACACCCATATTGAGTTAATGCCCGTGACTGAGCATCCATTTGATGGATCGTGGGGTTATCAAACTGTGGGTTATTTTGCGCCGACCAGCCGTTTTGGTTCGCCCGATGATTTCCGTTATTTTGTCGATTACTGCCATCAACATGATATCGGTGTGTTTTTGGATTGGGTGCCTGCCCATTTTCCTAAAGACGCCCACGGTTTGGCGCGTTTTGACGGCACGCCATTGTATGAGCATGAAGACCCGCGTCTTGGTGAGCACAAAGATTGGGGCACGTATATTTTTAACTTTGGTCGCAATGAAGTGCGCAACTTCCTCACCGCTTCGGCGCTATTTTGGCTTGATGAGTTCCATTTGGATGGTTTACGCGTAGATGCTGTGGCTTCTATGCTGTATTTGGATTATTCACGCAATGAGGGTGAGTGGGTGCCAAACAGATTTGGCGGCCGCGAAAACCTAGAAGCAGTGGAATTTCTCAAGCAGTTCAACGTGTTGGTCCACGAGCGTTTTCCTGGCGCTGTGACCATGGCGGAAGAATCCACATCATTCCCTATGGTGTCTCGCCCTGTGTATTTGGGTGGTCTTGGTTTTACCATGAAATGGAATATGGGCTGGATGAACGATACGCTTTCTTATTTCGAGGAAGATCCAGTGCACCGCTCTTACCATCACCATGCGTTAACATTCTCGATGGTGTATGCCTTCACTGAAAACTTCATATTGCCATTTTCACATGATGAAGTGGTGCATGGCAAAGGCTCGATGCCGCAAAAAATGCCGGGTGATGACTGGCAGAAATTTGCCAATTTGCGTTTGCTTTATGCCTTTATGTTTACCCACCCAGGTAAGAAACTACAGTTTATGGGCCTAGAATACGGGCAATGGCCAGAATGGAATTTCGATGCTTCGTTGTCTTGGGATCAAGCCAACTTCATGCCGCATCGCGGCCTGCAATTGATGCAACGCGATTTGAATCATGTGTATAAAGATGAGCCAGCCTTGCATGAAGTCGACTTTGAAGGTGGCGGTTTCCAATGGTTGGATTGTAATGACTCGTCGCAATCTATTTTGAGTTATGTGCGCCGCGATAAAAATGGCGGGGAAGTGGTGGTGGTGCTCAACCTCACACCAGTACCACGTGAGAATTATCGTTTGGGTGTGCCAAAGCCGGGCGCATACGAAGAAATTTTGAATACCGATGCTGAAAAATATGGTGGTTCAAACCTTAGTAATGCTGGTGGTTGTGTTGCTGACAATCAATCCTGGATGAACCAACCCCATTCGATTGTGATGACGTTGCCGCCGCTTTCTGCCGTGGTCTTTAAACCCAAAGCCTAAAAGTGATTGCCCGCTACTTTTGAAGTGAATTCAGAAGTAGCGGCGATACCTTAATGTTACACTGCTGGGCAAGTGCCCGAATTCGGATTGCGGAGCAAGAGAAGTATCCAATCCTTTGCCTTGGCCTATCAAAGCAGAGAATAACAAGTCTGACTCATCGCTCATCAAGTAACTCAGGCTGGCTTGGTGCAGGAATGAAAATGCATTGCGCCCAGCTGTATCCTGTAAGAAGCTGGTGAATAAGGCATAACTGCCATGCAAAAGCGCTGTGATGTCGTTATTGAGCGCCAAGCCCAAGACGTTTTTTCCCAAGTGTTGTTGTAACCCGTAAATCACACGCGGATTGCTTTGACTGGCCGCGAGTAAGACTTCGTTATCAGCGCCCGCGCTATTGTGATACCACTCGGTTGCCAACAATGTTCCATTTTCAAATTGGTAATCCAAACCTGCTATCCAAAATAGGGCTGTGGTTTGTGCTTGGGTTTCATAGCGTAATCCTTCCCAGCGCCAGCCCATACCCAGCGCCTCACTCTCAATCGAAGCACCCAACACCTTGTTGCCTAGCACTTGACCAGCAAGAACACTCACTTCTGCCGCTTCGCCAACTTGGTTGCGAGCATAGATGGCCATGCTATCGCCATGTTCATCTGATTTGGGGATATAGACAGTAGTGAGTGATGAAAATGCCGAGGGATACCAATCGAGCACAGCCGCATCAATGCCTGTCTTATAATCGGTATCCAAATCGGTTGGCGCAAAAGCGCCAAACACATTCAGTGGTTGCCAAAAGCGGCCACTGCCCCAATCCATGGCTTGGCGACCCAAAGCCAAGCTGATGTTGTCAAAATTACGTTTGTAAACCAGACGGTCGATGTCGTAACCAAGCCGATTGGTATCACTGGCGCTGCTTGTATCGTGCCAGTTACCAGCCAGGGGGCGGTAACGAAACAAATCACTGGAATGCAAATTCGATAGCGGCAGCCCATCCGAGCGCTGGTAGGTGCTGGTCGCATGAATAGACCACTGGCTTTGCGCAGCCGTGTCATCAAACATCAGACGCAGACTAGCTTGGTTGGCCAGCAAGTTATGTTGCCCAGTTTTATAACCAGCATCACCCGAAGCTGGCATGGCTGCCAAACTGACAATCGAGGCTCGCCCGGTCATGTCCAGAGCTTGTGCGCTGTTGGCTGTGGTAAATAGCCATAGGCAGAGCAGTGGAAGGAAAAAGAACCCTTTAGTCATGCTTATTGGTGCGTACATCACTGATGATTTTACCATCTTGCAGCGTGATGATGCGTTCAGCCCGCGCCATCACGCGCTCATCGTGGGTGGAGAAGATGAAGGTGGTTTTTTCTTCGTGGGAAAGTTGATGCATCAAATCAAGCAGCGCTCCTGCATTTTCAGAATCCAGATTGGCTGTGGGCTCATCGGCCAAGACCAAGCGCGGCCCAGCTGCCAAAGCTCTGGCTACGGCCACACGTTGTTGTTGCCCGCCACTTAATGCCGATGGGCGGCGTTGTTGTTCTTTTTCTAGGCCCACCAATTGCAAATAATGCTCTGCCCGCTGGCGCGATTCTGCAGCCGATAACCCTTGCAAAACCATCACCAACTCAACATTTTCTAGGGCGCTTAGCACGGGCACGAGATTGTAGGCTTGAAAAACAAACCCGAGTTCAAACAAGCGAAAGTCGGAGCGCTCCACTTCTTTAAGTTTGGCGATATCTGTGCCTTGGAGTTGGGCCGTGCCCGCGCTTGGTGTATCCAAACCGCCGATGATATTGAGCAAGGTCGTTTTGCCCGAGCCAGAGGGGCCAACTAAGGCCACAAACTCACCTTCTTCAACATTCAGATGGATGCCCTGCAAAGCGTGCACCAAAAGCTCGCCTTGTTTGTAGGTTTTGGTGATGTCTTCTAAGGTCAGTAGTGCCATGGTCTGCTCCCACTTGAGAATCGCTGTTGCCCTTTGCCCCTGCCTAAAAATTTCAGCATCAGCGTAATGCCTCCACAGGTGTCACACGCGCGGCTTTGATGGCGGGGTAGATGCCGCTGCCTAGGGTGGCGGTAAAAATAATAAGGGTGAGTTGGGTAATGCGCGACCACGATAGTTCGGTGTAAATCACAGGGTCCATAAAGGTGCCCATCATGGCTGTGTTGCCGCCCATCATGGCGGTGATATCCAAGCCGTAGGTTGAAAACCAGAGGTGGACCGCGCCGCCAAAAAGCCAGCCCAAACCAACAGCCACAGCGCTTAAGAGCAGAGACTCGCAAAATACCAACAGCAGCAAATAGCGCCGGCTAAGCCCCAAAGCACGTAGTAGACCAAACTCGCGTGTGCGCTCCAACACACTCATCAATACAGTATTGAGAATGCCAAAGACGACCATGATAAGAATCAGCATCAGAAATACATAATTACCAGCATCATCGACAATAATAAATTGCACCAAATCGGGCATCATTTGCTGCCAATCGAGCACCACTGTATGTTTATCTTCCAGCGCAGTTTGCAGCTGATGTTTTACATGTTCCATGGTGTTAGGGTCATCTAAATACAAGGCAAAACGCGTGACTGGTTCTAAGCTGGCATCCGCCCCTTCACCCACCAGGTACAGCCGCGCCAAGCTGATATTGCAGAGCATCAGATAATCATCAAGGGCCTCAATTTTTGAATCAAAGATGCCGCGTACGCGCGCCAATTGGGATTGAGAATCGCCGCCTTGTTTGCCCGCCATGATGACAACTTTACTGCCAATGCTGACTTTGAGTTTTCTGGCCATGCCATCGCCAATGATAATGCCGCGAATATCATCAGCTTCCAGCCAATAGCCATGGGTTATGCTGGGTTGCAGCATCAAGGCGCGCTGATCAATACCTGCGCCTAAACCCTCAAGGCCAGCACCAATAGCATTGGTGGCGCTGCTGGCCAGCACTTGCAAGGCAATGCGGGGCTCAATGCTGCCAGGGATATGTAGGTCTTGAAGTTGTGCACTCAGGCTGGCGCCATGGGCTAAAAATTTATGGTTGCCGGGTGCCTGTTGATAGTCACTGGGTTGGACCGTGATATGCCCCTCACCCAGTTTGATGGCATTGCGAATCAATGAGTTGTGCCCGCCATCGCCAAGGCCAATCATCAACACCGCCAAAGCAAAGCCGATAGCAATGGAACTGAGGGTAATGAGTGTGCGTTTGCGATGGCGCCAGATATTGCGCCAAGCCAGTTTCATAAGTATGGCTACGGGCAGATGACTTTGCTTGCTTATCATCGCATCACCTCAGCTGGGTCTAGGCGCACGGTGCGCCATGCAGGAATCACAGCTGCGAGCAGGGTAATAACCACCATCAATACGCAGGCGCTGAGTATGTTGATGGGGTCGATATAAAGTTGCATATATGGCTCAAAGACAAGACCACCCCAATCGTAACCATCAGGCATGGTGCCACTTAAATCGATACCGCGTTCGCCAAAAGCGCTGATACCACTGATGCCGATGATCACGCCAACCAAGGCGGACACCAAAGCTAAAAGTAGTGATTCAAGCATCACCATAAGTAACAACCATCGCCTTTTCATGCCAATGGCAATCAAAATGCCAAACTCATGGCTGCGCTCGTGCACTGCCATCAGCATGGTGTTGAGCATGCCCATCGAGGCTAGACAAATAACAATAAAACCAACGATAAAGTTGATGGTTTTGCTCATCTCCAGCATATCGGAAATCATGGGGCTTAGGGTGCGCCAGTTGCGTAACACAGCTTTGCCACCCAAATCATCCAGTGGCTGCGCTTGATTACGCTTGTCTATGTTATGGACTAGTAAGGCTTCAGCGGCCTGCATGTGCTCAGCATCTTCCACATGAATAGCCAGTTCATGGAAACCACCGTCTAACACCATCAATTGCTGATAAGCCAAAATTGACATCAATACACCCATGCGGTCGAAGTTGGGCGATAGCGGCTTTAAAATGGCAGAGACTACAAAAAGACCATTACCTACACTGCCATCGGCAGCTTGTGTCACTAAGATTAATTCGCTGCCAGGAATTAAGTGCATGTTTTTTGCCAGTTGCGCCCCAACCACCACATAAAATCGGGGTAATCCTTCAGCGCTATCTGAAGCCAAACCAAGGTTGAGTGTGCCGCTGCGCACTTGTGTCAGCATTTTGGTGACGGTGGGTTCGCGCTTTGGGTCCACGGCTTTGAGCATCACGCCCGTAGAGCTTTCTGTGGTGCTGGCTAGCCCCGAGGCATACAAACGCGGGGCAACGTTAATCCCAGGCACATCACGCTCAATGGCATCCAGCCACGGCCATGGAAAGGTGGCATACATATCTTGATCATCGATATAAGCCTGCCTGTGTATCTGGATATGGCCTGTGGAAATAGCGGTGGCCTGATACACCATTTGCCGCAACATGCCCTCCATCATGGCTGAATAAAACACCACCATGATCAAGCCACTGGCCAAGGCCGAAATCGTTAGCACGCTGCGTATGGGATTGCGCCAAATATTGCGCCAAGCAATGAAAAACAGCATGGGCAACTGGCGGCTGGTATGGGTTTGGCTGCGCGTGTGCATGGCTTGCCTAACGTCTTTGTTTTAAGTTTTGCAGTGAGAAAAATGAAGCTTCAAGCGGCACACCAAACGTAATGCTTTCATAGGTGATGACGGTTGATTCATTGGGCTTATCTTCAGGTTGCAGGGTCATGCGCATAGGGATGGTGCGATGGGCTATAGTTTTGAATTCATCCAAGACCATGGTGCGAATCAAGGCGCCTTGTTCATCAAAATATAGGCTGCGGTAGGGGGCTAAGCTTTGCTGGTCAATCAGCATCACCACCTTACCCCATACCACAGGTGCATCGGGTTTGGGAATAAAAGTCAGCTCATAAATCTTGTGGTTATCGCGTTCGCCCTCGAAGGTGATGCTCGCATCAAAATCATCTTCAAATGAACTTTCTTTGACCAAATCATCATTGGTAAAATGGCTGCCCATCCAAGCGCCCGACATCATGCTCGATGGCACCTTGGTCACCCGATTAATCTTGGGCAGAAAGTTCCAGATGTTGTTTTCCACCTTCAGCGTTGCTACGCCTCTATCTTTGATGGGCTCACGAATCACTACCAATGAATAATCATTACCCCGCGACCACGATTCCAAAGCCATGGTACGCTCATAACGCTGCGTTTTTACGCTCATGGTCATCATCGCTTGCGAAGTCTCCCCGCGCCAAAGCTGATCAATGTGGCGGATGAGTTCATTCACCTCAATGGCTTGGGCTTGTGTTGAAGGAAAGATTAGAAGTAAAGCGAACAAGCAGGACAATAAATTTGCGTGTAAGGTATGTGTATGGTTTAAGCGAAACATATGCCCTCTTTGGTCGGATAGCATGAAAAGCTGTGTCAGCAAAGCCTATACCCATTGAATAAGTTATGCATGGGCTTTTCTTTGTTCATACGCACAACTTTGGTTAGGTAAATGAGGTGAGTGCTGATATGGGGCGACATAAAAAAAGCGTCACGATTGCTCGTAACGCTTTGATTTATATGGTGGGCCGTGCTGGGCTCGAACCAGCGGCCCGATGATTAAGAGTCATCTGCTCTACCAACTGAGCTAACGGCCCCACGATA
>Ga0100402_1004364_pt1 | contig 14966 bp, 6 predicted proteins | sample CryGeyme20150102_FD_80419 | JGI IMG/M metagenome (GOLD analysis project Ga0100402, IMG submission 80419) | Groundwater microbial communities from Crystal Geyser aquifers in Utah, USA - Crystal Geyser metaG 2015-0102 | ecosystem: Environmental > Aquatic > Deep subsurface > Groundwater | place...
AAGTAGTGATATCAGAGTCCTCTCACTTTAACAGTATTATCTAATAATAAATACAGAGTATCATCAAGTGAAGACCATACCAAAGTATAGACATAGTGTTTGAATTGAAGTGTCTATTCAACAGACGGGGCATAGGAATTAAGTACAGGGAGAAAAAGACTTCCTTCGCATGTTATGACGACTTGTATTCTCGCCACTTTTAAAGAAATCCACCCTGGCAATTATTATTCGAATTCGGGCTATTTCTCGTACTAGGTACGGAGTACTGTACTTGCCACGATATTATTATTATTATTATGTGCGAAAAGCCACTTCAACGCAGAGCAACCAACTTCTTCGCAACTGTATTACCGTACGTAGTGAATTATTACCACTAGGTCTAGTATTTGTATCAAGATTCATACTGTACCGTAGCAACCAACCGACCTTTAATTACAACCTGGTGCTCTGTCCTCATGACTTTCAGTTTGCTGCTGGTCACACTGGCAGAATGAATTTTCTCTGAACGTAGGTACCAGCGTAGAGTACCAGGTACTGAGGCAATTTCTTGGCCCCTCTGGTACTTGTGCCAGGTACGGTACCTGGCGGTATCCGATACTGTACTGGTCCATCAGTACTAGTACCAGTGGGAGTAATCATTAGTAGTAGGAGTAGTGCAGAGTTCATAAGAATTCTATCGATGATTCTTTCATGGAAGAAGTGTGTTTGCCCGTTGTTTATCATCGATCAATAATTACGATAGCTGCTGGAATGAATATTCATACCAGTCAGAGTGGTAATGTTACCTTTAAATGAAAGGGTTTTCATCAAGATTTACAGGATGTTTTTTTATTAGATTCACAAACGGTGCTAAAAGAAATACCGGTACTGTGTCAATTTTCGTGGCCGCTACTGGTAAAGAATTATTTCACCATTATTATCGTGGGCATGATCCACTTAATTACCAGTACCAGGTACCAGGTATCAGGAACCAGGCCAGGTACCAGGATTCAGTACCAGGTAGTAGTAGTAGTAGTAGTAGTAGACTATTAGTCTAGCTAGTAGTCGAGCTACTAGTAGTACCTTGCTTATTTTCGCCATTGTCTTCCGGTTACCAGTACCTGGTACTTCTCGCTATTTTCTACGGTAGTACAGGAGTAGTAGACTACTAGACTACTACTACTAGAGACTAGTAGAGTGTTAAAAAAAATTGCCACAGTATTTTGGAGCAGAATTTCATCGTCTTGTTTCTATTAGTAACAATACTACTAGTCTACTACTCTACCAATGTCAGTCAATTTGTTTCACAAGTTGACCATGAACTCTGAATTTGTGGACGAAAATCGTGGTGTCACAAACGTAGTAGGAGATGATGCCATACAGAATGGACAGCAGACGAATCGCATCTCCTCGGCACCTACTCTCCAATCTCCCAAAATGGCAGATAGCAACAACAACAGCAACAACAACAAGAAACTTCGGTCTGGTCGTCAATCCATTCGACTGTCAATGCGACAATCGATACGACAATCTATTGCAAAACCTCGCATGTCTCTGAAATTTTGTGCCAAAAACTTTGTAACAAAATGGGCAGGGGGATTGGAAGAACACTACCGATTGGGTAAATTGTTGGGTACGTGCTTTTGTTCTGGAAGATGCTGTGATGTGATGTATTTGTGTTCTTTCGAATCCGTACACATTTCGGCACTGTTATTTGTCTTATTCACACCTGCGATCTTTACATAATATTATTTCTTCTGAACTGATTCACAGGTGAAGGAGGCTACGGCAGTGTCTATGCCTGCACCCACATTGAAACAGGAGCTGAACGCGCCGTTAAAGTGATTCCCAAATCGTTCGACGAAGAACAAAACGAAATGGTCATTCGAGAATTCAACGTGATTAAAGAACTCGATCACCCGAATGTCGTCAAGACGTACGCTCTCTTTGAAACTGACACGCACTTTAACATCGTTACCGACATGATCAGTGGTGGCGAGTTGTACGATCTCTTGCAATCGGAATTCACCGAAGACGAAGTCCGGGATCTGATGAAAGCCATGCTCAGTTGTATGAATTACTGTCACAAGAACAATGTCGTTCATCGTGATTTGAAACCAGAGAACATACTCATTGAAGAGAACCAAAACTTTTCCAGAATCAAGGTGATTGACTTTGGACTTTCCGCCTTTTTCAACACTGAGGAAAACACGACCTTCACGAGACAGGTAGGATCCAGCTATTACATGTCGCCTCAGGTCATCGAGGGAAGGTACACACAGAAATGCGACATTTGGTCGTGCGGGGTCATTGCCTTTGTGTGCTTGGGTGGATATGCACCCTTTGAGGGAGAGGACGAAGTAGAAACGGCAGAAAGCATATTGGACAGTGAACATACCGGAGTCGTCTTTGACGATCCGGTGTGGGACGACTTCTCGGACGAAGCCCTGGACTTTATCCAGTACCTGATGACATACAATGAAGCAGAACGTCCTACTGCCGAAATAGCTTTGCAACATCCGTGGTTTCAAATGGGGAAACGTTTGTCTTTGGAAGATGAGTCAGAAATTAGAGAATCAGCCCGTCATTCAATCGAAAGGCTGCAGAGCTTTCACACACATGATTCCAAGCTGAAACAATGTACGTACTCGTTAATCGCTTCCCAAATCTTGCGAAAAGAACAAAAAGAAGAAGTTGAGGAAATGTTTCGAAATCTCGACAAAGACTGCGATGGAAAGATAAGCGGGGATGATATGAGAGCAATCTACAAAGAACATTACGATACCGAGCTCAGCGACGACGATCTGGATGCTATTATGTTTGAAGTGAATCTGTCGGCGACTGGTGCTATTTCCTACTCTGAGTTTGTCATTGCGTCGATGCTAGAGAAAGGCCTCGTTAGCGAACACAACTTAGAATTGGCATTTCGTATGATTGACAAGGAAGACTGTGGATATCTGTGCTTTGACAACCTGAAAGGTATCCTTAACGTCGACGATTCCATGGAAAGCTATGTCAACAAGCGAATCATCGGTCCAGCCGATCTCGACCAAGACGGCAAGATTTCTCTAAAGGAATTCAAGGCTCTCTTTGCCGCTGCCGAATCTCCGGCTAAGTACCATATCCGACGACGACAGAGCTTACAAGCGGCTCCCAAGAATCTTATCACTGGCAGACGACAAAGTGTACGCTTGAGTGATCGCAAATCATTACGCGTCAGCCAAATCCTGAATCAGAGTGATGTTGCAGGCATTGTCGCTGACTTGACCGACAGCAATGAATCAATGCTGAATTCAGAACCAACCTTTAGTAGCTTGTTGCACATTTTCGAAAAGAATGGCAGCACGCTTTCCGAGTGTGGTATTAGTGGTGGGTCAATTCCAAATACGCTTCAGTGGGATAATGATGAGGAAAAATGATACAAACAAGATACCATTAGTGAATAAATAAAGAAAGTCACCAAACTCGAATATCCCTGTTTTTAATAGGTACGCATATGCAGCACTATGCAGCAATAGTACTTGATTACTTCCCCCAACAGGAATACACTACAACCGTCAAGATCATTAAGGAGACAGATCCCAGGAATCGGTATATTGTCTTCTCGGAAGATTCAAAGCCGCAATCTTTTAACTTCTGTATTCGTCAAATGCACATTTGGCTTTCCAGTCGTGACAGAATCCTGGATTGGTATCCAGTGCAGGTTGACACTCCTTGTCACATGGAACCAACAAAGGGTCGTTGCTGATTGGTTGAGAGTCCTCGCCACGTCTCGTGCATTTCCAAAGTTCCGAAAATGGAATGTCCATATCATTGGTTTTAGCAGACGGGAATTACTGCAAACGAGGACAACAAAAAGGGAAGGTTGATTGTTCCTTCTTTTTCTGGCTAGTTCTCTTTTTGTCTCCCGTTGTTGATTGAGATACCAGGTAGTGCTTACCATTTTGGACGATTAAAAAAGTCGCGAATCCACCAGACTGTGTTCCGGTTAAATTTGGCACTGAATAAAGATTGATGGGACATTCGGGCGCGCTACTTTTATGGAGGTGGCCTTGACAGCACCATGCCTACCTGGTCCTACGCTTTTTCCTGAGATCCGCCTGTCCATCGTTCGATAAATCTCTTCACGGCATTTTCTACTACTAGGTTTTACTACTCTAGAGTCTAGTAGTAGAATAATAGTAGAAACAAAGCAAAAAAGGTAAAGAAAAAATCCTACGAAAACGAGAATCATGCCATGCTTATCCTATCCATCACACACAACGGGTGTGAGGCTTTAACAAAACATGAGCCATGTCGTTTGCTAGACGCCTTTTCAGTTATAATCGTCGCTACTCGCTTTCTCTTGTTTCAGTCGTTTTATCGAACGTTCCGTGCACAGCCTATTCTTTCCCATCAGCATCAGTTGTATCATCATCATCATCATCAGCCGTGTCTCATTTTCTGCAGCATACATCTACAACTGCAAGCCGTAGGACGACTACTACACGAAACTATTCGACAACGAATCCCGCAGAAGCTACTACTAACAATAATATTATTATGAATATAACAGACTTACATACCTGGCGAGAGGGTCAGCAATTGGCCATTCGCAATTGTATCCTACCGCTCAGTTTTGACAGCCATAAGGGATCCAGTGGACGTGTAGGAGTGTTGGGAGGATCGGCACAGTATACCGGTGCTCCCTACTACGCAGCAACGGCAAGTCTCAAAGCCGGAGCTGATTTGTCCTACATTTTTTGTGCGGAAGAAGCCTGTGTGCCCATCAAATCGTACAGTCCCGAACTTATGGTAGCTCCCGTTTATTCTGCCACGGAATTTGATACCTACCTGCAAGACAACCAAGAGGGGGAGGAAAAATGCAAAGACAATGACGAAAAAGATAAGTTAGTCGACGCAATGGTTGAAAAGGTGACATCCAAAATTGATAATTTGCATGCCCTGGTGGTGGGACCAGGAATGGGGCGTTGTCCTCTGGTTTGCGAGGCCACGGCAAAGATCATCGAGTATGCCAAATCAAAAGGCTTGGCGTTGATTCTCGACGCAGATGCTTTGTGGATGATTTCGCAACCAAAATACCGATCATTGTTTCAAGATTATACAAAGGCTCCCGTAATTTTAACACCCAACGTTGTGGAATACAAACGTCTTTTGAATAACGAGGAAGAAGACAGCAGCGGCGCCCCATCACCGAAGACACTCTTGCAGCATACTACGATTGTCCGAAAGGGGCGTCACGACTCTATTGTACAAAACGACAAAGAAATCATATCCTGCCAGGAAGAAGGCGAAAAAAAACGATCCGGCGGTATTGGGGATATCCTTTCAGGAACTTTAGGAACATTGGTGGCCTGGCATGTGATTCAGTCCTCCAGTCACGATGAAAGTAGTGAACAGCTGCTGGAACCTAGCGAAAGATTGGCGCTGGCTTGCTGGACTGGATGCTGCTTTGTCAAGCACGCAACGAAGCTAGCTTTTCTGGACAAGAAACGCAGCATGACAGCACCCGATATCCTCGAGGAGTTGGGGCCTGCAGTGAACGAAATGACAAAGGAGGACTAAGAGTGAAATATTTGGAAGTATTAGTAGGAGGGCGGGCAAGTTATAATAGAGGAAATCGGTTAGACTATTCTTGGACATTCAATTAGATTAGATGATTACTAGACTACTAGATTGAGAATTAGGATTAGCTTTTTCCGTTGTCCGTTCGTGGGTCATACTGGATGACCCAATGACTCGTATCACTCATGAGACACCCTGCAACTTGACACTTTCGAGACCAACAAAATTCATAAAAAAAGTGAAAAAAGAGGGAACCCGAAGCCAAATTTGCACCATCTGACACAAATCTAGTTTAATACTCCAGTAAAACTTCCAGCTGCTCCATAGGTTTATCTTCTTGAATTTGAAGGATTTATCGAAATGTCGAGATTGGAGGGCCGCCAAGCGGACGTAGGCCGCAACGAACACGCTGTACTGGGAGGTTTTGAAGACGATGGCCGAGAGGTTGTCAAGAAAAATTTCAAGAGTGGTAAAGCCGCTGATAAACCGTCGTTTTTTATGGGAGGATGCGATCCAACCGTTCCTACAGGCCCCAAGCGCAAGCTGAAAACAAGCTGGTTAGCACAACCAGAACCCAAAGAGGAGCTGCCGCCGATCCCTAAACCGACCCGAAAATGGACTCCTGTCGGTGTCAAAAAGCTTCCTTCCCGTTCTAAGTCGCACGACGGTACTATGAGTAGTGTTCCGACAAGAGGAGGAAAGAAACCTGTGCAGCAGGAAAAACCAATTACTGATGAGGCTGAGAAAGGTGAAGAAAAAAACGAGGTCACTGCCGAAAAAGCAGTGGAGCCATCAAATCACGAGCCGAACCAGGAAGAAGTAAAGGTCTGCGAACCCCCGAAGAAAGAGGATACGGCTTGGACACCACCTGTTGTTCATATTCGAAAGCCTGTCATCCCTTCCGATGAAGACAAAAACGAGCAGCAAGCTCAGGCGGTCGCGGCCAAAGAAGCAGAAGCTACAGTTTCAGTGTCTACCAGAACCAATGGCGAATGTAGCTCATGCAAAGAAAAGGAAGAGCTCATCCAAGAGCAGGCAGCGGATATTCAACGACTCAAACAAGAGAAAGGCGATTTGGCGAGAGAAATCAAGCAAACAAAGGGTTCGCAGCGGGTCAATAAGGAACTCAAAGAGGAAGTCTCAGAATTGAAAGAAAAGTTGAAGAAAGCAGACAAGCAAGATGCCAATAACAAAGCTTTTCACAAGCTGGAAAACAAACTGAATACCCTCAAAATGACAATGGACGGAAGGGTCAACAAGGATGACATAGATGATTTGCGAGACCACGTCAATTTGCTCAACATGATTCTTAATCAAGATTTGAAAAAGGAGGGAATGAAAAATGTGTGGGCTTAACGATTTCTGACTATTGACAAGTATGATAAAATCTGGCTCTTGTGTTTTGTTGGATTGGGTAGTCTAGTGCTGTACTCCATAGCTTTTAGCGGAGCGGCACCAATCGCAATGAAGAGAATCAGCTGCTGCAGGTGTTTTGGTGCATTCCAGGAACCTCGTTCCACTACAGTAGTTGTAGTTTCGTAGCTAATAGTAAAGTACTAGCTAGCTAGTAGTAGTAGTCGTAGTAGTCGTAGTTGTCGTAGCACTAGCTAGTATACCGTTGTACCTACTAATAATAGTACTTACTGCAACCGTAATAGCCGCCCGAAGTCTTAGATGTCCGGGTTAAATAAAAATAAGAGTTGTTACTTCGCTAAAAGTTTGTCCAGTGGCCAAATTGCCGAAAAGGGATTTCCCCCCAGACCGAAATACTAGTCTTTTGTATGTACCAGTATGTGATAATATTTCTGTCAATGTTTCTGAATATGAACAGTAGACCGGTAGCAAGGGCATTTGCATACAAGTCAGCTCAGTTGTACAATACTAATAAGGGCAACTAGAATCTTTTGCATGAGTCTTAATGAAAGCTCTCAGAGCGGAACGTCGAAAACGTCATGCAAACAATAGGGGCCAAAGTCCGGCTTGCGCTGCGACGAGGACTCTCGAAAACTTGTTGAACAAAGGGGCGAGATTGGGGTTGGTTCAAATGGATTCTCTGTAACTTTGATCACCTTATCGATGTTTGCAAGTAGCAGAGCAATGGATTGGTTTTCTTCCAAAGGGCTGATAGTATCCGAAATGTCTAGAGCTTCATCCAGTGAATTCAACATTTGCCTGAGCGCGTTAGACGAGTCAGACATACTGGGTCTCCTCTCGCTGTTATTATAGACAGGGTATGACAAGGGGAAATCCGGCAGCGCTTCAGATATGTCGGAATCAAATGAGATTTCGGAGATACTCTGTAGATTTCTATCCCACGAACTTTCTTGGTGTGTGACTGGCTTGTTATTCCAACGACGCTGACGCTTGGAGTGTTTGGACGATTTGTATTTACTGCTCAGAGCGTCGCGAAACGCTTGCGCAACCGTGGCCCGAGCCATGAGATCCACAACAGCATGCCAGCGCTTGGTCTTTAGGTCTTGTTTGACAAAGCCTCCGGTGCTGGGACTGGTTTGTCGAAAATGCTGAATGATGCGGCACAAAATGATGGACTTGTCAACGCGATTCTTGGTGCAACTGTACTCAGGCAGTTCCTCTCGCACCAGTTCTCGAAGGCGTTCATTGCCTGAATGGTTCCAAGTCTTGAGGCCGCGTCCTGTGGAGAGGGCGGGAGGAGAGGGCAATGGGAAATGGGAAAGGAAGGTCAGGTTCTGATTTCAAGATAATAGATGATTGCTACCAATTTTAGACCAAGATATCATGAAAACTTACCAATAACGACTTCGTTGATGGAAGGCTTGAAAGTCTCGGGGAGTGGGGTCGATACCATGGATTTCTTGTTTTCGCTCATGTTGGGTTGACAGCGGGATATTGGAGGGCAGAGGAAATTGAAATTCGCTGTTCGTAGGAGAGCAAGAAACAAAATTATGGAACAATCTAGCATGTGGCTTTGGCTACCAGTAGCTCTTATTTTCGTTGGCCTTGCTGGTTGAAGGACTTTTACTTTCTTTGCACCACAACGTCAGTGCCAAAAGTCTTAAATCTGATCGTATCAGTTAAAAGTCGAGATTTAACGGAATCGTATCTAACCAATTCTCCTCATATTCAATCCGTCATCACCGACAAGAAAGATACCTGGTAGGTAACTGGTATCTCAAATTACCACTTATTAGTGCTATTATTATGCGGATTATTAATTACCTTTACAACGTCATTCTTTCCAAGAAACTGTTATTCCTCAGAAGGACAAATACCAGTGCGGTACCGGTAACAGTACCTGGTACTGGTACCTACGTACGAAGTACCTGGTACTGGTACCTGGTACGAGGTACTGTACCAGGGTAGTATGGTACCTGGTACAGGTAATAATGAAAGAGAGTCATTCTCATAGTAAATGTTCAGTAGTTTAGTTTACCAGGTACAGTAGGTCTAGCTGTTTCAATTGAAAAACACCACTTCAAATACCAGTACTGGTACTACCTGGTAGATAGTACCAGGTACTGGTACGAGTGTTAGTGACACTACTAACATAGCAGCTAGTACCTGGTAGTAACGTATGGTACTGGTACTAATTACCTAATACCAGTACGATACCTCGCAGTTGAAAATTGATCCAGTAAAAAAAATTCTCTAAAACCCGGAACCCCATAAGTCACGGTTGCCAGTTGAAGCATGTACTATTACTCGAGTAGGTACTAGTAGTACCGGTAGTGGTACCAGGTAAGTACTGGGCACCAGGTACCACAAACAGTACCAGTACTTATTAGTAGCCCACTTGTGGTCGTACCTGGTACCTATATTACTAGTAGTACCAGGTACAACTTATTACCAGGTACTGTACCTGGTACCGGTACCTGGTACCGTACAACGACATCGAAATAACTATCGAAACCAAAACATGTTGAAGTTATCTGAACTGAAAGACTGAAAGACTTGCAAACTTCCTGCTGGTGGAAAATCTCTGCTTTAAGCAGTAGAATTACTACTACTAGCTACTCGGTAGTCTACACTCAGCCACTTGGGGCCAACGTCTGAAGAGCAGGATGCTGAGATAGTGCTTAGAATTTACTGGAAATACACATTCGTCCACATGTGCGCTGTACTGGTGCACATCTGCGCACCCAGCTATCCTATCAGTAACCTCGCAACTTGCACTGTTTTATTATTACTATTAATTATAATTTGCTAAGAATGTTGCCTCAATTTTTCGTTTCTTTGTTGTCGTCTAAAAACCACACCTTGCTTCGATAGAAAACGTGCTTGTACCGAGTACAGACCTTCCTGGGGAAAGCTAGTTGAAGACACCTGCAGTGGATCGGTGCTTTGCCTGCGTCAGGCCAGCAATAACCTCGAATTTGATTTTGTTGGCAAAATTACGCGAACGGTAGGCATTTCCGGCAGAGGTGCAGAAGTTTTATCCTAGTGCCTAAATGAATCGTTCTGATATCTCGTCGATTTACACAGTGTCAAAACTCAAACTATTGCATTCACTCGTTCTGCTGGGTGTGTTAGGGTATATCTGACGACAGAAAGCTACAACTGGTCCATTCTGCAACAAAAATCGAGGAAGGGCCCGGCAGGACTGGTTTGATGCCAAGGTCCTGAATTCACCGGCCTTGGCTGAAAAATCATTGGTTTTGTATTGCAAGAAGATTGAACCTTCAAATTTCTTCCATATAGTAGTATCTCGCTACGTTTCTACTTTTTCTTGATTTCTTATACTGTATCACTGACTGCTCTCATTAGATCCATAACATTGAATTGAAGAAAAAAAACGAAATCATCCTAGTCAGAATCTGAATAGTAAGATGAATTTTCGCTGGATTCCTGCGATTGTTGGGCCTTCTGTTCCGCCGCCTCGACATTCTGTTGGGCCTGAGCCTCTAAGGAATACTTTGTCACTGAGCATCGTCGACGAACGCCTTGGGATCGCTTTGGCGGCTCTGGAGTATCCGAGTTGTAACCCAAGTCTTCTCCGTAGCCCATATTAGCATCGTCCGCTCCCGCATCTCCATATCCCAAGTCATCTCTTGGTGCAGCGGGGGGTACATCACCGTACCCCAATCCTTCTTTTCCTGTCAATTCATCGGGATCACCGTATCCCAATCCAATCTCATCGAGATTAGCAGCCCCGAGTTCCACAGCCGGAATCGGTGCCTCTCCGTATCCCAAATCGGCATCATGCGGAGCTGTCGTATTGTACCCCAAATCGGCACCATCACCGTATCCTAGGTCTTCCGCAGAGGGGGCTAGAGGGTCAGCATATCCCAAATCACGGTCCATGGGCTCTTCGGGTAGACGAGCAGCAGCAGCATCACCACCACCACCGGCGGTCTTACCCGTATAGTCGTCGTAATGCGATGTACTGCCGCGTCGGCGACCTTTCTTACCCTTCCGCGAACCTTTGATTTTCTCGGCCCACATGCCTTGCTTCAGTTGCTCCTCACCGGCGGAAACCGTATGATCGGGAACTTTGCGTTCTACAGAATCATCGTCACTTCCGCCGGCACCACCGCCCGTCTTTTCCTTGTTCTTCTTCTTGCGGAACTTTTTCAAAATGCCTTTGCCTATTTTCGAAGAGGTTCGTTTGGCAGGCTTAGTATTGTCTCGTTCATCCTCGCCATGATCGGAATGTTCTCCGGCTTCATCCTCCAAATGACCACCCTCGTGGCTGTCCGTACTCTCGGGTTCGTGGCTGTCATCATCCGAACCATTATCGCCATTATCATCATCGTCATCGTCCTCCGAGTCATCACTACCACTTCCGCTCGAATCATCTTGATCGTCGGATTCATACGGCAGTCCTTTCTTCATGGCCTTTTTGCGAGCCTTTTTTTCTTTTTTCTTTTGCTTCTTTGCCTGTTTCTTTAGTTTCTTCTGGAGCTTTCGCTCTTCCTTCTCTCGGTACTTGGCCTCCTTTTCCGCATGTTTCCTCTCCTTCTTAAGCTCTTTCTTAATTCGCTCTTCTTCCTTTTTACGCTCTTTCTTTTCTATTTTGCTCTCCTTGGTAGGAGTGTCCTCGTCACCATCATTTGCCATCTTGACACGTGTTTTTGGCGTTGTATATATGTATATATATAGTATATAGTACTGCGCTACTGATAAGGTAAGTCGTATTAGTGATCAGTTGGCTTCACAGCGTCTTTTCAATAGAAGCAAGATATCTGTGAATAGCTACCTTTTAGTACCTGGTAGTAGTGTCTGTAGTGGCAAAAGATCGCAAAAATGTCCACCTCCAATCTCCGATGCACTCCTGTTGTCTGCTGTATGTCTACTACTTCAAATACGCGTTTATCTTGATATTAATTTTCAAGAGACACAATAATACTAGAACTTGATTATTATGTGATCAGGATTAAAAATAATTGACTCTTTAAACAGTATATGAATCTTCAACAATCCTTTGGAGTTGTTCGTTCCTTGTTGTGTAGTAAGATATCCACTCCTCTTTTTATACGGCAATCCACACGCACTGCGGCCATCTTTCATCAACAGCACAGATCGCCGCTCCTGATCATGATAATAATGACAGTGTGTCAAAAGGGTCATCGGCACCGGCACTACGACTACATTGAGTCATTAATGGGACTCGTTGTTTTAACGTCCACCCAGTGTTTGAAAAGACCGTAGTAGGCTGCCAGTACCGTACGGCACACCATGGAACTTGGTGGAATGGAAGTCTACTAGCTACTACTGCTAGCTAGTAGTACTATTTGCTATTACTACACTACTACTAGCGTAACTATTAGTAACCGCTGTGCAGTTTTAACCTCCCGGTAGCGAGCTCGAAAGTTACAGCTCTGCCTACCCGTACCTTTTACAGCCTACATCTATTGTCATATTATTATTAGAGCGACTGCACTGCTACTAGTATGGCTACGCCGGTGATAGAGAGGAGATGATTCAAGTATTGTCGTTGCATCAATTTTTTTATCAGCTTTGTTTTGTTTAAAAACGAAGGGGGGAAAGCAGTGGCAGTCCTCTCATCGCTTGTTTCCTGCATTATCAAAAGTCTCGAGACATGCCGAACGAGACAAGACAGATAATGATTTCATATTTATTAGGCTGCTCCCAAAATGGAATTAGACTTGTGAGTAGCTGCAAATCTTTTGCGACTCGCAGATACAATTCTTTTATTACTCGAGTACATTAGTAGACAATTCTTTATTCTGCAGATCTAAAAAAAAAATCACCAGAAAAGTCTGGGTCAGTCGGGCATTGGATTGCCAAAGTATTGAGAGAGGGAATAAAAACTCCTACTGTAGTCTATTGCTAGGGTAACCAGACGTCAGTAGCTTGAGAATGCTTTATTAGAGTTCAGACATCATAGGAAAATTGACTATCAACAACTTTACAGTTAATTTGAGTTATAATAAAAATGTAACAATCAGTAGTATTCCTTACGTTCATGCTAGCTCTCCCATCGGGTATCTTTGGGGATCGGTTTTCCGACACAGCGATGCTCGTGTCCGATCAATATTTCGGACCCATTCACAACGTGCAAGACACTGGTAATTACCGTTCGGTCACTTTCAGCTTTACCAAGGTATACATACTTCTGATCAGCGGTAAAAACCACCACAGCAGCCATTCCTCCGGCTAATATTTGTATGTTGTCCATGGACACAATAGACATGCTGATGCCCACAATATCTTCTGCCAAGAGTTTCGCTAATCCTTCACGGCCAATAGGGTTGCCGGTACTTCGGACCCACAAAACGTCGTCGGTAAAGTACTGACGAAAGAAAGCCTCCCAACACTCCCGGGAGGATTTGCCGTACCTAAAAATTGTGTCATAGTCTTCGTAGTAGTCCTTCATGTGTGATCGTATTCGTTCCTCGGTCAGAGTGAACGAGGACGAGGAAGAGCAGCTAGCATGCGTTCTTCGGGAGGGTGAAGTGCAGTGAGATTGCACGTCGTCGTCATTGACATTGTCATCGTCGCCCAACAGTAGCTGTTCGTTTTCGAAGCGGATCACTCCTGGTTTACTGTGCAGATCAAAGTCATGGTCTTCCATTTTTCTCTTGTTCTCTTTCAACTTGTCTGTGCCAGAATGTTGATTCTGCTTCCTGTTCTCCCGTCGACTAGGATTTCCTTTAAAGGGAAGTACATCTGCACTAACCACAATTGGGTCATGTTGTTGTCTGCTGCTACTGATATTGCCCGTCACTGCCGTCTCGACACTGTTATCGGAACTGTCGGAATCGTCGTCGTCGTCGTCGTCGTCTTTGGGACAGTATTCGATAGTATCCACCGGCTCTTCCTCCAAAACAATCCTATAGTCGGAGCTAATGCAGCTAATTTCACTTTGCGGGCTGTCGTGAACTCCATCTTCTTTGGAATGCAGCGGCGCATGATCCTGAAAAAGTTCTTTGGTTTGTGAGTAATCGGAAGGCTGGTCTTCCTTGCTATTGCTACCGCTAGGAGAAGAGTCATCGCCACAATCACTGTTGGCAGGCTCGAATTCGATCGAAGGTCTGCGGACAGGACGACGAAGCGAACAAGCAGAAGATGCTGTCGATGACCGCTTGGTGCTTGCATTAGATCGCGTGGTTCTCGAACTGATAGAAGAAACAAAGAATGGATTGGTAAACTTAACATCCTTCGTCGACCCAACAGACACTGATATAGAGCCAGAGACGCTTGTCATAGCAAACCCTCTTTGGCACGGTGTCTCTGGAACCGAAATCTTTCGAGTGCAGCAGTTGCAGGTATCTATACTATCGTACATTACTGATTCTCGATCTGGGTATTGTGTGCTTGCCAAGGCTGCTGTTATTACTGTGTCTCTGTTTATGTCCATTCTTTACTGTTTACTATTCACTGTCTTCTCTTCTACGGGGAAGTTGTTGTTCCGGAGTGTGTTGGTTGCAGTCTTAGTGGCCGAGCGCAGCAATTATCAAGCCTGAATGCAGGATTGACTTCTATTATTATTTTTAATTTTTATCAATCCCATATTGTAATAGTTACTGGCACTGAACAAGATTGGGAATGAAATCTTGGGTTACGTGATGGTGAACCAAAAAATCTGTCGTACAGTACCAGTACCAGGTGAAGAACACCACAAAGGAGAGTAAAAACTCCGACGTTTTCGCCCATTGATACTGGTACCAGGTACTGTACCAGGTACCGGTACCTGGTACCTGGTAGGCAAGAACTGGCCTAATACTGGTAAGTAGAGTATCAATATTTACAAAGTTTGACCATTGAAAGTACTGCCTTCCGATAGTATATGTCGATCAAGCTACGCTACTACTAGTAGTAGCAGCTGCCTATTCATCAGTTGTTAGATACCAGGTACCACTACATCAGAGAAGAGCACCCTACGTATGGCAGAATTTCTCTGTAAGGGTTACAGAGATATCTGCCATGCCCGGGATATTTTACATAACACAAATCTTTTATTTTCTCTAATATAGCATTTA
>Ga0100402_1004365_pt1 | contig 14964 bp, 22 predicted proteins | sample CryGeyme20150102_FD_80419 | JGI IMG/M metagenome (GOLD analysis project Ga0100402, IMG submission 80419) | Groundwater microbial communities from Crystal Geyser aquifers in Utah, USA - Crystal Geyser metaG 2015-0102 | ecosystem: Environmental > Aquatic > Deep subsurface > Groundwater | place...
AGCTAAAGATGGGCCAAGGATCACAACGGAAAGCCCACCAGAGAGACCACCAAAGTGGTCAGTATGTGCAAGTTTATCCTGGAACTGTCACTCTTTTAGGGCCTCGGAAGAGATTACTGCATGAAGACAATGGTGCTTAGCGCCCTCATGCTTGCCGATTCTGTCCTTAAGACCAAGTCTGAGAACAAAATGCTGGAAGCTGAGCGAGAATCGATCATGAAATGTTTCAAAGAGATGTGCCAAGCTTTACAGAATGCTGGTCGAGCTGGTCTGAAGCTAAAGGCAATAAAGAAGAAATTTAGCCAAGAGAAGTACGTGGGAGTTGGCAAGTTCAGAATTGAGGCCAGATGATGTCGATAATTTAGTGCTAATATCATTCACAATTATTAATATGAACCAGATCACAACAGACCTCCAATAGACCAAAATAGAATAAAGCAGAGAAGCAGAGGAGCAACACATCGAAGGACAGGAGAAATATAAAATCTTTAGCGAAGAGGATCTGGATAGGGTCGATGCTATGAAGAAAAAGATCATAAGCAAACCTATTGGCTTTCTCTTGACGACTACCCTTCTGGCCTTTGCTGCTAAAAAGTTGAACTTGAGAAGAATGTTAGCCAATCCCCTCAAAGATTAATCATAAATGGTCAAAAATGACAAATACTGGAGATTTGCGACCTACAACGTCATTGTATTGGGCACCGTAATGACAGGAGCAGTAGCCTTCCTAACAAACGAAGCCAACAAGTTTATCCTGTACCAAAAGTACGAAAGAGAGATCGCCCAGTATACAAAGTGGAGAAGTGATCGTGAGCTAAGAGCCTACCTCAATAGAACCAGCTAACTCGATCTCTGATGTAAATATTGTTTATTGCAAAGTTGATTGAATCAGGCATGGGACAATGGGGTTTTTTTAAAGGAGCGAGTCACTGTGACTTCAGTTTGTTTGAGGGTGGATTTCTTCTTCGGCTGAGTCTCAAGGACCTTTGAGGGAAAGGTTAACTTTTTCTTCATCATTTTCTCGTCAGAGTGTTCGATATTTTCATGTTATTTGTGCTACATAGCCTTCTTTTGCGAAGTCTTCGGCACACTCTTTTTTTTGGAGGACTTTTCTTTGAGCAGAGTCATTGATTTGATTTTTTTACCAGAGTACGTAAGTTCTTTGTTTCTGGGCCTTATTTATTTTGAGTCAAATTCTTAAGTCAAAGTGAGGTCTGCTGGGTCGTTGAAGGTTCGAGAGGACAATGTATTGAGTATTTTATTGGAGTTGAAAATGTCTGATTGTTCTTTGGCATTCTTTGTGTACACTATTCCGAGCCAAACTTCTTACTTCTTCTCAAATGGCTCTTCCTTATTTTCAATAAGCTTCAAAGCTGAATGTATTTCTCCTTCCAGTGTCTACTCTCTCCTGTGCAGTGGTGGTTAGAGTTCAATATTCATGAACGGGTTGTGACTTTCATCCTCTTATTTGACAAAAGCTCGGTTGAGGGTTGAATGGAAGCTACCAACACTGATGCTTGGCGTAAATTCACTCAATGTGCTTTCTTCAAGTTACTTACTTTTGTAGTGAGTGATCTTTTTCCTCAGCTAGTGATAATCTCCCTGATAGAGTAACATTTCCAGGCTTTAGAGGACAGATCTGTGTCTCTGGACAAGGGCCTGCTTCTAAGTGTAGAGTTGATCGATGTGCTTCCGTAGATATTCTAAATTTTACTCTTGCTGCACTGCTCGAAGCATGTACTCTTGGATATCTACCCTCACTGAACGAATGTCTTCCTGGATGTTGAGCTTATTCTTTGTCGGCTTGTCCAATCTACTTTCAACTCTTTCCAGTAAATTCAGAGTGTTTATCAGTAATTGCTCTTGACTCATCTCTTGCTTTATTAAAATTTGAATTTTAACTATTCGTTAGCCTCATCAATAACATTGTTCAAGTCATCTAAGAATGAAAATATTTGAGTTTGATTGAGGGTGTTGGGCCAAGGATCAATAAAAATATACTAATATTTATTGTTAAAATTAACAGACTGTCCACATGAAAAAAATAAAAAGCACAGGAAAGGTTGGCCGCTCCTCTTTTTTCGATAGAATCAAAACAGACACCCACGAACAATCGATGAAAGAGAACGTTAATATCAACCACATCAAGCAATCTAGCTACAAGTTGGACAGGAGCAAAAGTTATCGGAAGGATCACTCTCTTTAAAGAAAAGTCCCTATTATTTCTAGCCGTACTCAGGAGCACAGAGATGATACATCTTTTCGAGGAGGTGCGTCAAGGGGAAATACTGTTAGCTTGACGCCCCATGCATTCACCACAAATGTTGATCACCACAATAAGAACAAAGAGGAAGATATAGGGAAATCTTTCAGAGAATTGTTCGGGATACTTCAAATTAGCAAAAAGAAAGATGCAGTTTCTGAACATTTTGACTCGAATAGTGAAACTGTCCTAAATCTAGAGTAGTAGAAATCAATCCTCGACCTGGTGAAGGTAATGTGGTCAACAGTCATCAAAATGAAAGATAATTCCTACTTTAAAGAATAAACAGCCAAGATAGAGGGGGTCCTCAAATCGATCGTCTTGAAATTGGCTAAGCCCAAGCTTTCAATTCTGGAAGAGCATTCAAACATGAGCTTCAAAGTGCCTCCATTCAAGTACAGCTCTCCTGGCAATATCATCAGCATCAGAGATGAATCAAAACCTCAAAGCAAGTAAAAAGTTGAGCCAAGCTATCGACAATGCAGAAAAAATGAGGAAGTCCCTGGATAAGAGCTTGAATTCAAGAAAATAATGTATATTTTGGAAGAAAGTCATAAGTTGTCACTGAAGGATGAAGAACCCCTGATTTCAGAAGCAAGAACAGTCAGCTAAAAGAATCACCCTCAACCTCACAACTAACTCCTGAACTTTTTTAACGAAGGCCCAACTCTTCCTCTGAAACGCAATAAAAGTCACCTATCCTCATTCGTCAACAGCCAAAGTACCCGCACGAATGGAATCATTGTATATGAGCAATAGAAGATCTAGGATAGCGCCAGTGACCGCCTCTTTCTGAAGAATATAGTCAAGAAGGCAAAGAGCAACCGATCTGACAAAGAAAATCATCCCGTAAAGCTGAAGACTGAAGGATGTTGCTAAACAGCCAGCAACGGACATACTTTCTCCAGTTTGTCCATATCTGAGGCTCAATCATCCAAAACAGCCAAAAGCCATCAACTTTCCGATCAGTATTTATCTTCGATAATATCTGACTCTGTGGAGCAGCCTTCTTTGTCTTGCAATACATCTGTGCATCTCGCTTCCCGTTCTTCTGAAAATTATGGAACAAGCGAAAGAGAGAAGACGGTGGATATTGCTGAGGATAGCGAATCCAAGAGAGCAACTCTGAACAACATAATAAGCATGCTGAACAGCAAGTACAACAAAAATATCAAATTTGAGCCGAAGAAAGGAGTATGATATTCTATTGCCAGCTGATTAATATAATTACCCTATGATTCAACGTCCTCAAAAACATCGACAACTCTTTACTTCCTCTAATTAACACATCCCAACATTCGAAGTGAAATAATACATCAAGCCAAGTCACTCAAGTCATAGCTAGCATCCTCAGCTAGACTTCGGGACCCTCAATGAATTCAAATTAGACGATCTGATCGACATCCGAAGTGACGGGTTCACTGAATACAGAAAATTTAGACTGGCCTACGTGGAAGAGAACGCAGTACATCTGGAAGCAGAAGGGCTATAGATGCTGGAGAGATACGGCAAGAGTGAGTTGGCCTTTATAGGCTTGTACGGCAGAAGTGGGGCCGGTAAAAGTTTGATGTTGGATAAAATTGCCAACTTGTGCTAGATCGAAGGCAGACATGTACCGACTTCTTGATAGCTTAGTTTTCGCATGAAAGGGGCAGACATCACCCGAAGGGTCTTTACATGGGCAGCGTGCCTTTATCGAAAGGAAGTCTCAAAATATTCACTCTCGACATTGATGGGTATGAGGAACAGTAAAAAGATAGCTACTTCTAGCTGCTTGACCTTATGCTACTTATGAGTTCGGCCTTTGTGGTGCTTTCTGGAAAAAACGATACTGCATTTGAAGAAATGTAAAACATAGGGAGGCATGTTGCCAAATCGAGGAAAAGGTTTAGAGATGATTCCGATAGGTTACCTACATACTGGCCTGAGAATCTATACTGTTTGTTCAGAAGCAAAATAGTTCTCAGTAAAAGCTTACAAAACATTTCCTAGCTATTCGATGAATTCAACTTTTCCTCCATCGGCGACGCCATGGATTCAAAGTCAGCCAAAGAGCACAAAGATACAGACCTTCTCGAGACAGAACTCAAAAAATATGGATACAACAAAAAACTTCTTTCTGAGGTATACATAGGTCGCATATCGAGTGTGATTCGTGACATTTACTACAAGTTGGAGGTGAAATCCTATATGAACTTCAGATACACAGGCACCAATCTGGCTAAGTTAGCAGTGAATGCTGTTCAGTCCCTCAATCTAAAAAATCAACTCATAGTTTAAAAGGTTTTCCTCAAGTCCATGAAATAGCTATACGTGGAGGCATACAACTATCACACTCAGATGTACAACCAATGCCTTGTCGAATATCTGCAAGATGAGGAACCCTTGGAAGTTGACTATTTGATGAAGGTATTTTAGCAGTGCAGCTAGGAAATTTTGGGGAGCTTCAACCAGTTGAAAGTCAATGAGGAGCTCCTTGAGTTGTACAATTAAAAATTGGAAAAATACATAGGAGAGAAGGAAAAATGTGTGATTGAGATCAATAAGAAGAAAACCAGGAAAAAAATAAAATAGAACCTACCTTCTGCCAAATAAATATAAAAAATTGATTAATATGCATAACTTGTAACCAGAGCCAAGAGTTTAAACAGAAATGATTAACAAGTGTTGGCCTAAACCATGTCAAAATATATCCTCTCAGACATGAAATCTATAGATAGCTATAAACCTCAGATTGATCCTCTGCTAGTTCAAAAATCTGTTGAATACTCAAACGAAATCGAGCTCCGTCGAAGTTAGCTGGATCAGATCGTTCGGGATAAAGCTATCAAATCGAGGCAAATCAGTAACAACTAGGCTATCAGAAGTACACTATAAACTAAGGAGAGAAAGTTAGACAACCAGCTTGAGATACTCAGATCTGAGCTGCCTTTGGCCAACTCTGTTATTGAATCAGCAAGAAAATCAAAAAGCATGGAAAAACTGAGAATTTAATAAATTAAACTGCAGAAGGGAGTAAAGCGGAGACAGAAAATCATTGAGGATCTTAGGTCGCAATCCAGCAACATCAGCAATCAGACTGAGACGACAAACTAAATGATTGCTCAGCTCATGCGCTAAATTGAGCTCAAGCAGGCTCAGCAGAAGGAACTGGCAGGTGCCCTTTCTCCCCAAAAGACCATGACCTCCATCCAAGTCATCCGCAGCCACACATCTCTTACTTCAGGAATGTCCATCCGTAAGACCCAATCGAGACCTTTCAAGAGCAATAATGCAAACATTCGAATCGTTCCCTCCTCTAAGACATGATATACATTTTTACTATAGATTTATAGGGTCAATAAGAAAATATCAGAAGCAGTAGTCATGCTGCTGGATGGCAATGGAGGCAATAGCATACTGGTAGGTTGTTAGATGGCTCAGACACTCCAGAAATAGAAGGTTGTTGCTTTTAGCTTATTTGTCATATATCTTGCATCTTTCGGCAAAATATCGATTATACTGCAACTACCTCAAGATTTTTAGAAGATGGGTCATGAAGTAAGATCCTCTGACCTTTTTTGTGATCTGTTTTTCCTAGCTATCTTCCTGTTTGAAGTAATCTAGAATCAAGTCGATCATGTGTTTGTAAACCTCATCAAAGGAGTAGTGTAATTTTTAATGATTTTCTCTCATTATCTGCTCCAACTTCCTCCTCACAAACAGCAAATCTATCATGCCTTGAGTACTCGTAATTCCTGGACCGTTCAGCTCTTCAACATTGCTGACCATCGCCACCCACGCATACTTTGTGAGTTCCTTGATCTTGTACTGACAGAAGTCATTGGTCTTGATTGTGAGGGTATTCTTTGTGATAAGCTTGAGCTAACTTTCGACAAATTAGGCCCAACACCAGCCGCAATATTCCATCAATTTACTCCACTGCCTGTTGATCTCGAAACAGCGGAGCAGGAGAAGATTCGTCTCAAATTACTCTCTGGAAAATGTACTGAAGATATCAGCATTCATCGTAAACAGAAGCAAATATTTCTTCAACCTCTAAAGATTTTCGTTGCACAGAGAAACAGCCTGGTCGATTCTGCAAAGAGCCAAATTTATTTTGATCCTTTTGCGGTACAGCTCCATGAAAGATGGACTGATGTTGCTAATTTTGAGGTCTTAAGGGGATATTTTGCTCAATAACTCAGCAGCTGTATTGTAGAGATCCAGAGAGGTCTCGTATTTTCCCATCTCGTAATGTATGTTGGCAGTCACAAAGGCCCGTTGCCAAATGCTTTGCCATTATTAGAAAAAAATGCTACCGTAGCATTTGATACTCATTTGGAAAGCCTTCAAACTACAAGCGATACTGTCTGTACTTCTACCCATTTGCAGGCTCAGTTGAGTCAGCATATCATATAGATCTATTAGTAAAGGATGCTCCTTGCCCCAAATCAGGGCTCTCTGCAACTGTTAATCAATGTGTCGGGAAGCTTGAGTCTTATTTTTGAATTTTATCAACCATTTGATGCCAGTGAGGGATTAGATAAAATTGTATTTGGTGAGGAAAGATGAAGTAGGACGATATATCAGATTATGATAAAGTTGGCAGTTTTGAACTTCGAGAGGAGACTGTATTTTTTATTAATATGGGCCTTGGTAGCAACTAAGCACTACTTTGACCTTTTCCAAATCATGAATTGGCAGTAGCTTGTAAATATATGACTGACTGTAGGGTATCTCACTCGAATGTGTCAACATATTCACAACATCTTCTTTCGCTAACCTGATCTTTTCCACTTTCACATCGAGAACTTCCTAGCATAACTTTCTGTAGCTCTAATTGAAAATAAGATACTGATACTGTTAAATTCGATGGCTGAATAAAATATTGAAGTTCTGAGAGCTGAAGTCGACTTCTTGCCAATACTGCTCATAGATGCTCTACAACATGGTAATATCGGCCCTGTGTTTGATTTCAAGATTCATTCCAAGCTTGTAGAAAAGAGAAGCCAAAATGTATGAAAAGTCAAAATGTTAGTTAGATTATACCACAAACTGCTTTTATGAATATGTTTGAGGATTTCGAAGAAATTTGCATATCTCAGCAATAATGACAGTTGTTATATCTTTCTTTAAATTCTTTTCCAACAAGAAGGAGTGAATATTGTACCTGATTTTTTCCACAATTATATCTGACATAAGTTAGCTGAATGCTCTCTTCTGAGTTTACTCATGGCCTCCTTTCTGTGCCCTGGCATACAACTCTGGTAACAGACTCATGTTCAGACCTATCTTTTCTAGTAAAGTGGACAGTTCTACACAAGATAAAATGTGAGCCTTTTCTACTTGTTCAATCACCTCCGGCAATAGGTGAGCGTCAATATGCTCCTCTATCGATTGGAGATCGAGGTCATTGGTAATATTTCCCTATTTGATGAATTTGCTTATATATGACCAGCTTACAAAAGAATTTTTGAACACTTTAGGCATGATTTAAGCTTTTATGATGTACAAAAATTAACTTCCATCCATTTGTAGCTCAACAAATTCACATTCTCTCAGAGTAATTTTTGTTTTGTTTTCGAGTTAGACGATTTTTGGCTCATGTATATCTTTTTAGAGGGTCAAAGACTCCTTGATTTTTTCAGGAATCAGAACAGCCTTACAGAAGAATTTAAATCCTTTCATTTAGAGGATGCAACACAGTGGAACATTCACCTTCTCTAGTTGGCCGTTATCGTTCGATAGGCAGGTCAGAATATAGTCAAAGCTTCGAAACTACAGCTCCATCTATCTTTCCTTCTATTTCAGCTCAGAAGCTCTATTATCTCCAACGAACATGAAATAAGAATATTCCACAAACTTCTCCTCAAGGACATACAAATCGCTAAGATTCTTGTGAAAGAGATGCCAATCCTCAAAATTACTGGTTAGTTTGTTTAAGTACTTTACACAGTGCTCCAGAAAGGATGAATAGAGTAAACCACGCTCGTGACCGTTTGTGGCTCTTAGCCAACTCAATAACCATTTTTAACTCTATGGCTGTAACTGAGATGATGAACTTTGAGCTTTTGATTGACTTTAACTGATTGGGTGGCTGTGCCTGTTTGCTTTGTTTTTGGCATGAGCTGCATAGGCCTGTCTTCTCTCCTCGAGAAGAGCTGCCCTATACTGTCGTTAACTCTCCTCATAGCTCGCTGTAAACCTCCTCTATTTGATGCTTCTGTCAGGGGGAGATGTATCTTTTTTCGAGGATGGGGTCTTTGGCTTAGGCTTAGGAGGAAGCAGCTAAGGCATCTTATTTACCATTATCTTACTGGACCCCAGTTATAACTGTTGAGTGGGCATTTAAAGTTTAAGCTATGACTCATCTGTAGCTTCTTTTCTCCTTTGTAGAACCTTCTGGAGCTAGGTTGGTTCACTTTGTTCATCGAAGTTTTTTATGAAGGCTGTTTTTGACTTAGACCTATGCTGAACTTCAGCTGCCTCAATAATCTTTTTCAGTTGGATTTATTATTTGTCTTTAAAAATTTCCTCTTTGGCCCGGCTCTCAACTAGTTCAGAATTAGAGCTTCCTTCTACTTTGATGGAGTAGACTGAACTCAACCTTCCTTCTATTTTTATCTTTTCTTCCTTTTTGCGAGAATTCCTCAGCGAGTCTGATCTTTAGCTTGACTTGCCTCTTTTCTGTAACTCTTTGATTTATGATATGAATGGAGTGTCTATCTTTTTGCCCTTGTTCTCGTATGCTTCTTCCATCATGTGAGCCAATGTTCTCTTGAGCTGTTTGGCACTGATATACTGATTCTTTCTTATCTGTTCAAGAACAACTCCAAACTATCGGACCATTTTGCGACTTCCCATTGTCAAAGACCATTGTTTTTTACCACTTGCGTCGATACAGGAGATCAGAACCTACCCGATGCCTGTTGTTGGTTGGTAGCTAATTTTGGAACTCGGATCAAGTTTAATGACCTACTTGGGAGCTTTCAGCTGAGTGAGGGATTGAAGAGGTAACTGTGGAATATCGCTGTAGTATCTGAGTTCCTTGCTTACACTGTCTAACACCAACAATCTTTAATGTAAGAATATGCCAGAGTTAGACTCCTTGACAGCCACGCAGTAGGCTACAAACTCCTTTTATCGATCAGGATATGCTAAAAAGCTGATCTAGTGCCTGAAGGTTCTCGGCTGCACTTGTTAATATCTTTGTGGTGGAGTCGAGTGGGTGTTATTTCTGCTTCTTCTTTTGGATTGCTCTGAATCATAGTAGGCCTGGGTCGATCGCTGCATGGGCGTATTAACTTTGGGATTGTTTGACTCGTGAGATACTTGTTGGGCATCGACTGACATATAGGGATTGTTGGTATGCCTTGTTTCATAATTTTGAGGGGGTGACTGCTTGTCCTCGGGAGAGGAGCGCATGTATTTTTTAATAATAAAAATATAAACTTGATGAATGCCACAACGATAATCATACAAAGATGAAGTTGGGTGAAAAATGTCGAATGATGACTCCTATCTCATAGGCTATCTTCCTGCAAGCCGAGTCAGGTAAAAATTTAACAAATCCTTCCTTACCCTTCTTCTTGTCATACAGCTTCACCCTCACATGATCGTCTTCCAGAACCGTGACTGATAGGAAAGTATCGCAGTGGAGCTTCTGAACAAGTTTCTTCTTCCTGATGTCGTAGATGAAAAAATATTCGTATGAGACTGAATATAATTAAATGTACGTAAAAGGAAAGGCTTAGAGGATTCCTTTTAGCCAATCAACTGGTAGTGTCCGCACCAGCTTAAGTCTACATATCGCTCATCTTCGTCAGCCAAAATACGGATCAGCTCAGCTAATTCGAAATCGTAATTTCTGTACTCTTTGTAGAAATTGTAAAAAGGCCGGGGATTGTGCTTTCTTCTGAATTTTTACTTACGCTCGTCACTGAAAAATTATGGAGTGTTTTTGATGCCTTCTGCTGTCTTGGAAGCAGCATCTATCACTCCTGAAATTGGCTTGATAACCAGACCACCGAGTCCCTTGACGGCTCCTAAAAGGAACCCTGGGAGACCATTTCTCTCTGCTCCCTGAACAGGTTGAGTAACCAGCCCTGTAAATCCATTTTTGAATCCGAAAGCAATACTCTTTCCTCCATTGAAGAGCCCCCCAATGATATGATTGCTTCTGTCATTTTTTATCACTTCTCTCTCCCGAGTGAAGGTTTTGTCGTCATCAACCAAAAGAGTGATGCCGTTGCTGATCGACCCCGTTAGTGATTAGACGGTGTTGAAAGCTCCGCTAATGCTTTTGGACAGCAGTGAGCCTGCTCCTCGCAAAGCCCCACCGAAACCTTTTAAGGCACTTATTTAAAATCCTTCAGCAGGCAGTTACACCAAATCTTTGACTCCTGATCCCACCTTCTGCACAAAAGTGATAGGACTTCCCAAAATAGCCAAATTTCCAATCATGGGGAGAATCATCTTAGACATGCCATCCTGGTAGTGTTTGACGAGATGAGAAAAGTAAGCTCCCATGTTCGGACAACTGAATTACCTGATGACCAGTCCTTCAGCACTGATAGGACATTCGTTGATACTGGACAGCGTTTTCAGCAGTCTACCACCCCATTAGTTGACATGCTTGAATGTTATGTTGCTTCTCAGGGGATGGATGACTCCTTCTCTGAAAAACAAACTTTATTCAGGATCTGGTAAATTTTTATTAAACATTTAGATAGTCCTGATATGATCGTAAAACCTATTGTTGAGCTGAAGAATTTTGTGGAAGTTTTACTGTAAAATTTGAAGTTCTTCGGAGGTGACTGTCAGCCAAGATTTGTTGATTGATATGCCAATGTAGTGGATGAGTCGGCTGTTGGTGCCTGACCTGTTGATCATGAAGTTGATGAAGTACTTGGCTTCCTTTGTGTGAACTGACTCAAAAATGACAGGATAGAAGGCTTCATATTTGAGTTAGTTTTATATTCTGCAGTGCCCTACTATCAGGTTCATATCGTTGAAGTCACGATTTCCCAGCAGCTCCATGTTGATGTCTGTGAAGTTAACATGTATTATTTCCTTCCTGACCGGGCCAAACATACCGATGAAGCTGATGCCAATTTGGGGTATTTTAAGAAGATATTCATAGGTATTCTCCTCCTCTAACACGTCATTTTCTCTCTGCAACTTCAGTTTCTTGATATTGTTCTCGAAGCACAGTATCAGCCATAGCTTATTAGTTATTTTTCTTTTTTAGTTGCGAACCATAATATTCTTTACCTCGATGCTGGTCTCAAAATCTTCGAAGGTCTCAACGTCGCAGTGCATTCCATTGAATTCGGGAAGGGAGTGATCAAGTTCAACTTTGACTTGAATTTTATGAGACTAGAGTGGCAGTTCATAGCCGAAAGGTTTTTCCTCCTGATAGGCAACATTGAAAATGAACTCTTTGGGGAAAGAATGTTAATGGTCCAGGTGCTCGTCCATGATCGCGTGCTGATAAACGAGCAAGTTGCTGCCCTTTACATCATTTTTTATCATGTATTTAGGAGAAGGCAGCACGATATGGATAAAGGTAACTGTATTTGTCTTTTCAATCTGAATCGATAAAATTCTATAAGTGATGGGGTCTGACATCTTTCTAAGCACAATCGACTATGTGCTTTTCTCGATTGATAACTAGCCGGAATATCCCCAAAAATCAGTTCCATCATATAGAGCCAGCTTGATCAGTCTAGGCTTGGTTTTGTTTTCCCACACAAAGGGTATGCGCTGATATGGCTCCAAAGAAATCGAATTGCATGATTCGACCTGACTGATTTTAATGAGCGACTTGGTGGCATTGGAAAGCATATACTGAGGTGTAATCTAAATGACAGTTCTGAACTCACTGAGCTTCTAATTTTAGAGAGGTGAGAGGTAGGAGTATACAGTGAAGGGGAGAAGAGATTTGTTGGTTTAGAGGATGAAATGACTCTTGCCGATATCAGTTTTGATCGTTTGTCTGCTGGATTATTTGCCCATGGATACTTTGAACTTGAAATCGGTATCTGGCAGGAGATAGACCATGCAGTTGTAATCTTCAGTGTTGTGCTTGTGGCAGTAGAGCTTATTGATGCTTCTATACTCCTTCTCAAACTAAAGGTGCAGCCCGTAGTAATCGACCACATAGCACTCCGCAAAAATATAATATTCTTTCTGTTTCTCGTTCTTCTTCACTTTCAATATTGAGTCCTTGTAGGGGATGTCCTGAATCTTCAACTTCTATGAAATGCCCACATACTCGTTGGGCTTCACCATCTTCCCGCATATCTGCAGAGGAATTGGCGAGTAGTTGTAAACTATATTTTTCTTCATGATCTTCAGGATACCATCTTTGCCAATATATCTGTAGTACTCCGTGCTTTTCTCCTCATAGAGAGACACTTTCAGTTCGTTATGGATTTCCATGGGCAGAGTGTAGTATTGGTCGTGGTCGAAGGGTAGAGCGTTGACCTGGCACTCTCCGTCGAAGTAGTGATAGACGTATTTGCTGCTCTTTATCATCAGGATCTTCTTGCAGTCCTTGATCTCGGGTTTAATAATGATTATTGAGTGAGTGTTGAGAATTGGATTAACTCCTTTGATGGCCAGGCGGGGCATTATTTCATGCTCTTTGACATGACTAAAGGTGATATTTTTGATAGCCATGAAGGCGTGTTTAGGGTGGACTATTCTGAATCCGATAAAAATTTCCGGCTCGTTCTATTCATCATAGTCAGTGATTTCATATTCGTAGTCGATCTGCTAGTTGTGTGGAATTTTCCTTATAAGCTGGTTCTTTTAACTGAGCAATTAGATGAGATAGCCAGTCTCGTTTCTGACGATGTAATGGGAGATGAAGGTCAGAGGCTCAATATCTTTTATTTAAACGGTGTATTTGTTTTCCTCCTCTTCCGATTGCTTCTTCCAGGCTGAAGCAGTTTCCTTCAGGGTTCCGAATATTTCCCTAGATATGTTGATCATGATAGGACCCTATGTCTCCAAAGACCCGAAGACGTTGTTGTTTTCCTGGTAGTAGATGAGCTTATGGAAGAAAAGGTTGACCTTCTCGACCATAGGTTCCCATCTGAAGATTTGATTGTTGAAGTAGTAAATAGCAATATTGAGGTCGCCCTTAAGAATGTCCTTCTTGAAAGTGTTACTTTTCCCCAAATTGACCCTGTTGATTGTCACCTTCAGAATTGGAATGAATATGTCTCTTCTTGCGTTCAGCAAATAAAAAGATAAATTTTAAATATTCAAGTCCAAGCTTTAGAGACTACTTGACTCAGTCTCCCTAGATGGATCCAGTTACGACAGCATACGTTTGCCTGTCTTCTCGTAAAGGTAGTTGATATACTTGCGCTCCTCTGCAACCTGAGATAGGATGCTCATCATCAGAATTATATCTTTGAAGGAAACCTTCACCAGCCAGTGATCAATCGACATCACTCTTTTTGCTGCTGTCTTTATGATGCAATGATCCTCGTCTGCTACCTTTAGGAATCTCCTGTCCTCAAAGGTGAAGGTGAACTTTTAGACTATTTTTCGCTTGGCTGCCGAAGTTGTCCAAGCTCTGTAGACCTCAGTGTTGAGGATGGCACTCATCGTGCTGACTGCTTCCATTTTTTCAAAATCTGCAAATTTCAATTCAGTTCTTTTAAGCTTATTTTGGTATTCCTGAATGGTCTCATCTCTTCTTCTGTGGAACTTGTAACAGAGGACTCCTTCTAACACGAAAGTTCCCATTCCAAACTTGTGATTGAGGACATCTTTTATAACTTTTGGACTCGTTTTTTTCTTCCTCAGCTGCGAAGCAACATAATCGACATCCTCAGCCACAGAGGCATTCATGCGACAAACTGTGGCGCAGAAGATGAGCTCAGGAACAAATTTGTTGACTTCTGGGAAAATCCAGTCCTCGACAAGGGTATACTCAAATATAAGCTGGAGTAAGCCTGTACGAACCGTCATGTTCATTTCTGTCACGTTCATGTTGATGATCTTCCTTCCTGTGGTCTTGTTCTCCACAACAATATCTGTGCTGGTCTTTCCAAACTCCTCACCACAAAGAGACATCAGGTCGTATTCTTTGGGCTATTTTTCTCCATCTTTGTACTCAAAGCCTCTGAACTCAGTCAGCCCCAGTGAGATGCTGAAACTGCTATCCAACTGTTTGGTCCTTTTGAACTCCATTGTGAAGTTATAGATACTGGCTTTGAACAATTTCCATATTTATTATGTATTTTAGCTGGCATTGTAATCTGCAGTCATATGCACTTCTGGCACTACGACCTGATAAACTATTGGTTTGGGGGACAGAAGTTTTGTTACTTTGAAGTTATGAATGAAGAGCTCGTCACATTGATCATCAAAGGTGAAGTTGAAGTTGACAAGTTTGTTGATGTTCAGATACTGCAATCTGGATAGATGAGGCAGGGTTATATTGGAAACCTTGTTGATTGTCACGAAAGAACGGTTGTAGTTTGACACCTCAGGGAACAACAGGTTGATTTCATCCTCAAAAAGCAGCTTGTTGAATTATACCTCAATTTTGAAAGGTTCAAACAGTTACTCCTCCTTGTGTTTGCTCTCGACCACCTCATTGAACCTGCAATCTGTTCCTTCAATTATATATTCCTCTTCAAAAATAAGATCTTTCAGCTGAGGATTACTTTCCCTCTAGAACCGTTTATTTCTCTTCA
>Ga0100402_1004386_pt1 | contig 14926 bp, 21 predicted proteins | sample CryGeyme20150102_FD_80419 | JGI IMG/M metagenome (GOLD analysis project Ga0100402, IMG submission 80419) | Groundwater microbial communities from Crystal Geyser aquifers in Utah, USA - Crystal Geyser metaG 2015-0102 | ecosystem: Environmental > Aquatic > Deep subsurface > Groundwater | place...
GAAGTCATAAGTGATTATCAATGTGATGCATGCAAGCAGAAAGCAGATGTGACCAAAAGTTGTCTGATTTAAAAGGTGCCCAACTACATGATTGTCCACCTACAAAGAATTTGCTTCAACTATGAAAAATTTGAAAACGAAAAGATCAACTCAAGACTTGAATTCCCTCTTGAACTCAACGTCTATAATTACACTGTCGACAAACAAAAAGGACAAGGAAATCCATAAGATTATCAGTTCATCCTTAAGGGCATCAATTTGCACTACGGGTCTGCAGAGTTCGGTCACTATTTCAGTTACATCAAGGAGTCAGAAAATAAATGGATTGAGTTCAATGACGAAAGAGTCAGATAATTCGACCCTCACGACATCGAGTTTGACTGCTATGGTGGAGAGCATTGGAGACGAGAAAGCCAAAGTGCATATATGTTAGTCTATGAAAAAGTTATTAGGAAGCCTATCCGCCTTGAGTTCAATTCTGTTGAAGAGCAAAATGAAGTTTTGAGCAAGTTCGGTCTAAGTGATTCTATTTATCAACCTCCAGAGAAGATGATCGGGGAAGAACCTATTTCCAAGACTGAAATTACTGAAGAGGCAGTTTAACTTGAAAGAGAGAAAGAGAAGGAACAGGAAAAGGAGAAGATGTAGGTGGAAGGTGAGGAGAAAAAAGAAGAAGCAGTCAAGAAGATCATTGTTGAGTTGGACTCTCACAGTGTGCCTCACTATGTCCCTGAAGACCTGAGTAACAAAATTAGCAAAGCCAATGAATAGTTCAGTTTCACTCTAAATCTTTCTAACGACGAATTCGCTCATTTCCTCCACAAAGTGCTGACAGTTGATCCTCCTGAAAACCTATCAACTTAGTTCCTAGAGCTCTGCTACGAATGTTTCAACTTGAGGACCACAGTCGATGAAGGATAAGGCATTAGTTTATCGGAATGGGCAGCAAAAAGATTCAAATAATTGATTGGAGGTCATGGCTGGGAGTTCCTTAAAGTATTTGGACAAAACTGGGAGTCTGATATTCTTTCGATTGAAAGGGCCACTAGAATCGGAATCAAGAATTTACTCCAATGTGTCATCATCGATATTATCAAATCAGCTTAAAACGAGGAAGATTCTAGTGAGAAGAACCAACTTGTTCGCAATTTCCTCTAAAGATACACGATGATGCTGAGCAGTGAAGTCGGTAAAAATTGGACTCGCTTCAAGGAGTACTTTGAAGTCTGGATTACCCTCATCAACGAATCCCCTGCAATCCAAAAATGGTGCATTGACATTCAAATGGTCTAGAGACTTCTTGACTTCATCATGGAATAATACTCACCTTTCTCAAAATCTCAAAAGAGATACTCACTGCGAAATATGCACTATGGAGCCGAATTCGAATATCCTCTTGAAGTGCTCACTCTCCTGATCCGAGAAAACTACCCTCTTTCTGAGCCTGAGCGTCAGTGCATGAAACATTACGCCTTTATGGAGAAGGTAATCAAATTTCCAACTGATCTCAACATGGTCGAATATCTCTGCAAAGATGATAGAGCTCTTTCTGAAAAATTCGCATATTTGATTTTGGTCGAGACAGGAAAAGTCACACAAAGCGATGAGATCAAACCGATAATATCGACTATTCACAAGTTCATTGATATAAAAGATGAATGGCAGGAGAATAGATTGACTTGGCTGATTGGATTCCCTCAGTGGGTTGAAAACCCTCGAACTATGTCTTATGGGATCTATGGAATTTATCCTGATCAAGATACTGTCGTGAACTACTTCTCGCCAATCAGAGCTCCTCCTCTAACTCAACAACTTATCAAATTCAAGAACAAAATGCAGCACGTCGGAGCTCTTCTGTTCTCCTTCCTCCTTCAGATTGAAGCTGATGGTTTCATCAACAACCTTGATGCTTTCCCTGGCGTTCTTGGTTTTGCTCCCAACTATACGTACTGGGGATCGATGTTCGTGGACACATACTATGACGATACTCACCGTTCATATATTTCCAAGCACTATACTGAATATGGTGATAGGTTGAAAGCTTTATGGGAGAACAGACCAAACCGACCTTTCATTCATCATCCTTTGTATCTCATTGGTCGTTCTGTATCTAGAAAGGTGGTCAAGGAAGCTCAGATTAGCGAGGCCATTGAGGTGGAGTATATTGATATCACTTCGAAATTACTTGAAGTTACAGAGTAGAACTCTTTCCTCAATAAGCGAAACATTAAAAACTTCAGTGGAAGTGATGACTTCAAAGTTAAGCTAACAAGCCCATATGGAGGTTCAAACTATCTCAACATCAACATAGACAGAAGCAATCTTTCCAGTGATGAAGATGAACCTCAAGAGAAACCTACTTCAAATCCTTTCGATAAAGCATTCGAAGGAGTGCTATTCAAACGCATCGTTGTCAAGAATTTGTCAGCTGATAATTTGCTAATGGTTGCCACTGTCAAAGCTGCTACAGTTGAGCCTAACTTCACACCTGCTAACTTCTAGGCTAGTTTCGAGGTCAAAGGAGAATCAGCATTTGTGTTCACCCTCAAGAAGAACAGTGTTGAAGAGGATTTCGGAGAATTTTCAGTCGAGTTGAAATTGATTGGGGCAGCAACAAAAGAAGGCTACTGGCCAAGGACCTTGATAACTGAAACTCCAGCATTAGGCAGCAATGGTGATGAGGAGCAAGAGGAGTAGGACATTTAGCAAGAAAGTTCGTCCAACGTATGGACCATCTGATCGCATATAATTAAATTCACCTAAGGAAAACCCCAAAAGCACCATTATTGAATGTATCATGTACCTAATGAATCCTATTTACAACCTTTGGCATTTTATAAAGCTAATAATTGTATAGCCCACATGGAAATAAAGCTATCAATTAAAGGAGAACACCTAGTCAATAACTCTTTAAGGCCAGGGCAGCATAAAAGATTGTCCTTTGATCATACACTCTACTCGCAGATACACAAAAAAATACTTAGGAAGACAGTCATCGAGAGACGGTATCAGGATTCGATCCATTCTCTTTCGTTGGCCCAGAACCCTCCGCAATCGACCACAAATAGAGGATTTCGAGGGAAGACTTTACCAAATTTTAGACAGGCTAGATCTCTTCCAAAGAGATCTTCTGCATCTGATATCAGAATAGAAAACAACGAGCGGATGCACACTTCATCTTTTGATAATGTTATGACCTCAGCTATAGAATAAAGGAAAATATGGGCTGGTCATACTTTTACGACAAGGCCCAATATGATGTGTAATTTAGACCTCTACCGCAAAGGCTTCAGGAGACGGTTGAAATCAAAGGATAGCAAAGTATAAGAATGTTGGGGTTTCACTCGTGCCAAAACTATAGTTTGATGATTTTTTGATAATGTAAGATTAATTATCATTGCGATTAAGAAAGATGCTTAAACAGGCTTAGTTTATGCCGGTGCTTTCGGTTGTGGTTGCTCTATTCTCTAATTTATTTGTTGGACTGTTTCTGATTAAAATGAGACTGTGCCCGTTTTTCTTTGGTTTTTATTTACCTGACCGATAAAATGCGAGGTCTTGCAAGGCGACTATCAAGTAAGTTAAGTTGTTTCGCCTCGGGCGAGATGTGAATATTGGTCCTCACATTCTTTGGCGGAGATGGTAGGGTATGTATGGTCTCATGTATGGATTCAACCGAGGTGAACTGTGTTGATGGCGGGTTTTGATATTTAATGGCAGCCTGTCTAAGATGATGTCCGTAGTGGAGGGTGATAGGGTTCTGATCGGTCGCATTGGTGTTGCTAACTTAGGAGAAGTCGATCCATTCAAGATGTTCCATCTACTTTCGAGAAACAAAACTGAGATCGATTGTTTATAATCATACCAGTAGTTAATAGAAAAACAGGCAACGATAGTAAATCATACTCTGAACATTTATCTATTATTTTTGTTGATTGTCGATAAAAAGTCACTGCTCATCTTTTTTAACCTTACACGGTTGAGATCGATCTTGGAGTCACCTCTGGGGGTCAAGGAATGGGGAGAAGTGCTTCTAGGGGATTTGGTGTCTCTGATCTCTTAGTCTGACATTTGGTTGATGTGATTGTGCATGGTCTCAAAATCTGTGGGGTTTCTTTCTATTACTGTTTTGAAGTTGCTCCACTGTTTGAGAAGCAACTGGTCTTAGGGAGAGTTGGCTGTGTGGTTTTAGTCTATGAACTTATCAAATTAGCGGTAGAGATGCTCGATCTTTTATCGGGTTGGTTGGTCGACTTTGTTGCTCCACTTCATCAAAATTGAATAATTATAAGATAGACCCCTTGATCCAGTAAAAGAATAATGTACGAAAAGTTAAAAAATATATCAATCAGAGGGTAAGTTACCCATCGCCATCTTCGTTGTTCCATGGACTGAAGCGCTAGTTGGTTTTGCTGGTTCTTCTCCTGTCTTTCCCCCTAAGTCTCGTACTACCTGCTACAAATCTCTTCTATTTCATGCCATAAGCATTCCAATTTTTGTAACGGTTGAAAGAGTCATGGATACTCATCGATTGCACCTCAAAATTCATGGACAAGTCAGGATCATAGAGAGATTCTAATTGTTTGCTTTTGTTCTTCATAGATAGTTTTACTTTAGGAGGGCTAGTGTGTTAAATTGAGGAGTATCGTTTAGAGTAACTGTGGCTATGTTGATTTTTTTATTTGTAATAGGTTTTACCCAACCGAGGGGAGATGGGGGTTGTGAAGATGATTTTATTTATTTTTTGGTTTTTGAAGTTGATTAAAGTCTCATTGATTATGCTATCGAGTTCCACTTCTACTTGACTTCTAAATGGAGCATTTACAGTTGTATTCAGAGTGGGTGACTGCAAGTATCGATGTGCTGGCTGAGAGTTCATGATTGGAGGAAACTCCATATGTACCATTTTAGAGGATTACTTTTAGTGCTTAGGATGTTTTTTTGCTCGAATGCGGTTGATGATCTACCTGGTCTCGTCGAATTTTTTACTAGCTCTGTCCATAATAAATATAAAACAGAAGACACATCACATCATCATTTCAACTTCCTATTATTCAGCAGTTCATCCTCATCCACTCGCGCTAGTCCTTTCAATGAGTTGTAGTCCAAGTGATTTATCTTGATGCCATAGTGCTCCAATAGTTCGTCTCTGATCTCACGCTCACGGATGAGTCGACCTGAGGTGAAGACATATTGGATGCCTTCGATCTAGATATCGATTAGCTATTGACGGGATTTGTGAGAAAGGAGGTAGTCGAGCTCGAAACAGCAGCAGACAGGTTTTTCGTAGATTTGGTATTATGTCAATTTAAGGGATCTGAGACGACTGCCGAAAAGAGATTAAAAGACTGAAGATTTTGTGGGTTAAAATTCTGGAATAATTTTTTATTTGCCCTCTAAACAAGGACTGAAATATTTTTTGTTGCCGGGTTTAGCCAGCAAATGGTGGATATTGCTGCGTCCTTGCGATCGCTGTTTGCAAAAAATCGTCAGCTATTTTTTGAGAGTAGGTGGTAGCTCGATCCGATACCCTTTGATCATCAGGTAGTGACAGTACAAATGCAAAGTATAGGCATGTTTACTGGAGCTGATCTTTTGCTGTTTGTACTTGATGGCGATCAACTAAAATAGTTGTTTGAGGAGATTGTTGTCCTAACATTGTGAGCAGATGTTGAACTTCACCATATCGATCAGATTTTCAAGACTTCCCATTTTATTGCGGATTATGTACGGTTTGAGGATATTCTCGTAAATATTTTTGTTGATCTTGCCTTTGAGTTGATAGGAGTCCATCAATCGGGCCATATCTTAGTTGCTGAGGATGGGACGAGAAGTGATGAGGTATTTCTATATCGAGTTCAGCCATTGATCAGTATCGTTCATATTTTTGATGTAGGTGTGCATGAGCCAGATCAGGTCAGAGATGGTGTATCTGTCATCTACCTGCAAATATTTTAGAAGATTATCGACATTATTCCTGACATAGGAGCCGTAGAACTTTCTCTTAAGGAAGTTTACAGGAATAGGCAGGATCTTCTCTATTTTTTTCAAAGTGGACAAATCGAGGTCATAGCTGGTCAGTCTTTTGTAGAAGTTAGAAATCAACTCTTTCTTGAATAAATCTTGGTCTATGATGCCATAAGGGTTCTCCCAGGTGTAGCTCATCTGAGAGAGAATGTCCACTAATGCCAGCATTTATTCTTCCCGTTCAGTCGACAGGAGATTGATGAGGATGGGCTTGTACTGAGGAATGATGTTGTACCAACCTACTATGCGATAGATCCATTCACTCGAAAGAGGAATTTTCTCCACTTACTCAACCAGTCTCTCGTAGCGCTTGAAATACTCTTCGACATAATTTTTTGACTTAAGGTCTTCTGGTTGCACCAGTTAGCCATGTTTGAGCTAGGTGCCTGATTTCAAAACATGTTTCCTAACTAATTCTAGTTATTGCTGTATCTTGAGCAGTGATTTGTCATAGGTCATCAGTATTGTTTTGGCATTGACTGCACTCTTGAAGTTAGTTAACCCTTGAGTGTGGTACTGACTATCAAGAAGAGCTTTGCGGATCTGGATGGAGTTATAGTTGAATCTAAGGCGAAGGGCTAGAGAGGTGAGTCCTCCTGTGTATTGTAGAAACATTAATCACATTTAGATTTTAAAATTGCCATAGAGTGAGTACAACAATCACAACCTTATCGATAGGTCGAAGGTATCTGTGCTCAGACGCTACTTCAATGAGGGCAGTAATAGATTGGCTCGACTTGTGCGGAGATTTCTGAAATTAGGCCTGTAAAAAGAACTGTCATAGCTGATTTAATATCAATGTACCTTTTGGCTTGGGTGAACTCTTTAGCGAGTTTGAATCTGCGGGTTTGAGATAAAATGGCATTAAAGGCCAAAACCACGGCAAGTAAAAGTTCCAGGATAATCTGATTGGATATTGTAATACGTCGAGGGGTAGGAAGAATGGTTCTTGGTTGGCTTGAGTGTACTGCCTCCATCTGCGGGTAGAGAAGGCGGTGTGCAGAATTAGCAGCATGGCAGCGTAGCCGAGCATGTGTTGATTTTATATACGAAGTTTATAAAAATTATCATGATCGTGGATCTAATTGAACATAAGGGACTACTGCTAGCAGCCAGCAGCCTTGGAGAGCTCATCGGCTGGGCCATCCTCCCCAGAAATTCACACCGTTTCTTCCAAACTAGCATAAGCAACAGCATCGTCTCATCTGCCTTCAAATCCATCCTCGACCCATCTGAACTGTTGGGCATCGTAAGTCTAGATAACCATGTTGTCGCCTACAATCGCAAAGGTCTTTTCGTTGTTGACTCCAATAAGCTGAAAGATGTTGAGAAGCAAGGCAGTCATTTGGCAAGAGTTATCAAGGCGGGAAAGATTTTGGCAGATGGTGAATATATAAAAAGTGTGGCAGGAGTTGATAGCTAAAGAGTGCTTTTGGGAACTAACAAAGGTTCACTTCTCCTTGTGAACATATTGGAATAGACTGTCGAGAAAACATTGGCTCCTTATAGTCAGGCCAAAAAAGACAAGTAAACATTGGCATTCGGCACAACCTTTTAAAAACATATTCAGGTGACTTCCATCTCACTATTTTTTGACAAGAGCAGAGCCATGATAAGTCTGGACAACGGTAAACTCTTTGTTATTGACATTGAAACCTTCCGAGTAATCAACGAAATAACATAAAACTTGAAATAACCTTTGGAACGGATCAACAAAGTCTACCTGAAAGAAAAGGAAAACAAGGTCTATACTTTACACAACAGTTATATTTTAGAATGGAACTTCATGTTGAATAGGTGCATGTCATCTGTTTAATGCCACTCGCCTCAGGGCATTATTGCGGAGGCTAACAATTTGGCCATAGTGGGGTCCAATTCATCCTTGACATTGTTGACTGAAAGTGTTAAAAGTGTAGAGCTGACGATGAGAGGAGCAGGAGCCATCTACCAGCTAGGAAACATGATGCTGGTGGGAGGTGCAGATAACCTAGTTGATATAATCCAAAATGGAGCCAGGGTCATGACCCTCATTTCTAAATGATTATGCATACTTCAGTGAAGGGTATTCAAGGTATGATAAAACGGCATCTTGACTATGTATGAAGTCATTTTAGAAGTTTTGACTATTTTAGAAATTAGTTGAGAAGAAAAGGCAATGAGCGTTCCTCCAAGTACATTTTTATCCTATTCAGAGGCTATTTTCTGCTACATTCCTCCCAAACGCATCACTTCATCTCGGGTCGTTACACAGAAAAATCCCCAAAAAATCGTGTCTCAATGTGACATAAGAAACCGAAATGATTTGGCCATTATTTGCGAATAAAAGGGTTCCCATCAAAATAGGAGAAGCTAGAGGGTCATCCGACGCGAATAGATAGAGTAGTTCCGTGACAGAAGCTATAATAAAGAAGGCCAACTATTCATTATCATCAACAAAGTTTAAAAAATCAGAGGAATTGGAGCAGATGAAGAGAATCAGGAGTGGTGGAATTGATAGCATATACTTTGTAGATATTTTACTTTTGAGTTTTGATTTTTTTAGATGTAAGTTCATTCATATTTTAAATGGATAGATTATCATAAAACCTTCTTCTCGAATATTCGTATTTTGGTTAACTTACACCTTGATAGCCGCAACAAAATCATTGAGTAGGGCATCTTGCACTCTTTAGACTAACATTCGAGCCAATTTAGGCCAGGAAAAAAATCAAAAGTGGATAGTCTTGTTGCTAACAACTCCTTCTAAAGGGACAGTGTCAAGCCGAGGAGCAGCATGGAGCATTTGCTTTCACTCGCAGATGTGATTTCCAATATATTTGGAACGATCAAATCCGAAGACATTATAGTCAATAGTGAAATATCCTGGCTACTCTCCCAAATTAACCCAGGACCTTCAAATAACGCATCGATCCCTTCGTAAGGATCATAAAAGAGCATGTTTTTTAATGAATCTAAGAACCCTGATGGTTTTAGTCGAGGAGTGGTCAGCTTTGGATTTTTGACTGCTGAGAGTGAGTATTATGTGAGCATTTAATACTCAGAAATGATTGGGACATGAACAATAGGTTTTCGAATGTTCATGCCTTCTTTTGTCTCATTGGTAAAAGTTGCCATTTCCTCAGTGTTTAGGATGTCGATTAGAGTCGAAAGAAGGACCTTTTCTGACTAGCTACAGATCTCATGCCCTTATTCAGAACAATACTTGTTCAGGTATGATTATGATGGCTCAACTGGCTAATGAACTGCCTCTTTGAATTAATCGAGTGAAGTGTGAGTAGGCTTGGAGGAGTTCAAGGCGACGAAGATGAGGGGCACAATTATGATCAGCAGATATGTCAGAAACCTCAGTTATTTTTTCACTCGACGTTATCGAAAGATTCGGACCGATTGTCTATGCTATAAATTGGACAGAGAACGAGAACTTCTATTTTCCTCTGACATCGATAAATATTCGCGCAAACTGAAGTGATTCTATTCTAATATTAAATAGATCTATCTAACTCCAACGAAATACGATTTTTGCTCATTTTTTATCTTCATTTCAATGATGACAGTTTTGATGAATTGAATTCAAAAAACTATATCGATTCAAAAGTCAATTTTGCATTAGTTTATAATAAGCAATGAAGAACCGACACACGCGAAACAACTCTCTCTTGCAAGAAAAAACGCGAGTTCAGCAGTATACGCATCACCGGTCATTTTCGTACACTCGGTAACTTCAGGTTTGAAATAGACACAGACGCCATTCCACTTTGCTTCAGATGCATCATCTCACGCCTTAAAATATTAACACTTAGTCAATAACGCTACCACTGTCGACTTAACTGCACTCTAGAAATCGACCTAAAAAGATAGAAAAGGCAGGTTCAAAAGGTCTGAGAAAATAAAAGAAAAAAGGGAAGGAGAGGGACGAATGGGGGAATTTTTATTTGAAAAGAGGATTTCAAGAGTAGGCGCTGACAAAAAGATCGGTAGAGAAAGGTGAAAAATCAGGAAAACTTTTCAGCAAAGAGTTAACAAGAAATAAATACAGTCATGAAAAAGAGCACAGCTCTGACAAACGAAGGGGGACATCAGGCTAACTCAAGAGAAAATCAAACAAAAAACACAACAAAAGCCCATAATAAAACAAAAAAAATAAAATCAAACAACAGGAAGATCCTAGTCAATAATGGCAGAATATCTTGGTTCATTATGGCAATTATTTGACCCCTGCTGAAGTGGTGGAAATAAAGTAGTACAAATGGATCTATTTTTTGGGGAAAATCAAAGAGAGGAAATACAATGGAGTTCGGCCGCTTTCTGGTCTATAAGAGACTGGCGCTACTCAGACTGAAGAAGAGTAACTGTAGATTGATGTAGTTAATTTTACAAATACGAGATAGGGGATCATATAGCCTATCGATATGAAATCATATAGTCCATCAATCAAGGATCTTTCGGTGAAGTTCTGAAGGTTTTTGATCACAAAACGGGGTAGAATCTGGCTCTCAAAATTGTCAAAAAAAGTCAAGAACTGGTCCAGCAGACCTTCATGGAGATATCTATTTTGACTCAAATTAGAGAGAAAGACAAAGGGAACATGAGTGGTGTTGTGAGAATCAAGGACTTCACTATATTTCGAAACCACATCGTAAGATTCCATAATATTTAGTGTATGCTTTTTGAGCTTCTTGATGGCAATCTTTATGAACTTCTGGTCGCCAACGGTTATTGTGGACTCAAAGAAGATGAAGTCAGAATATTTGCATTCCAGATTCTTAATAGTTTGAACTTTATTCATAAGGAAGGGGTGATTCACTGTGATATCAAGCCTGAAAATATAGTCATGAGGAATTGGGGAAAAACTGGAGTCAAGCTTATCGATTTTGGCACCAGCTGTTTCCAGGGCAAACAGGTCTACGATTACCTCCAGTCTAGATACTATCGAGCTCCGGAGGTCATCTTCAAAAATATATACTCTCATCCAATCGACATGTGGAGTTTCGCATGTGTGATAGCCGAGCTAAAACTTGGTGAGCCCATATTTGCAGCAAGTTCAAATATTGAGCAGTTGACCTACATCGCCAATTCTATCGGCCTGCCATCTAAATAAGATGGACCATATTCTAGCAGGTTTCTCTAGAGCAGTGAATTTCAGCAGTTGCTCAAGGAAGATTATATCAGTCAGTATTATGAACTCTTGAAAAATGGTAAAGATTTGAAGGACGATCCGTTCTTTAAGAACTGTAAGTACGCTTGGACATGCATGAGAACCCTCAAAGAAAGAATTTTGTCAACACAACAAAATGATGACTTGGACTTTTATAATTTTTTGAAAAAAATATTGCTCTGGGAGCCTGGAAAAAGACTATCTCCTCAACAAGCTCTGCAAGATCCGTGGATTACCAAAGGCCTACCCACATAAATCAGGTCAATCTATACAACCTTCAATAGTGTTGAGTATCCTTAAAAATAGAAAAAAAGTAGCAAGGATTCGAAAAATTCTTCGAGCAAAAGCAACGCCAGAAAGAGCAAAGAGAAGAGAGTCCTGAAGGATCATTCAGGCTAGAAGAAACAAGAAAGCACATCTCGTGAGGGTCGATCCAAGGGGCAACCAAAATTTCAGGGATATAGTGGTAAGACATACGGCAACGATTATTTCTGAAGCTGTTAAAAGCATGAAAAAATGATCAGTGATTGTCTTTAACGATAGAGGATACGTATTCTACCGCATTTATTAAATAGATCAATTTTCCATTAGAAGAAATGATGATAGATGAAGCACTGGCTGAGGTGGTACAGAGACCGCCTGACAGCGAACCAATCATAAGCTCCACTTTTGATCTCTACATCAATGAATAGCACTACCCCAACGTCACAGCTACCCTCTACGATTTTTCAATCGTGATTACTCTTATCAACCCTGAGGCCCTCCCAGGAATGAAGCAAACCTACCTAGAAGTGATGTTCTCTTTTGAGCTCATCTTCGAGTTGTTGAGAAAGTCAGAAAATGAGTAAGGAGATAACCCAAATGGTGAACCTTTTGGCCTCAGATTCGAAAGATTTAACCAATCTATTGTGCTGAAGTGCAGTGAAGGGGCCAACGATTTGTTTGCCTGGAGAGACCTACTAGCCAAAAAACTGAACCAGCGGGGCTTTCATGAACTTTTTAAGCCTATTAAAAAGATTGGGAAAGGAAACTTTGCTTCGGTGTATCTGGTGATAAAGCATGAGGACGCCAAAAAATATGCTGTAAAGGCATTTTCGAAGGAGGGAACATTCAGCGAGGAGAAAGGGAAGGAATCTCTGATCAACGAATTATAAATCATGAGAAGATTCAATCACAAGAATCTCATGAAACTGCATGGAGTCTACGAATCTCAGAATTCTATTTACGTTAGCGTTGAAATGCTCTAAGGGGGTCAATTGTGTGACAAAATCAAGAATCGACATAAGTTTACTTCTTTGTAAATCAAGATGGTTATGAAGGGAATTTTGGAAGGACTAGAGGTGATGCACTCACAAAATATCATGCACAGAGATCTCAAACCTGAGAATATTCTTCTGAGAAAAGATGGAGACTATGATTGTGTGATTGCTGACTTCGGACTTGCTGAATCAGCCCTCAATGATCCCTACTTGTTTGTGAGATGTGGTACTCCTGGCTATGTGGCACCAGAAGTCGTCAACCTCAAGGACCTAAAAGCAAAATATGATCCGATTTGTGACTTGTTCAGTGTGGGGGTCATTTTCCACATATTGGCGATGAGGAAGACTCCATTCCCTGGGAAGGAATACAATGAAGTGTTGGCTCAGAATAGAGCATGCTAGATCAACTTTTAAGCTCCTGAGTACAGGAACCTCCCTGAGATATGTACATTTTTTATGACTTAGGGCTCGATTTGCTAAAGAAGTTGCTTGAAAAGGATCCGAAAGCCAGAATAACTGCCTCGGAAGCTCTATAGCATGAGTTCTTTTCCAAGGATACCATGTTTGCTGAGTTCAGCAAAGAGAGAACCTTCCTGCGAGAATCTCATGGTCCAAGAGAAATCACAGCTGAGGAATGCATGTCTCCTCTCCTCACCACTAAAAACAATGCCAGAAAGAACCCGATGTTGTTGAGAGAGGACAGTTGCTTGAAGTTCAAGATGAAATAAAACTTGTTGACTGGTCGAGCTGAGCAGGGTGGATAGACAGTTGACGAGATTGATTCTCCGGGTCTGAAGAAGCGCTCTGTTCGAGTGGGAGGCGTTGAGAGTCGGTTCAAGAGGATGGCAAAATGAAATGATTTTACTACATGCTCCTAATATACTATACATTCATAGGATAATATACAGGGTGTCTAATTATGCGATCACTCCTTGCGATTTTCTCTCAAATCCGAGGCCAAATCAGTCAATTTATCCAAAATCGATCTGTCATCATACTTGGTCATGTCCTAAGTCAAACAATTGGTACGTTTTCTGTTGCGAAGTTATTCTGATTCAAAGTTATACCAGTCTGGAACCCTCCTCCCCCGTTAAAGTTGGTCGTGAAGTTTTGACCTGAGATGTCATTGGAAGGATTGCTAGAGCCGCCAAAATCGAAGGAGGGACTACCTTGGTAGCTGGTTTGGAAAGTGTTAGACGGTGGGTTAACTCCGCTGGTTGTAGAACCACCCATATAACTGTTCATGAAATCCATGCTTGGGGAGGTGGGTCCTTTGTCGGAAGCGGGAGGATTTTCTGAGGGTCCACCCAACAGATCGAACAAATTTGAGTTATTGGACTGGCTGGGAGGAGGGTTGTCGTGGGCCATATCGATCAAATTCAATGGTTCCGTTTTAGGTTTGATGGGTTCTTCACAGCCGACATCGAAAATATCCACAGGTTTTTTCGGTTTTTCTTCAACTTTGGTTGGCGACGGTTTTTGATCCCAGTCATCAAAAGCTGAGTTAGGTTGTTGAGGTTTTGGTTGAATTTTTGACTTAATTTATTTCTCGATCTTTTTTTGCTATTCAATCTAGGTCTGCTTGGCGTAGTCGCTAGCCAATTCAGTCAAGATGAAAGGCTCAGGTTTTCTATTTTTTTGCAGATCCTTGAATCGGCGATAGGTCTGAGTGACATCATTGCTTACAATGTAGATATCATCGTTAGCTGCCAGAGCTAGTTCCATGATTTTTTCATTTGGGTTTTAATTGATAGTTTAGTTTATTTTCTTTTCGCTTTGTTTGATCTCTTCCATCATTTCCATCAGAAGGGCATTTGCCTTGACTTGATCTGCTGGATTAGCATTATCGATGATTTCCTATCTAATAGAATAGCTACATTGGTGAGGATGATCTTGGCTCTGATTTATTCAAAGGTTTGTTGTTAACTTTTGGTAGGCTCAACAACCTTTTCCTTCCTGCTGCGGGTTTTAACTTATTCTTGACGTTTTTGCTACTGTTGCCTCCTTCGCTTTTGATCGAAATCCTTTGGTTTGTGAGGAGACACGTAATCTTTCTGAATAGGAAACTCTTTCTTTAAGATCTGGGCGTAGAACTGGAAAAATATGGGGAGAAGGTCATCATGAGGACGGAAGAGTTATTACCATACTTTAACTGTTTGGAGAATCTTGGTCTGGACTCCTCGATCGGCGTCTGGATTCATGAGCAAAGTAGATATTTTGAGGAGAAACTCCTTGGTTGATATTTGCGAGTAGAGGGACAATTCGCAGTAGAAGCAGAGATACTCTAACAAATCGAAACACTGCCAGAGAATTTTTTTGTTCTTGAAGACAAGTCTTTTAGAGACTGCATTGATGACATGCTTAGGCCTAGATGGGGAGGGAGTTACATATCGACTCGAGTATGGACAATGGTGAGAATTTTGCCATATAGTTCAAGAGGTGGTTCTTGATGTTGATCTCCGGTTGCCTGTTAGACGAGAGAACC